>Ga0334722_10006170_pt1 | contig 11919 bp, 11 predicted proteins | sample C3_bottom_MG_FD_207210 | JGI IMG/M metagenome (GOLD analysis project Ga0334722, IMG submission 207210) | Sediment microbial communities from Yellowstone Lake, YNP, Wyoming, USA - C3_bottom | ecosystem: Environmental > Aquatic > Freshwater > Lake > Sediment | place: USA: Wyoming | collected...
CGGTCCGGACGACGCGCTGGCGCGCCAGGGTCTTCGAAACGACGGCGATCCGGTCCCGGATCTTCGCGGCCTCCTCGAACCGCATCCCCCCGGAGAGCGCGTTCATCTCCGTTTTCCAGCGGGCAAGCAGTCCCCGGTACTCCCCCCGGAGAAATCGCACCGCGTCGTCGACGACGGGGAGGTACCGCTCCCTCGTGACCAGGCCGGCGCACGCGCCGAGACACCTTCCCATCTGGTAGCTGAGGCACGGCCGCGTGCGGGAGGCGAACTTCCGCCGCGTGCAGGAGCAAAGCGGGAAGAGGCGGAGCAGTTCCCGCACGGTTTCCCGGATCCCCCGCGCCGAGGAGTACGGCCCGAAATACGTCGCCCCGTCGCGCGCCGCCCTTCGGACCAGCTCGGGGCGCGGGAACGGCTCGTTCCGGTCGATCCGCAGGAGCAGGTACTCCTTGTCGTCACGGAAAAAGATATTGAAGAGGGGGCGGTGCCGCTTGATGAGGGTGTTCTCGAGGAGGAGGGCCTCCTTCTCCGTGGCGGTGACGATGCACCGGATCTCCCGGACCCGCGCGACGAGGTTCGGGATCGACGGCCGCCCGTCCCCCCCGGGAACCGAATAATTCCGGACGCGGGCCCGCAGGTCCTTCGCCTTCCCCACGTACAGGACCTTCCCACGGGCGTCGCTCATGATATAGACGCCGGGGGAGCGCGGAAACGTCTTCCAGTCGGACGGCAGTCCCATCGCTCAGCGGGAGGAAAGCTCCGCCTTCTCGAGGGCGAGAAGGCGGTCACGCAGGGACGCCGCGCGTTCGAAGTCAAGTTTTTTCGCCGCCGCCACCATCTCCTTCCGGAGCTTCCGAAGGAGTTTCGCGAGTTCCTCCCGCGAGGAGAATTCCTGCTCCCCGGCGGGCGCGGTCACGTAGTCCGACTCGCACACCTGCCCGATCGGATCCGCGATCATCTTCCGGATCGTCTCCGGGGTGATCCCGTGCTCCCGGTTGTACGCCACCTGCCGCTCCCTCCGGCGGCCCGTCTCCGACATCGCCTCCCGCATCGACCCCGTCTCCCGGTCCGCGTAGAGGATGACCCTTCCGGACACGTTGCGCGCGGCGCGGCCGAACGTCTGCACGAGCGACCGGGCGGAGCGGAGAAACCCTTCCTTGTCGGCGTCGAGGATCGCCACCAGGGAGACTTCGGGAAGGTCGAGCCCCTCCCGGAGCAGGTTGATCCCGACGAGAACGTCGAACGTCCCGAGCCGAAGGTCGCGCAGGATCTCGACCCGCTCCATGGTGTCGATGTCGGAGTGGAGGTAGCGCACCCGCACTCCCTGCCCCTCGTAATGCTCCGTCAGATCCTCGGCCATCCGCTTTGTCATGGTCGTGACCAGGACCCTCTCCCCGGCGGCGGCGTTTTTCCGGATCTCCCCGAGAAGATCATCCACCTGCGTCCGCGCGGGGCGGACCTCGATCCCGGGATCCACGAGCCCGGTGGGCCGGATGATCTGCTCCACCACCGCACCGCCGCTCTCCCGCAGTTCGTACTCCGCGGGAGTCGCAGAAACGAAGATGACCTGCCCCACCCGACCGTTGAACTCCTCGAACCGGAGCGGCCGGTTGTCGAGCGCGGAGGGGAGGCGGAACCCGAAATCCACCAGCGTCTGTTTCCGGGACCGGTCACCGTTATACATCCCGTTCAGCTGGGGAACGGTCACATGGGACTCGTCGAGGAAGGTGACGAACCCCTTCGGGAAGTAGTCGAGGAGCGTGTAGGGCGGCTGGCCGGGGGCACGCCCGTCGAGATGACGCGAGTAGTTCTCGATGCCGGAGCAGAATCCCATCTGGGAGATCATCTCGAGGTCGTAGGTGGTCCTCTGCTTCAGCCGTTCCACTTCGAGCGGCTTCCCCTGCGCCGAAAGCTCCGCGAGCCGTCCCTCGAGCTCCTCCCCGATTCTGCGGACCGCCCTCTCCAGCTGATCCTCCGGCGTCACGTAGTGGCTGGCCGGGAAGATGACCGTTTCCCTCGACTCCTTGAGCCGCGTCCCCCGGAGAGGATCCACGTGGAGGATCCGGGCGATCCGGTCCTCGTCGTACTCGATCCGCAGGACCCTCTCTTCCTCGTACGCTGGGAACAGCTCCACCGCGTCGCCGCGGACGCGGAACGTTCCGCGGTGGAAGTCCACGTCGTTGCGCTCGTATTGCAGGTCGACCAGCCGCCGCAGGAGCGCGTTGCGGGGGAACTCCGCGCCCGCCTCGACGCGGACGGTCATCCGCGCGTAATACTCCGGGGACCCGAGGCCGTAGATGCACGAGACGGAGGCGATCACGATCACGTCGCCGCGGGTCAGGACCGACCTCGTGGCGCTGTGCCGCATCTTGTCGATCTGCTCGTTGATCGCGGAGTCCTTCTCGATGTAGGTGTCCGTGTGCGGGACGTACGCCTCGGGCTGGTAGTAATCGTAGTAGGAGACGAAGTACTCGACCGCGTTTTCGGGGAAGAGGGACTTGAACTCGGAGTAGAGCTGCGCCGCGAGCGTCTTGTTCGGGGCGATCACCAGCGCGGGCCGGTCGACGGCGGCGATGACCGAGGCCATCGTGTACGTCTTCCCCGACCCGGTGACGCCGAGCAGGACCTGCCGCGCAAGGCCGTTGCCGAGTCCCTCGGAGAGCTCGCGGATCGCCCCCGGCTGGTCCCCCGACGGGGCGAACGGCGCAGCCAACTGAAACGTGGAACCCAACTTAGTGCTCCGTTTCATAAATACGGTAACGTGTCCAAAGAGCGATCTAGGAAGGCACTGTGCCCCCCGTTCTTCCTACTGTGGGGGTACCCCAGCAGCGCGAAGCTCGTACTGGGGCGCCGCCTCGGAGGGGGACTCCGTTCGTGGCTCGCCGTGCGGTGAACCTGCACGGCTGCGCTTTACCTCACTTCGCCCCCCTCCTGCGGCGACTCCGCCGGATCCTCCCGTTGCGTGCGCCTTCCCTGCCCACAACCCACAATCACAAGGTTCGGGCCGGTGGGGTTCATTCCTTGTACTTCCACGTCGTACCGGCCTTGCCGTCCTCGAGGAGGACGCCCGCCGCCTCGAGGTCCTTGCGTACCCGGTCGGCCTCGGCGAAATCCTTGCGCGCGCGCGCCACCTTCCTCGCCTCGATCCGGCGCTCGATCTCGTCTCCGGTGATCCGCGTGGCTATCCCGGACACCGTCTCGAAACCCACCGCACCGGATATTGTCATCTCGGCGCTGATCCCGCCGACATGCGTAAAATCGAGCCCTCCCTGGAAGTATTCTTTTGCGCCCGTCCGCAGCAGACCGAGGACGGCGAACAGCGGGTCGAGCAGCTCGTATCCCGCGAGGAACATCCCCGCCCGCTCCCGATCCTCCGCAGGTTCCGCCGGGGCGAGGCGGTTCAGCGCGCGGATCGCGTCGAAGAGGTGCCCCAGGGCCGCGGCGGTGTTGAAGTCGTCGTCCATCGCCTCGACGAACCGCGCCGGTGCGTTGCGCAGCGGGTCGAACTCCTCCCCTTCCGGCACGGAGGAAGGCGCCGCGCCGGCCGCGCGGCACGCTTCCGCTTTCTCCTTGACGCGGTAGAGCCGGTCCAGACCCGCTTTCGCCTCGGTGAGACTCTGGTCGGAGTAGTCGATCGGGCTGCGGTAGTGGCTCGAGGCGAGGAAGAAGCGGAGCACCTCCGGCTTGACCTTCGCCAGCACGTCCCGCAAGGTGAAGAAGTTCCCCAGCGACTTGCTCATCTTCTCGTTATTGATGTTGACGAACCCGTTGTGGAGCCAGTAGCGGGCGAACGGCTTCCCCGTCGCCGCCTCGGACTGCGCGATCTCGTTCTCGTGGTGCGGGAAGACAAGGTCCTTTCCGCCCCCGTGGATGTCGAACGTTTCCCCCAAGTGCTTCATCGACATGGCGGAGCACTCGATGTGCCATCCCGGGCGCCCGGGGCCCCAGGGGCTTTCCCACGCGGGCTCCCCCGGCTTCGACGCTTTCCAGAGGGCGAAGTCCAGAGGGTCGTTCTTCCGCTCGTCCACGTCGACACGCGCTCCCGCCCGCAGGTCCTCGACGTTCTTCCCGGACAGCTTGCCGTATCCCGGGAACCCCTTCACCGAATAGTAGACGTCGCCGCCGACCTCGTACGCCTTCCCTCCCCGCACAAGCCGGGCGACGAGGGCGACGATCTCGGGGATATGCTCCGTGGCCTTCGGCTCGGCGTCGGGACGAAGAAGCCCCAGCCGGTCGAAATCCTCGTGGAACGCCCGGATGTATTTCGTGGAGACGGCGAGATAGTCGCTCCCCTCCTGCGCGGCCCGCCGGATGATCTTGTCGTCGATGTCGGTGAAGTTCCGGATATAGGTGACGTCGTACCCGGTGTGACGGAGGTACCGGACGATGATGTCGAACGCCACGTTGGCGCGAGCGTGGCCGATGTGGCACAGGTCGTACACCGTGACGCCGCACACGTACATGCGGACCTTGCCGGGAACGAGCGGAACGAGCGGCTCCTTCCGGTTCCCCATCGTGTTGAACACCGAAAGCGTCATCCGGCCGCACCCCCGTCGTTTTCCGGAGGCGTCCCCCGGAGCAGGGCCACCGCCCAGGCGGAGATCCCCTCGCCCCGCCCCTCGAACCCCATCCCTTCCGTGGTCTTCCCCTTGACGCTCACGCGGTCCTCCGGCACCGCGAGAATCCCCGCGATGGAGGCGCGAAGCGCATCCGCCAGCGGGGCGATCCGGGGCGCCTCGCAGACCACCACGGCATCCAGCCCGAGAAGACCGAACCCCCCGGCCGCCATCCTCCCCCGGGCGTGCGCAAGGATCGAGCGGCTGGAGATCCCGAGGGTCTCTTCCCGGCCGGGCGGAAAATGGAAACCGATGTCCCGGTCTCCCATCGCTCCGTAGATCGCGTCGGCCACGGCATGAAGGAGAACGTCCCCGTCGGAGTGCCCGAGGAGCCCCATCGGGTGGTCGACCCGCACCCCTCCCAGCCACAGTTCCCGTTCGGGAACGAGACGGTGGGCGTCCCCCCCGAGCCCGACCCGGAAATCGGGATCCCCGGACAGGAGCCCCGCCGCCATCCGCAGGTCCTCGGGCAGCGTGATCTTGAGATTCGCCTCTTCCCCGGGAAGGGCGACGACCGCATGGCCGGCCGCCTCGACGAGGGAGGCGTCGTCGGTCCCGGCGCGTCCCTCGCGCGCGGCAAGGGCATACGCCTCCCGAAGGATCCCGGCGCGGAACCCCTGCGGGGTCTGCGCGCGGAGGAACCCGGCTCGGTCCCGCGTGACGAGGGTACCGGCCGCCTTGTCCCACGTCTTCACCGTGTCGCGGACGGGGATCACCGGGACCACCGCTCCGTGCAGGAGGGCCTGTTCCGCGCACCGGTCGAAAAGGCCCGGGGTCGCGAAGGGGCGGACCGCGTCATGCACGAGGATGATCGAGGCTACCGAAGGTACGGCGGCGAGGGCGTTGCGGACCGAGTCGTGCCGCTCCGCCCCCCCCTTGACCACCGCGATCACCTTCGGGAATCCCCGATACGCCTCGCACGCTTCGGGAGCGGCGTCTGCGGGGAGGGCGAGGACGATCGCGTCGACGCGGGAGGAGGCGGAAACCGAGGAGAGCGTCCGGTCCAGGAGGGACCTGCCGCCGACGGAGAGGAACTGCTTTGGCACGGCGGCGCCCATCCGGCGCCCCGTTCCACCCGCTACGACGATTACGACCGTACCGACCGACACGCCTCGAAGACGCCTACAGGTTCAGGAACCGGCGAAGATCCGCCTCGACGGCATCCTCCGTGACGGATTTCGCGATGGAGATCTCCTTTACGAGCAGGGAACGCGCCGAGTCCAGCATCTTCCGTTCGCCGAAGGAGAGGGCCTTCCCTGACTTCAGGAGAAGCAGGTTGCGGAGCACCTCGGCGATATCGAACGGAGAGCCGGACTTGAGCTTTTCCATGTACATCCGGTACCGCCGGTTCCACGGCTTCGGTTCGAGTTCCACCTCGCGCTCCCTCAGGATCTTGTAGACGGAGCGGACCGCCGAGGCGTCCATGATCGCCCGAAGCCCGACCTGTTCCGCGTTGCCCATCGGGATCATGATCGTGATCCCGGTGTCGAGGATCCTCAGGACGTAGAACGACTCCTTCTTGCCGTCCTTGAAGCACTTCGTCTCGATCTTCTCGACGATGCCGACACCATGTGCGGGGTACACCGCCATATCCCCTGCCTTGAAATCCATTCGGACCTCCAGAGGATTCTTCCCGACGATCAGGATCCCTTTTTTGGGTGTATTATAAGATTTTTTCGCCATAACGTCAACGCGAGGTCCGTTTGACGCTCTACACCGGGATCGACATCGGCTCCCTCTCCACCGACGTGGTCCTCCTCGACGGAAGCCTCGCGGTCGTCGGATCGGCCATCACCGCCACCGGCGCCTCAACACGGAAAGCGGCCCGGGAGGCGCTTGACGCCGCGCTCCTGGCCGGAGGGGCGAAGGAGCGGGAGATCGCCTTCACCGTCGCCACGGGGTACGGAAGGGAATCGGCGGAGGGGGCCGACCTGCGCGTCACGGAGATCACGTGTCACGCCCGGGGGGCGAGGCGCCTCTTCCCCGGAGCGCTCACCGTCCTCGACATCGGCGGACAGGACAGCAAGGTGATCCGGCTGGATCCGGACGGAAAAGTCGCCGACTTCGCCATGAACGACAAGTGCGCCGCGGGAACCGGAAGGTTCCTCGAGGTGATGGCCAGGACGCTTGAGATGGACCTCGAACGGATGGGAGAGCGCTCCCTCCTCGCCACCCGGTCGCTCCTCGTGAGCTCCACCTGCACGGTTTTCGCGGAATCGGAGGTGGTATCCCTCATCGCCTCGGGAGCCGCGCCGGAGGAGATCGCCTGGGGCGTGCACCTCGCGATCTCGGAGCGGATCGCCGCCCTCGCGGAGCGGCTCGGGATGGCTCCCCCCGCGGTCCTGACCGGCGGCGTGGCGAAGAACCCGGGCGCGCGCAAGGCGCTCGAGGACCGATTTCGCATACGCTTCCTCGTGCCGGACGAGCCGCAGCTCACCGGCGCGCTGGGAGCGGCACTCATCGCCTTCGAGCGTGCCGCGGCAATGGGGGACACTCCTCTCCCCTGACCTACGCGATCTTCACCCGACGGCGCTTCCCCGGCGCCGCGGCCACTTTCGCAAGCGTCGAGCCGATCTTGAACTGCGCGTAGCCATCGTCGAACCCTTCGGCGAACTCCCGGTGGGGGAGGTCGTCACCCCTCCCCGTCCAGTCGTTTCAGCATCAGCCCGGCGAGCGTTTCCCTCAGCTTGGCGATGGTGTACGGCTTCTGCAATACCCCGGAAAGACCCTTCCCCGCGAAGCGGGACGCCACGTCCTCGTGGCTGTACCCGCTGGCAAGGACGACACGAACGTCCGGGTTCAGCCGCCGCAGCTCGCTGAACGCTTCCGCACCGTCCATGTGCGGCATCGTGAGGTCCATCAGCACAAGATCGATCTCTTTCCCCCGCTCGCGGTAAAGCTCCACTGCTTGCAGGCCGTCCGCCGCGGTCAGCACGGTGAAGCCCAAGTGCTCCAGCATCCGCGCCCCCAGGGCGATCAGGCTCTCCTCGTCGTCCACCAGCAGGATCGACCCCCTCCCCCACCAGTCGGCCAGGGGGGAGGACTCCGAGGAGGGGGTGGCATCCTCCCCTTCCGTCAGAGCCGGCAAGAGGATCTTGAACGTCGTCCCCTTCCCCGGTTCGCTGTACACCTTCAACGCTCCCTTGTGCGCGCGGACGATCCCCAGAGCGGCGGCAAGACCCAGACCACGTCCCGCGAACTTCGTGGAGAAGAACGGCTCGAAGATGCGCGCTCGCGTCTCCGCGTCCATCCCCCCGCCGGTGTCGGTCACCTCCAAGTGCACGTACAGCCCCGGGGCAAGGTCCTCGCGCAGTTCCGTCTTTTGCAGGTACTCCTCGTCGCACCGCGTCGCGCCCACCGACACCGTGATCACCCCGCTCCGGTCCCCGATCGCTTCCGACGCGTTGATGACCAGGTTCATCACGATCTGCCGGATCTGGCTCGGGTCCGCATGGACGGGAGGCAGCCCCCGCTCCAGGTGCAGGTTCAGGATCGCCTTCTTCGAGATAGAGGTTTTGAGCAGGTGCGCCATCTCCTCGACCAGCTCCCGCAGCCCCACCCGCTCCAAGGCGAACGACGACTTGCCGGCATAGGCCAGCATCTGCCGGCACAGATCGGCCGCATGCAGCGCCGCGGTCCCGATATCGGTGAGGTCCACGCGGGCGGGGGACAACGGAGAGATTTTCTCGAGGGCCAACTCAGCGTGCCCCAGCACGGCCATCAGGATGTTGTTGAAATCGTGTGCGATCCCACCGGCCAGCACGCCCAGGCTCTCCAGCTTCTGCGCCTGCTGCACCTGCCGCTCCAGGTTTCGCCTCTCCGTCACGTCCCGGAAGACGATGACCTGTCCATCCTCCGCCGAATTCCCGCCCTTGATGGGGGACCAGCCCTCTTCGATGGTCTGCGGGTCGCCGTTCCTGGAGAGCAGCGTGCAAGTGGCGTGGCCTTCGCTTTCTATCCGTTCGCTTTCCCTTCGGGTGACATAGCAATCCTTGAGGTTGCGGCCTAAGGCCTCACCGGATCTCCATCCAGTCCGCATCTCGGCCACCGGGTTCATGTATACGATCCGGCCCTCCCGGTCGACCGTAATCACACCGTCTCCGATGGAAGAAAGGATCGTTTCGGTTTTTTTCTTTTCCGACGCAAGGCCGGTCAAGGCTTCATCCAACAGGCGCAATGGATAGGACCTGAAGAGGAGGTACCCGCCGAGTCCGAATGCGGATCCGAGGATACCGGCGAAGATCGTCCCCCACATGATATCCCTGACGGACCTTTTCGCCCTGGCGGCCCCCACTTTATCCCCCGAGACGAAGATGGGAGCGGTACTGGTTATGAACGGAGCGGGAGCCTTGTACTTCGTTTCAATGACTATTTTTCCCGATGCGTCGTAAATTATCCTTTCGTCTTCATCGTCGGTGACCGTTCGCTTCGAAGCGATCTCCAGAAGCCTCAGGGTCTCGAACTCCCACATTTCCGGCCTTGCGAATATGATCGACTGAATCGCCTTGGCCGTGTAGACCGTTTCGATTTCCAGGGTCAGCCTCTCCGCCCTGATGGCGAAGGTATAATAAAATACGGGAATTACCACGGCGATCAAGACGGACAAGGCCCAACCGATGATCCCGATCAACCTGACGATGGCAATATCATGCCTCCGCATTTCGACGGGCGGTTTGCCTGTTTCGGACATCAGGGTTTGCCTTGCATTTTCCTGATCGGAATAAAGCCGTTCATCCTGAGAATTTTTCCGCCTTCCTTTGAGTTGATGTAATCGATGAAGTCCCTGACCGCTCCGGTGTTCCTGTCTTTCAAATACACCGAGTAGAAATTTATAAAGTAGAGATACTTGTCGCTTACGCCGTTCTTGCCGACGGGAGAAATTCCATCCACGACAAGGGGCTTGATTTTACGTTTTTCCGAGGCTACAAGGACGTAGCTGGTCACGCCGAAGGAACCCGGAGTCCTTTCGATCTGATCGGCGGCATCCTGATCAGTGATCCCGGTGTATACCCCCGGCCGTTTTTGCGCGGTCTCCACGGCACCCTTCATCCCCGGGGAAAGTCGCTCCAAAAAATCCGTGTATTCGTCGATAGCAGGCCGGATCACGAGGAAGATCTTATTACCGTTTGCCCACGTTGTTTTCTTTCCGGCATAGATATCCTGTATTTCGGCCAAGCTCAACTCATCAGCCTGGTTGGAGGACGAGGTGGCGAAGATAACAGCCGTTTTTCCGTACAGTTCCTCCACAAGTCCCGGAACTTTCTCTTCTTCCTTGATATGGCGTGCCGCGATGGCAAGGTCCAGTTTTCCCGCCACGACGGCCTTGATACCGCCGTAGCTCCCCGTACTGGAGAGCACGTTCACCTTGACGCCAGGATGTTTCTTCTCGAAGGCCTCTCCCAGAAGTTTCATGCCACCGATGGCGCCACCGGTCCCCGAAACCCGAATGGTTTCTTCGGCGAAAACCGCCGGGGCCAGAAATGCCAGGACCGTCATGATCGAAACGAACCTGGAACCGGTCATTTCGCCTCCTTATGTCACGTAAAACGGCAGGTCACCGCGATTGCCATGGCCTCCATTGTTCATTGAACTGCCCCTAATGACAAGTCCACCTGTATTTTAGTGTAAGGGCTGGATTCTCCACCAACGAATTGCAAGTGCCGTCTGTGTACCACGTTAGGCGATTGCCGCTGAAGTCGATGACAGGGAGATTTCGGTTTCCTTCCCAGGAAATTGGACACATTTGAGCCACATGGGATTTTGACAGCCCCCCTTGATTTGTAGTATTACCATTGATACTATGATCCATGACCGCGGCAGCCAAAATCCTCGACAGGATGCGGAACAACCCGACGGGCTGGAGGATCGAGGACCTAAAAACCGTTGCAGACCGATTCAAAATCGAGTACCGGCAGCCGGGGACAAGTCACGTTACATTCCGACATCTCTCGGGAGCAAAGCTTACGGTCCCGGCGCGAAGACCGATCAAGCCGGTGTACGTGAAGAAATTCCTCGAGCTGATCGATGAGGTGGCCCATGAAAAAGATTGAGTATCCCTTCACGATCCGCCGTCTGTCGAAGGCGGAAGGGGGCGGATGGCTGGTGGAGTTCCCCGACCTACCCGGGTGCATCGCCGACGGAGAGACGATCGAGGACGCGGTGGAGAACGGCTCGGACGCGCTGCGCTCCTGGCTGGCCACCGCAAAGGAGTTCAAGGACCCTGTCCCTGCTCCCTCCGCGGGATTGAGCGGGAAATGGGTCCAGCGGGTTCCGAAAAGCCTTCACGCCAAGCTCGCCGCAAAGGCCGGGAAGGAGGGGGTGAGCTTGAACACTCTGGTCATCTCTCTCATCGCCGAAGGCTTGGGACGCCGGGCCACGGGGTAGCGAAGAACGTAAGCAAATCTCCGGACAAACCAGCGGGCCCTACTCGAGACTCAAGCGATCAAGAGCGTCATGGAGCATATTGTTCCCGTCACACTTCCGGCAGTGGTTGATCGAAGGAGGGAGCTTCTTCGACGCGATGATTTCGGCAAAACGCCGGACGTTCTCCGCGTACCAGGCGCCCCGCGGCGCACGGTGGCCGCACAGGCGGGAACCGGGGTTGGGGCTCCACACAAAGGGTACGATATGCGCACCCAGGGAACTCAGGGCATTCACCCCCTCCAAGAGGCTGTCCGACGGTTCCAACCCCATGACGAACACGCCGTAGACGTTGCCCGGTCCGAACACGCGGACGGCCTCCTCCAGTGACTCGAGGAACTTCCTTCGGGGAGTATCCCCTGCCTTGCCCGGGCAGAGGGCCCGGTAGAGCGGTTCGTCCCAGATCTCGAGACTGAATGCCACCGCCTCGATTCCCGCGTCCCTGTACCTTCGAAGGGAAGCGAGGTCTTCGGGAGGCGAGGGCAGCAGAGTACCGGGGATCCGGTCGAAGCCGGTGTGTTTGCGGATCGCGGCGAGGATCGTTTCGACCACTTCGACTTCCTTTTCGTTTCCGAAGCACCCCCCCGTCAGCAAAATATGCTTCGCCACTCCTTCCCGGAATGCCGCGGCGGCAGTCTCGCCGATCTGGTCGGCCTGTTTCCGGGTGATCACTCTCCGGTATTTCCTGGAAGTATCCACGAGGTTGCAGAAGAGGCATTCCTTCCGATTCGAAAAATGGGCGCAGTAGTTGTTGTAGCAGATCACGGCTGTCCCGTTGTTAGTTGAATAGATTCAACTGGTTATCGGGTTCAGGCAGCAAACCCGAACGCTCGTAATTCGTAAGTATCTGGATCAATGGCTCTTTCTCGAAAACGGAGATGCTGAG
>Ga0334722_10006171_pt1 | contig 11919 bp, 7 predicted proteins | sample C3_bottom_MG_FD_207210 | JGI IMG/M metagenome (GOLD analysis project Ga0334722, IMG submission 207210) | Sediment microbial communities from Yellowstone Lake, YNP, Wyoming, USA - C3_bottom | ecosystem: Environmental > Aquatic > Freshwater > Lake > Sediment | place: USA: Wyoming | collected...
TCCTTTTCTGAGCACTGATGATAAAACACTTTTTTTCAGTTCCAGAGGTCATTTTAACATGGGTGGATATGATGTATTCTACTCAACAAAACTTGATAATGGAGAATGGTCAGTTCCATTGAATGTGGGCTACCCTTTAAACTCAACTGACGATGACGTATTTTTCAAACCGGTAGGAGAAGGATATGAAGGCTACTACTCAATGGACAGACCAGGGGGATACGGGAAAGAAGATATTTACCGCGTTGAGATATTTTCTGCTGATCACCCCAGAAAATTTACTGTGAGAGGCTTTGCAAGAGTTGCTGACCTGTTAGCAAACAGAAATGACAGTGTGAAGATCAGTGCTCTTAATATTACTAACCCAAATCAGGTACTTGTTGTTTATACCGATCCTAAAACTGGCGAGTTCCAATTTGAACTGCCTCATGGCAATTATAAAATTACCTTCGAAGCTAATGGTGGTAACAGGGTAGAAAAAAATCTTGACCTCCCTATTGATTTTCAATCAGACAGCCTCATCATGGGAGCCACAATCCTTCCGCGTACTGATTTTATGGCAGATCTGAAGGTTGAGAGCAGTAAGTCTATAACTGTCGCTAAAGGTGATTCAGTTGAAATTTCTCTTAAAGTTGAACCTGGATCAATCCTGACTGTGGAGCACTGGGTAGGAGACTCTCTCCTTTCCACTGAAAAATTTGCCATAAATAACACTGTATTTACATACAAAATGCTTCCGGCTGAAGGCAAGAACAGAATTGTTTTCACACTTACTGACAGATTTAACAATACAGCATCAACTGATGTCTTCATAACAAAAGAAAAAGAGATTACTCACCAGGCAGTTGTGCGTCCTGAATACAGCAGGGTAATTTCAAAGAAACAGGTGTCTGCTCTTACAGCTTTGCTAATAACACGGTCATCTGATGAAATGGCTGCCGTTATAAAAGGCGCCAAAACTGAAAAGCAGCTGTTCGGAAAGCCTGATGACCTTTTGTCATACCTTAAGGAAGAGGCAGCCAAGAAAAGCATTAACCCGGAAGATGTTGATATGCTTGCTCTTAAGGTCGCAGTTACTGATAACATCCTTACTCAGGCAGCTGTTGATCTGATGGCAAAACATGCAACAGGCGAACTTAAAACAATACTTGAAGGTATCGATATTTATGAACAGGGTCTTAAATCGTGGACTGACCTTCAGGAATATGTTGTTAAAAAGAGCGGAGGCAGGATAACAGCTGAAGATCTTAACAGGCTGGCAGCTGAGATACTATCAGGTACAGATCCTACAATCTCAGAGATCAGAAATAAAGTACTTATCTACGGCGAAAATTCAGAAGATGGTGATATCATCAGAGAAGCAGTTGCTGCAGCTGACATGCAGAAGATAAAAGTCAAGGAAGAGTGGTTGAAAACATTCCATAATGAGGCAATAAAAAGAGGACTGACAGTAAATAAATTTGCCGAACTTATGCTTGCCATCAGCGCTGCACCGGGCACAGATGTTCAGAAATTCCTTAATGATCTGATTGCAAATTCAGAGGAACCTCTGACATCTAACCTGAAATCCATTGATCTAAGAAAAGATAAGATCAAAACACCGAAGGATCTGCTTGTGTACATCTTCTCATATAAGAACAGGGATAAATTCGATGAAGAGCTGGTATTCAAAGCCATTGGAAACCTTATCGTTTCCAAAGATCTGCCGGCTTCAGTTATTGCTGAAAATCAGGCTGCAGCAACCGGGAAGAACAGATTGTGGGTATTATGGATTATAATAGGAACTGCATTTTTGTTCTTCATTATTTACTATCGGTCAAGGAAAAAAAAGAAATAATGAACCATAATATCAGAGGGTGTAATAAGTCGAAATCCTTTAACAATAGGGACCGGAAAATTAAATATGCTCGCAAATAATTATGGTTCATTATCTTAACTTTGCGCCTTAAGTGTAAATTCTGTGGTTTGAACAGGGTTTTGACAGCTTCTCATTTAAATAAATGCTGCGAGGATAGACGGTTAATTATTTTTTGATAATTTTGCTGATCTAATTCTTACAAGATGAGCAAAAAAACTGCTGGCCTGACTGTTGCACTATTCATTTCCTTAGCATTATGCGGTCAGGAAAACAAACAATTGCAAAACAAATTTCTTGAAGCTGAATATTTCTTCATGAATGAGGAATATCCTGACGCAATAAACTATTACATGCAGATCTATTCCGAGCTTCCCGATAATGCCAACGTTGCATACTGTATCGGAGTTTGTTGTCTTAATATTCCCGGAAAGAAGGACCAATCTGTTAAATTCCTTGAATCCGCAGTCAGGAACATGTCAGCAAAACATAAGGAAGGAACACTTAACCAGGTAGCCGCCCCATATGAAGCGCTCTACGAACTTGCAGTAGCCTACAGAGTTAATTATAATTTCGATAAAGCAAAAGAGACTTTTAAACGTTACAGGGAAACCCTTCTGTCCGATGATCATGAAAACATTGAATTTGTCGATCACGAAATTAAAGTTTGTGAAATGGCAAAGTCACTCATGGATAAACCTGTTCAGTTCACCGAAGAAAATATGGGCGAGCTATTCAATGATGAAAAACCTAATTTTAGTCCGGTTATTTCTGCCGATGGGAAATCATTTGCATATATGTCATCCCTGAAATTTTACGATGCTATTATGTTTTCAAGGCTTCAGAATAATAAATGGAGCGGGCCTGTCAACATCTATCCCGAACTTCAGGTTGACGGTGATATAAGCATTTCATGTCTCTCCAGAGATGGCAAACAATTGTTCCTTTCAAAGGATGATAACTATAACAGTGATATCTATTCCTCATCTTTCAATGGCACAGCATGGACACCAGCAGTCAAACTAAATAAGAATATCAATACCAAATACTGGGAATCGCATGGTTTTATTTCAGAAGACGAGTCTCAACTGATCTTTGCTTCTGACAGGCCAGGTGGATATGGAGGACTGGATCTTTATATCTCACGGAAAGTAAATGGTGAATGGGGCCCTGCAGTTAACATGGGACCTGAGATCAATACCCAGTTCAATGAAGACAGACCTTTTCTTGCAAATCATGATAAAAGCCTCTTCTTCTGTTCTCAGGGACATGAGAATATGGGTGGATATGATCTTTTCCGTTCTGACAAGCTATCTTCCGGAACCTGGGAAAAACCTGAGAATCTTGGATATCCGCTTAATACGCCTGATGACGATACCTACTTTATGCCATCACCTGACGGAAAATCGGGGTACTATTACAAGGATAAAGAGTCAGCCGGCTTTGGAAAAGATGACTTATACTATGTAATTCTGAAATAAAAAAATGAGTTCTGTTTATTATACTTCAATTGGAAAAAGAGTATATTTGTTCTGATGAGGTACCTTAGAGATAGAGAATTAGGCTTAATACTGCAGCTTTTGATAATATTTATCATTCCACTTGCTGCAGAAGCACAATCTTCCTCAGAAATGAAGAATATTTTTGCTCAGGCAGAATCTTATTATCTCTATGAAGAATACGAACTCGCAAATCAGCTTTACCTGCTTCTTGAAAGTCCTGATAATCTAAATATTAAATATAAAATCGGTACCTGTTATCTGAATATTCCTGGTGAAAAGGAAAAATCAATACCCTATCTCGAGGAAGCTGTAAAGACTGCTACCTATGATTCAAAGCCTACATCATTCAAGGAAAAAAGAGCTCCTCTCGATGCTTATTTTTCTCTTGCAAAGGCTTACATGATAAATAATGACATTGAAAAGGGACTTAATACATTATTGACTTTTAAAAAGCTCGCTACTGAAACAAAATCAAAAGGTGGAATGTCTAACCTGGATTTTATTGATCAGCAGATACAGGCTTGCAATACTGCAATCAAACTTAAGGAAAATCCAGTTGTCTTTACAAAGAATTCTCTTGGTCCCGACTTTATTCTTGGTTCCATAAACGACAATCCGGCCGTAAGCTATGATGGCAATTCTATTGTCTATACTGAAAGAAGAGGTATTGTAAATGTTATATTCTACTCCAGAAAAGAGCGTGGAAAGTGGCAGCCTCCAATTGAGATAACAAATGAGTTAAATGCGGGAGAGGATTGTTCTTCATGCTCTCTCAATAGTGATGGAACAGAACTATTCCTTTATAAGACTGACAACTACGACGGAGCAATTTATTCATCTGATTATAAAGACGGATACTGGACACCCATTAAAAAACTCAATAAAAATATCAATACAAAATTTTATGAATCTCATGCTTCCATCTCAGCCGATGGAAAGAAACTCTATTTCACAAGCAACAGGGATGGTGGTCAGGGGAATCTTGACATCTATGTTTCAGAAAAAGACCAAACTGGGGACTGGGGACCTGCTGTAAATCTTGGTCCTGCTGTAAACACGGCATACAATGAAGATGATCCGTTCATAACAGCTGATGGTAATACATTATATTTCTGTTCTGAAGGACACTCCTCCATGGGGGGTTATGACAATTTCAAAAGCATTCTTGTTGCATCAGCATGGCAGACGCCTGAAAACCTTGGATACCCCATAAACTCAAGTGATGATGACAAATTCTACCAACCAGCTGATAACGGGAAAAACGCCTACTATTCTATGACTACCGATTATAAGAAGCGCGATATAATGTTCCTTGAAATCGGAAAAACAGAAATAACAAAAACTTTTGAAATAAACGGCACATATAGTCTCAGCGACACCGTAGTTCCTTTCGATAAAAACTATTTCATTCACCTCCTAAACAGAGAAACAGGTGATACTGTTGATGTGGGTTATCCTAATAAATTAACTGGAAGATATGCATTTATTGTCTCCCCCGGAAAGTATAGTATTATTTATTCAAGCAACTACTATTTCAGTAAAACTATAGATACTACTATTCTGATTAATCATCCTGCAGAAGTTGTCACAATTAATGTTTCACTTGTCCCTGATCCTAACCGTCCGCTACCCGCAGCAATAGTTGAACTTCCGAAGCAGGAACTACCGCAGGAGTATGACAAGATAGATCTGGCGACAATACCGGTTATTGCAGTTTCAGCAGTCGATACAAGTCTTATAGTAACTAATTTAAATGTCAGTGACGTAAGTGATAAAAACATTAATGATGTAGATATTCTTTACTATACTGTACAGGTAATAGCGCTTCACAATCCTGTGGATGTAAGCTACTTCAAGTATATTGACAATCTTAAAATCTTATATAACGAAGATGACAAGTTCTACCGTTATACTACCGGAAAGTTTGTAAAAAGGGAAGAGGCATACGCATGGAGACTGGAACTGATAAAAAAAGGATATCCTGAAGAAATTTTCATAAAGAAAGTCTCAAAGTAATTAATAAATAGTTTACTGCCGTGTCCAGAAAGTTGTTGCTGGTTTATTTTCTTCTGTTAAACTATCTAATTCTTTCATCACAGTCTCATACGAATAAACAGTTAATAAAACATATTCAGGAAGCTGACTCGTATTTCTATTATGAACAGGATTATGAGAAAGCAGCAAATTTGTATAAACCTCTTGCAGATGCCTATCCTGACAATTCAAATCTGGCTGCAAAAGTAGGTATCAGCGATCTCAATATTGATGGCAAAAAGGCTGAAGCTCTCAGATATCTGAAGATTGCTATGAAAAATGTTGTACGGAAGGACGATGATTATATTGAATATGGAGAGCAGGCTCCTCTCGACACATATCTGTATATAGCAATTGCATACCAGCAGAACGACAGTCTCGACAAAGCAATTGCTTTGTTTACAGAAGCCAAGACCAGGTTATCAGGTTACAATATATTCAGCAACGAATATATAAATAATCAGATAAGGAACTGCAAATACGCAGTTGAAGCAGAAAAGAAACCGCTCCCTATGCAAATGACACTCCTGATACCATGGATGAAAGAGTACCCCGGCGCTATTAATCCTGTTCTTTCAAAAAATGATTCTGTGTTTGTATTTACACAAAAACAAAACGGGAAAACAAGAATATTATGTTCCTATAAGTCAGAAACATGGAAGAAACCAAAAGATATAACAGATCAACTTGGAGGTATTGATAGGTATTACTCCAATTCGATAACAGGCGATGGAAAATTACTTGTAATCTATATGGATGACGGACAGGATGGTAACTTGTATTTCAGTCAGAGAAAAGACTCTACATGGTCAAAAATAAAGAACATTGGGAAGCCTATCAATACTATATACTGGGAAGCTCATGGATTTATAACACCTGATGGGAAAACTCTTTATTTCTCAAGCAATAAACCAGGAGGAAAAGGGGAACTTGATATCTGGGTAGCAGAGAAGGAAAAAGACGGTTCCTGGAATAAGCCTGTCAATTGCGGAAGTATTATCAATACACCATACAACGAAAATACTCCGTTTTATAATCCTGATAACAGTACATTATTATTCACTTCTTCGGGTCATACCAGTTTAGGAGGCTATGATGTTTTCAGGTCTGCGTATAAAAATGGAACGTGGAGTCTTCCTACAGGACTTCCCTTCCCTCTGAACACGACAATTGACGAATCTTCTTATATTTTTAACAATGTTGACACCGGTTATGTAACCAGCCTTTATGATGACAAAACCGGATATAGAAATATCTATGCAATTAAGATGGGAGTTCCTGCTGAGAAAAGGATAATTGCTGAAGGGATTGTTACAACACAGGATGGTTTGGCTGTCAATACAGAAAAGGCAAGTATTCTTCTCACAGATTTCAGGACAGGCGCACCTTTGAAAAACATTAATGTCAAGGACCCAGCTACCTATAATCTGCAGGTTAAACCCGGAGACTTCAAAATTCTCATTAGTCAGATAGGTTCCAAAACAGACACTATAAATCTTAAGGCAAAATCAGACACTATTGCAAAAATACGTCATCTTGCTGATACCGGAATTTATAACTTCGCTGTCAATCCCGGTGATTATATTCTATATGTGCGGCAACCCGGATATAAAACTGATACAATAGTCCTTAATCTTCCATCTGGACAGGCTGGAAGTATTATACAGATAAAATCAGATCTTGTCCCAGAGAAAGTCTACGGAAAAAAATTCCTTGTGGTCAAGAATATCTTTTTTGAATTTGACGATTACAAGCTTGACGATAAAGCAATTGCCACTCTGGAGATGGTAAGTTCAATTTTGTCTGAATATCCTGAACTTAAAATGGAGATAGCAGGATATACTGATTCAAAAGGCTCCACTGATTATAATCTGAAACTTGCCGGGAACAGGGCTAATGCTGTCATAAATTGGCTGACTAAAGCAGGGATATCGCCATCAAGACTTACAGGGAAAGCTTATGGCAGTTCCGATTTTGTTGCATTCAATACAAATACTAATGGTTCAGATAATCCTGAAGGAAGAAAATACAACAGGAGAGCTACATTTGGAATTGAGGATCCAAAGACCGGAGTTATTATTCACCAGGAAGTTTTTACTCCAAGGCATCTTAGACATCCTTCATCATTCAAATACAGCATAGTTCTACTCAAATCAACCGGGGAACTTGAAGCTGAAAAGTTCAGTAACCTGGACAGGGTAGCCTCACTGTTTATTCATCCTGTAAAAATTGGATCTTCCAATGCATATATAATCGGTGAATTCACAAGCAGGATTGATGCAATGAAATACCTTGAATATTCAAAGGGAAAAGGATATAAAGATGCCTACTTAATTACACAATATGATCTGATAAAACCTACTGATGAATCTTCCGATAATATTCTACAACCCAAAACGGATCAGGAAGCAAATAATTACATAATCCAGCTGGCAGCTTCGAAAAAGAAGATGAATATGAGTTACTTTAAAGATATTGAGGGAATCAGGGAGATTTATTCTTCATCAGATAATTACTACAGGTATGTTATCGGTGAATACTCATCCGTGTCTAAAGCAAGGCAGGATGTTACATCTTTCAGAGAAGCAGGATTCAAAGATGCCTTCATTAGGAACAAAAACTCAATACCTAAATAGAGTATCTAATAATAATCCTGCCATGAAGTACAAAGATATAAAGCTTAGAGCGCTTGAGCCGGAAGACCTCGAACTTCTGTATAACTGGGAAAACAACCTGTCCTACTGGGTAATCAGCAACACTGTAAGTCCATTTTCAAAATATACTCTTAAAAGGTACGTCGAAAATTCTCATAAAAGTATTTATGAGACAAGTCAGCTTCGACTCATGATTGACCATATTGGCGATAAAGTCTCCATCGGGACAATCGACATCTTCGATTTCGATCCATTTCACAAAAGGGCCGGATTGGGTATACTTATCGCAAATGATGAATACAGGAGGAAAGGTTATGCAACTATGGCTCTGACCTGCCTGATAGATTATTGTTTTAAAACTCTCCAGCTTCACCAGCTATACTGTAATATACTGGCTAATAACCATGAAAGCATTGAGTTATTCAGGAAGATAGGTTTTTCGGAATGCGGGGTAAAAAAGGAATGGATCAAGGTAGCTGATGGCTATATTGATGAGCATATGTTCCAGCTTATCAATCCTAAAAAGCATCAATGACCGGAATGTTTTCCGGAACCGGCTGCCAATAGACCACAGGCAGCAGAAATATCCTCACCCCTTGATTTGCGTATTGAGGCTGATATCCCCGAAATGACAAGATTATGTTTAAATAATTGCATCCTTGAAGGTGATGAAGAGTGCAATGAATCACCGTTTATGGAATGAAACGGCAAAAGGTTCACCCGGATTGATGTATCCTTCAGCATCTCAATCAACCCTTTAAGATGTTCATCCGAATCATTAAGTCCCTCAATCATGACGTAAGCAACAGTTATTCTCCTACCCTTCTTCAATGGGTAATCCTTCATCATATTTAATAAATCTCCTGCATGATACTTTTTCTCCATAGGAACAAACCTCTGTCGTTCTTCAGAAAAAGGGGAATGAAGACTGAGAGTAAGATTGCAGGATGATTCTTTCAGGTACCTTTCAATACCAGGTCCTATCCCCACAGTTGAAACAGTAATATTCTTTGGACTAATTGCGAGTCCCCATTCAGCTGTTAGGATATTGCAGGCTTTGAGCACATTGTCAAGGTTATCCATAGGCTCGCCCATTCCCATGAAAACCACATGTGTAACTTTATCAGCGAGAGGAGCTCCCAGAATCTGGCTGATTATTTCACCGGTTGAAAGATTACCGTGGAAACCATACCTGCCTGAAAGACAAAACAGACACCCCATCCTGCAACCCGATTGAGTAGAAACACATACTGTATGACGCTTTCCGTCAGGCAAATAAACTGATTCAAACCTTTTTCCGGATTCTGTCTGAAACAGATATTTAACACTTTTATCTGCAGACACTTCACATTTTGTAAAATGCAGAATGCCAGTCTGGGAGATTGATTTCAGTATACCCTTCAGCTTTTCAGGAATATTCCTGAAATCAGATATATCAGATGATCTCTTTTTATATATGGAATTTGCAATTTTTACCGCATAAGAATAATTATAATCATAGGTTCTTATCAGATCATATAATTCATTTGAAGTCAATCCACACAAATTTTCCGTATCCATAGTAAAAAATAATAGCAAAAATAAGCCGATTATCAATATCTTGTATTAAAATTCCGTTTCAGCAGATTTTCTGACACAACCGGTAAAATGGAAAGGTGGAGATCTCTATACATATATTTCATTTCTGGTACGGGAAATGCAAAAGTTTCATCCTTTTGGATGGCAGATGAAGCAAGAAAAACAGGTCTCCTGACTAAAGTCCAGCAGATTGACAGGCTTGAAAATATAATAATGCCTGATCCCGAACTAAAACCTCTCATTGGTTTTGCCTTCCCGACCCACGGATTCAATGCTGCTCCTATTATGCTGAGATTTGTTGCAGGATTTCCCCGAGGTATGGGCAATGAGGTATTTCTAATCAATACCAGGGCTGGTATGAAGTTATCAAAACTATTTATCCCCGGATTAAGCGGTGTTGCACTCCTGCTCCCAGCCTTCATGCTGTGGATAAAGGGTTACAAATGCATAGGACTTCAGCCGGTTGATCTGCCATCCAACTGGATATCACTTCATCCGGGATTACGTGAAAAAGTGATTGAATCGATATTTGAAAGATGCGAGAAAATAGTAAGAGGATTCATACAGAAGCTGCTGACAGGCAAAAAAGTTTACAGAGGATTATTCAGCTTACCTGTCGACCTTTTAGTAAGTCCGGTTTCACTTGCTTATTATATCGGAGGAAGATTCTTTCTATCAAAAACATTTGTTTCAAACAATAAATGTAATAACTGCGGAGTATGTATCAGGGAATGTCCGACAGGTTCAATTATTCCGGTTAACAACCGTCCCTACTGGAAGCTCAGCTGTGAAAGTTGTATGAGGTGTATTAATAACTGCCCAAACAGGGCAATAGAGACTGCTCACGGCATGGCAATTATTTTCTGGATAATATTCTCTGCTATCAATGCACAGTTAATATTGCTTATAATCAAAGTACTGGATTTTTCCACTGGATCATTCTGGTGGTGGATAATTTCCAATTTATTAAGCATAGCAGGAATGGTTCTGATTACAGCAACCTTATATCATATAATGCATTATGCGATGGCTCTGAAGCCATTCAGATATTTTGTCAGATTTACATCACTGACAACTTTCTTTTTCTGGAGACGATATAATAATAAAGAGCTGAAAGAAAAAATATTTTCAGCTCTGAAGAATCCTACTTCATAAGTCCCCTGTTTCTGAGAAGCGGTTCAATAACCGGCTCGCGGCCCCTGAAGTTTACGAACATCTGCATGGCATCCATAGTTCCGTTTTTCTCGAGAATACTTTTGCGATATGACGCTGCCGTCACCTTATCAAACAGTCCTTTCTCCATGAATGCCTCAAAAGCATCATTATCCAGAACAGCAGCCCAGGTATAGCTATAATATCCTGCATCATATTCGCCCGTTATATGAGTGAAATATGTGCTCCTGTAACGCGATACTATCTGCGGAATAAGACCTATTTTATTGAAATACTCTTTTTCAAAGCTCTGTATATCAATATTAACCGGAGCTTCAAGTGTATGATATGACATGTCAAGCAGTGATGCAGCCAGTATTTCTACATTATCAAATCCCTGGTTAAAATAGCCACTGTTCTTTATCTTTTGCACCAGTTTTGCAGGAATTGGTTCATTAGTCTGATAATGTTTTGCATACATATTCAGAACAAGTGGTTCCAGGGCCCAGTGTTCCATTAGCTGAGAAGGCAGCTCTACAAAATCCCATGCAACATAGGTATTGTTATAAGTACTTCTGTTGAAAAGTGCATCCAGCGCATGACCCATTTCATGGTATAGTGTAAGGGCCTCTTCAAGGCTTAACAATGCCGGCTTATCACCGGAAGGCGGCGTAAAATTAAAAACAGTTGTTACAACAGGAGTAACACCCTTCCCGTCTGTAACGTGATAATTACGGTATGTCACACACCAGGCTCCCTGCTGCTTACTCTCCCTCGGATAGAAATCCATATAAAGCACGCCGAGATGTTCACCAACAGAATCTTTTACCTCAAAAGGCTGAGCATCAGGATGTGGTAAAGGAATTCCATTAATCGGAGTAAATGTAATCCCGAAGAGTTTATTTGCAACAGTAAAAAATCCATTCCTGACATTGTCAAGTTTGAAATATGGCCTCAGCTCATTATCATCCAGATCATATTTCTGCTTCCTCAGCTTTTCTGCATAGTACCACCAGTCTGATGGTTCAAGTTTAAATTTACCACCCTCCTTATCGATGATCTTCTGCATCTCAATGACTTCATCTTTTGCGACCGGAACAGATTTTTCCCACAGGTTATTCAGAAGTGCGAAAACATTCTCAGG
>Ga0334722_10006172_pt1 | contig 11916 bp, 9 predicted proteins | sample C3_bottom_MG_FD_207210 | JGI IMG/M metagenome (GOLD analysis project Ga0334722, IMG submission 207210) | Sediment microbial communities from Yellowstone Lake, YNP, Wyoming, USA - C3_bottom | ecosystem: Environmental > Aquatic > Freshwater > Lake > Sediment | place: USA: Wyoming | collected...
TCTCGGATGCACCGGTCGAACCACCCCGCGAGGTCGTCCGAGATGCCGTCGCTCGAGCGATCGCCGAGGATCTGGGTCCGCTGGGTGATCTCACCGCCGCCCTCGTCGGTCCGGATGCGTCCGCGACCGCTGACGTCATCGTGCGCCGCGAAGGTGTGCTCGCGGGCACCGCGTGTGCGACCGAGGCGTTCGCACAGGTCGATCCTCGGATCGAGGTGACCTGGCGGAGCGCCGACGGCGCCGAGGTGGGCGCGAACGCCGTGATCGGCACTGTCGCCGGACCGCTCCGCTCGATCCTCACCGCAGAGAGGACCGCGCTGAACTTCCTCTGTCACCTCTCCGGTGTCGCGAGCCTGACCCGTCGATTCGTGGACGCGCTCGAGGGTCGCGCGCGCATCGCCGACACGCGCAAGACACTGCCCGGTCTCCGTGCGCTCGAGAAGGCCGCAGTTCGCGCCGGTGGTGGTGTGAACCACCGCGGCTCGCTGTCCGACATGGTGCTCATCAAGGACAACCACCTGGGCGCACTCGGCATCTCCGCCGCGGTGCGCCGCGCCCGGGCTCTGTGGCCGGGCCGCGGGATCGAGGTCGAGTGTGAGCGCATGGAGCAGGCGGTCGAGGCCGTCGAGGCCGGAGCCGATCTCGTGATGCTCGACAACATGACCGCGGGCGAAGCCACCCGCTGCGTCAAGGTCGTACGCGACAGCACACGCGAGGTCCTCGTCGAGCTGTCGGGTGGTGTCACGCTCGAGAACGTGCGCGCGTACGCCGACGCCGGCGTCGACATCATGTCTACGAGCGCGATCACGCAGTCGGCACCCGCGTTGGACATCGCACTGGAGGTCCGGCTTCCATAGCCGTCCACATGCTGCTGTGCATCGACACCGGGAACACGCAGACGGTCATCGGTCTCTTCGATGGCAAGGAGCTCGCCGACCACTGGCGCATCGCGACGGTTGCGGAGCGAACCGCGGACGAGCTCGCCCTGATGATTCAGCAGTTCCTCGGGTTCCACGGCTTCTCGTCGGCGAGTCAGATCGACGGCGTCGCGGTCTCGTCGGGTGTCCCGCGAGTGACGGTCGAGCTACGCCAGATGACCGAGCGCTACTTCGGCTTCCCGGCGCTCGTGCTCGAGCCCGGGATCCGGACGGGGATGCCGATCCTGTACGACAACCCGAAGGAGGTCGGTGCGGATCGCATCGCGAACGCGGTTGCCGCCTACGACCTGTACGGCGGACCGTCGATCGTCGTCGACTTCGGCACCGCCAACACGATCGAGGCGATCAGCGAGCAGGGGGAGTACCTCGGCGGTGCGATCTTCCCCGGGATCGAGATATCGATGGACGCGCTGTTCGGGCGTGCGGCTGCGCTTCGACGCGTCGAGCTGATCGCGCCGCGCAACGTCATCGGCAAGTCGACGGTCGAGTCGATCCAGTCCGGCGCGGTGTACGGCTTCAGCGGTCAGGTCGATGCGCTCGTGGAGCGGTTCCAGAGCGAGCTCGGGCAGTGCACGGTGCTCGCGACCGGTGGGCTCGCCGAGCCGATCATCAAGCACTCGTCCACGATCCAGCACTACGAGCCGTGGCTCACCCTGCAGGGCCTCCGGATCATCTTCGAGCGCAACCAGTGAGCGAGCGTTCGCGAGCCGGGTATCCCGGCGAGCAGGGAGCGGGGCCCGCGGCGACGGCGGCTCTGCCGACCGTCGTCGCAGGAGTCGGCGCTTGCGCCGACGACCGGTGGAGGCGGCGGCCCGGCGCCGTCAGGCGCCAGGAGCGGGTGGAATGAGCGGGGAGGGCGACGAGCGGGCGCGCCGCCTGGCGAAGATCGAGCGCTTGCGCGCCGCGGGTCGCGATCCGTATCCGGTGCGCTTCGATCGCACGCACACGGCCGCGGAGGCCCACGAGCACTGGGATCACCTCGAGTCGGGCGCGGAGACCGACGACGAGGTGCGGGTCGCCGGCCGGATCCTGCTCCTTCGCCGCCAGGGCAAGTTGACGTTCGCAACGCTTCGCGACGGCACGGGAGCGCTCCAGCTCTTCGTCTCGCGGAGAGAGCTCGGCGACGACGGCCACGACGAGTTCGACGACCTCGATCTCGGCGACTGGATCGGTGCGACCGGCACGGTCATGAAGACGCGCAAGGGCGAGCTCTCCGTGAAGGTGCGCGGGTTCGAGCTCCTCGCCAAGGCGCTCCGACCGCTGCCCGAGAAGTGGCACGGCCTCGCCGACGTCGACACCCGATTCCGCCAGCGGTACGTCGACCTCATCGCGAACGACGACGCCCGTCGCGTGTTCGAGATCCGCTTCGCGGTCCTCGCGACCCTCCGCAGCATCATGACCGATCACGGGTTCGTGGAGGTCGAGACGCCGGTGCTCCACGTGCATCCGGGAGGCGCGGCGGCCCGGCCGTTCGCGACGCACCACAACTCGCTCGACATGCCGCTCACGTTGCGCATCGCACTCGAGCTACACCTCAAGCGTCTCCTCGTCGGTGGCCTCGAGCGCGTCTTCGAGATCGGGCGCGTGTTCCGCAACGAGGGGCTGTCGACGCGGCACAACCCCGAGTTCACGATGCTCGAGTGCTACCAGGCGTTCGCCGACTACAGCGAGATGATGACCCTCACCGAGGAGCTCGTGGCTGGCTCCGCGGTCACGGCGACGGGCTCGACCAAGATCACGGCCGAGGGCACCGCCATCGACCTCGCCGGGCCGTGGCCACGGCGGCCGATGCTCGGCTTGATCCGCGAGCAGGCCGGTGTCGACGTCCACCCTTCGATGCCGGTGGATGCGTTGCGTGACCTGTGTGCACAACGCGAGATCGCGTACGAACCATCATGGGATTCGGGACAGCTGATCCTCGAGATCTACGAGAAGCTCGTCGAACCCGGGTTGACCGGCCCGGTCTTCGTGTGCGACTACCCGCGGAGCGTCTCGCCGCTCGCGCGACGCCACCGCGACGACGCGGAGCTGGTCGAGCGCTTCGAGGCGGTGGTGCTCGGACGCGAGCTCGCCAACGCGTTCAGCGAGCTCAACGATCCGGTCGATCAGCTCGAGCGCTTCGAAGCCCAGGCCAAGCTCGCCGCCGCCGGCGACGAGGAGGCGCACGGGCTCGACGCCGACTACGTGCGGGCGCTCGAGTACGGGCTGCCCCCCTGCGGCGGTCTCGGTGTGGGCGTCGATCGGCTGGTGATGCTCGTCGCCGGCGTGTCCTCGATCCGGGAGGTGATCCTGTTCCCCCACTTGCGGCCCGAGACCGACGAGAGTGGTAGCAAGGATCAGGATGCCGACGCCTGATCACGAGGAGCAGCCGAGCGCTCCGGAGGACGGCCGCACGTATCGTGCGGCCGAGCGAGCGTGACCAGGATCTAGGAGCAGCCGAGCGCTCCGGAGGACGGCCGCACGTATCGTGCGACCGAGCGAGCGCGACCGGGTTGAAGAGAGAAGGGCGAGCGTGCGAGTCCTGGTGACCGGATTGGGTGGTGAGATCGGCACGCGCGTCGCGCAGCTCCTCGAGGAGCGTGACGAGGTCGCCGAGATCGCGGGGTTCGACTTCGTTCCCCCGCGGCGGCGCTTGCGGAGGAGCACGTTCAAGCGCATCGATCCGCGTGATCGTGACCGACTCGTTTCGTTCGTCGAGGACTTCGCGCCCGATGCCGTCGCCCACCTCGGCATCTACGAGCCCGACTCGCGCATGTCGCCGCGGGAAGCGGCACGCGCCAGTGAGGCGTGCACGGTGCACGCGCTCGGGGCCGCGGCACGCGCCGGGGCACTGGAACGGATCGCGGTACGCAGTGGGCTCTCGGTGTACGGCCGTGGGCGTGGGACACCGCTGATGCCCGACGAAGCTGCTCCGCTCGCGCCGACCACACCCTGGGGGCGGACCCTGCTCGAGGTCGAGTCGCTCGCAGCCGGGATCGCGCGTCGCCACGACGTCACGGTGTCGGCGTTGCGCTGCGCCGTGATCGCGGGCTCCCACGTCCCCAGCCCGCTCGGGCGCGTCCTGCGGTTGCCCGCAGTACCGGTGCCCGCCGCCGCAGACCCCCCGTTCTCGCTGCTCGATCGCGACGACGCGGCGCGCGCCGTCGTGCAGGCGCTGCTCCGGCGCCACGACGGCCCGCTCAACGTCGTCGGGCCCGGCGCGACGAGCCCGTGGCAGGCGGTCGCGTTCGGTCGACGGATCCCCGTCCCCGTGGCGGGTCCGATCGGGTGGAGGCTCGCGTGCGCGTTCGCCGAGGCCCTCGGTGCACCCGTCCCGCCACACGTGCTCGAGGTGCTGCGGCACGGTCGCACCGGGGACGGCACGCGAGCGGTCGAAGAGCTGGACCTCGGGTTCGTGCGCCCGACCCAGGAGGTCCTGGCCGACCTCTACGAGTGGGCCACCGTCACGCCTCTCCCAAGAACCGCGCGGAGGGTGGCATGAGCGCGGCGCCCGGAGGGCGCTCGCCAGGGAGCGAGCGCCCGCGGTCAGGTGTTGGGGGGCTTCGCCGGCCAACACCGGAGGAGACGGAGCCTGCGGAGTCGACCAGAGATGATGGGTATCCCGGCCCGCAGCGAGCGACCGAGGCAAGGAGGAGGGTGGCATGAGCCCGATCGCGCCCAACTACGGCATCGACGCCGACCGCGTGCTCGCGATCGACGGGCCGATCGCATGGGTGCGGCGACGCGTCGAGGGGCGCTTCGCCGTCGACGAGTTCGGTGGCGATCCGCACCTCATGGACCTCCTCGCTCCGCTCCCCGCGGCGGCTATCCGCGTCGACGTCGAGCACGCCGAGCACCTGCCGAGGACCGGACCCGCGTTGCTCGTCTCCAACCGCGGGTTCGGGATCGCCGAGCCGTTCGTGCTCGGTCTCGCCGTGCGGCGCGCCTCGGGGCGCCGGCTCCGCGTGGTCGGCGCGCCGGAGGTGCCGATCATCGGCCCGCTGTCGCGAAAGCTCGGAGGGATCGGGTACCGACCCGATGACGTGACGGCGATGCTGCGCGCCGGCCATCTCGCGGCGGCACCGCTCGGGATGACGTGGATGCGATCGGGTGTCGGCGAGCCGCCGCGGCCGTTGCTCGCGGCGACGCTCGGGTTCCCCGTCGTCCCGGTCGCCATCCGTGCCGGCGGCCCGCTCGGCCTGCCTCTGGGCGTGTGGCCCGCGCGCCCGTGGCGCGTCGTGGTCGGGGAGGCGCTGCTCCCACCTCCGGCGACCGCGCCCGACGACCAGCTCGCCGCCGCCGAGCTGTCGGAGCAGGTGCGCGACGCGGTCGCCGCGCTGCTGGAAACCGCGTGAAGTACGCCCGGGCCGACGACGGCTTCGGCGTCGCGTACGACGTCTACGGCCGGCGCGACGGCGAGCCGCTGCTGATGATCCAGGGTCTCGGCACCGACTCGCGTGGATGGGCGCTCCAGCGCATGTCGATGGGGCGCCGGTTCCGGTGCATCGCCGTCGACAACCGCGGTACCGGCGGCAGCGCCGGTGCGCCGCACCCCTTGTCGCTCGACCAGATGGCCCGCGATGCGATCGCGGTGCTCGACGCCGAGGACATCGCGTCGGCGCACGTGATGGGCGCGTCGATGGGTGGTGCCATCGCGCAGTTCCTCGGCGTCCGGCACGCACCACGCGTGCGGTCGCTCGTCCTCGCGTGCACGGCGTGCCGCAATCCGGAGTGGCGGCGCGAGCTGCTCGAGGACTGGGCCGCGTCGGTCGCACGCGACGGGATGGGAGCCCTCGGAGCCGACGGCCTGCGTTGGCTCATCGGCCCGCGCCTCCACCGCCGCTTCGGGATCTGGCTGAACCTCATGGCGCGGATCCTCCTCCAGTCGTCGCCCGAGAACTTCGTGGCCCAGGTGCGGGCGATCCTCGAGGTCGACGACGACGAGCGCTTCGAGCTCGCGGGGATCCGCGCGCCGACGCTGGTGATCACGGGCACGCAGGATCTCCTCACGCCCCTGGGTGACGCCGAGGAGATGCACGAGCTGATCCCGACGTCGGAGCTCGTCGAGCTGCGGGGTGCCGGGCACAGCCTGATGGTCGAGGCGCCGACGGTCTACAACCGGGCGGTCGCCGACTTCCTCGGAAGCGTGAGCACGCGGACCACTGTCGCGTCGTGAGGGTCGTCGCGGTCGCCCTCGCGACCGCGCTGGTTCTCGGTGCGTGCTCGTCGTCCGACGAGTCGGCCACGACTGCGACCTCCACCCGTCCGCGTGCGGACGCGCCGGTCACGACCGTTCCGGGTTCCCCGCCGCTCGCGGTGGTCCTCGGCGATTCGAACATCTTCCTCGCGACGCGCGAGCTCGCGGACGCGCTCGCAAAGGCGGGCTTCACGCCGGTCGTGCGCGGCATCGCGGGCTCGGGAGTGAAGGACGACGCCACCGACTGGGTACCGGCTGCACGAGCAATCGCGTTGGCGCGGCCGGCGGTCGTGGTCGTTGCCCTCGGAACCAACGACGCGGGGCTCGCCACCGACGTTCAGGCGTTCCCGGCCCGCGCCGACGCGCTGCTCGCGGCGCTCGGCCCGGTACCGGTGGTCTGGGTGACCCACACGGAGGCGGGCGGCGGGCGCGCTCCGGCCGACGAGCGACGCGTCAACGACGCCATCCGTGGCCTGCCGGTCGCGCACGCGAACGTGACGGTTCTCGACCTGGCCCCGCTGCTCGCGGCGCACCCGAAGCTGCTCGGCACGGACGAGCTGCACTACGGCGCGCGCGGCCGCGAGTGGTTCGCAGATCAGGTCGCCGAGGCGGCGACGCAGACCGTGCCCGCCTGATCATCCCGGCGACGGCGTCACTCCCATCGACCCGACGCTGACGACGAGTGCGGGTGCGGGACGGTTCGCGACCTCGTCGCCGGCTCAGGAATCGAGTTCGAGGACCGCGGCCGCCAGGCGCTCAAGGGTGTGCCCGGCGAGTGGCAGGTGCTGGCGGTCAGCTCTCTCGGCTGACGAGCCCGTCGACGAGGCGCCGCAGTCCGCTCGTGACCTTCGGGTCGAGGGCATCCGCGCCGGCCAGCGCCTCGCCGGCTTTCGTCGCGTGGTCCCGCGCGACCGCGAGCGCAGCGTCGACCGCGCCGTTCGCGGCGGCGAGCTCCCGGGCTCGGTCGCGGCGCGCGGTGTCGAGCGGGCCACCGAGCATGTCGGCGAGCTCGCCACCCTCGTCGATCGCGTAGATCACCGGCAGCGTGTAGATGCCTTCGACGAGGTCCTGGCCGGCGGGCTTCCCGAGCGCCTCGTCGCTGGCGGTGACGTCGAGGCAGTCGTCGACGATCTGGAAGCACAGCCCGAGGTGCTGGCCGTAGCGGGTGAGGGCGTCGAGCGTCGGCTCGTCGACCCCGCTGACCATGCCGCCGATGCGACACGACGTCCCGAACAGCGACGCGGTCTTTCCCTCGATCGCCGAGGCGTAGTCCTCCTCGGAGCGGGTCACGTCGAAGAGGTGCTGGAGCTCGAGCACCTGCCCTCGGCACAGCTCGCCGATCGTGTCGGCGAGCAGCCCGGCGACATCAGCGCCCAGCGACGCCGCGAGCGCCGACGCGCGGGCGAGGAGGAAGTCGCCCGAGAGGATCGCGACGATGTTGCTCCAGCGCGCGTTGACGCTGGGGACGCCGCGCCTCGTCTCGGCCTCGTCGATGACGTCGTCGTGGTGCAGCGAGCCGAGGTGGACGAGCTCGCACGCGACACCCCCCGTCACGACGTCGTCCGCGACGGGATCGTCGCCTCCCGTCGCGGCGTACCCGGCGCACAGGGTCAGCGTCGGTCGGATCCGCTTGCCGCCGGCGGCGATGAGGTGCGCCCCGACCTCGGCGAGGAACCGGTCGTCGTGGCGGACCGAGGCCCGCAAGGCGTCCTCGACCCGGCGGAGGTCGGCGTCGAGCGGCGAGATCGCGAGCGTCTCCACCGGGTGCATGTGACCAACGCTACGGCCCGTCCGCCGGGTTCTCCAACTCGCACGGACCGGGCTGGATCGGGAAGAAATGGGGCGCTGAGACGTTCTCACGTCACACGAGGAACGCGCCGATGGGACTGCACAGCGCAGAGGCGTACGAGACGGCACCTTCTAGACTGAGGGGCGTCGAATCCACCCCACCGGTCGGGTGCGAACCCGACTCGGTGGACGAGCCCAACCGAGAGTCAGCCAGGGGAGCCTGAGTGTTCGAACGCTTCACCGACCGGGCCCGACGAGTGGTCGTGCTGGCGCAAGAAGAGGCGCGCCTGCTCAACCACAACTACATCGGCACCGAGCACATCCTGCTCGGTCTGATCCACGAGGGCGAAGGCGTCGCCGCGAAGGCGCTCGAGTCGCTCGGGATCTCGCTCGAGGCCGTGCGCGCGCAGGTCGAGGAGATCATCGGTCACGGCGGGCAGGCCCCGTCGGGCCACATCCCCTTCACGCCGCGCGCCAAGAAGGTGCTCGAGCTCTCGCTGCGTGAGGCGCTCCAGCTCGGCCACAACTACATCGGCACCGAGCACATCCTCCTCGGGCTCATCCGCGAGGGTGAAGGCGTCGCGGCCCAGGTGCTCGTCAAGCTCGGCGCCGATCTGTCCCGCGTCCGCCAGCAGGTCATCCAGCTCCTCTCCGGTTACGCCGGCGCGAAGGAGGGCTCGGCCCAAGGTCCGGGTGGCTCCGGCGAGTCGCAGCCCTCGGGCTCGCTCGTCCTCGACCAGTTCGGCCGCAACCTCACGCAGCTCGCCCGCGACAAGAAGCTCGACCCGGTGATCGGGCGCGAGAAGGAGATCGAGCGCGTGATGCAGGTGCTGTCGCGCCGCACCAAGAACAACCCCGTGCTCATCGGCGAGCCCGGCGTCGGCAAGACCGCCATCGTCGAGGGCCTCGCGTCCGACATCGTCGGCGGCGACGTGCCCGAGACGCTCGACGGCAAGCAGCTCTACACGCTCGACCTCGGCGCGCTCGTGGCCGGGTCGCGCTACCGCGGCGACTTCGAGGAGCGCCTCAAGAAGGTGCTCAAGGAGATCCGCACCCGCGGCGACATCATCCTGTTCATCGACGAGCTCCACACGCTCGTCGGTGCCGGCGCCGCCGAGGGCGCGATCGACGCCGCGAGCATCCTCAAGCCGATGCTCGCGCGCGGTGAGCTCCAGACCATCGGCGCGACCACCCTCGACGAGTACCGCAAGCACCTCGAGAAGGACGCCGCGCTCGAGCGCCGCTTCCAGCCGATCAAGGTGGAGGAGCCGACCGTCCCCCACACGATCGAGATCCTCAAGGGCCTGCGCGATCGCTACGAGGCGCACCACCGCGTCACGATCACCGATCAGGCGATCGTTGCCGCGGCGAACCTCGCCGACCGGTACATCTCCGACCGCCACCTCCCCGACAAGGCGATCGACCTCATCGACGAGGCCGGGTCGCGCCTGCGCATCCGCCGCATGCAGGCGCCACCCGACTACCGCGAGCTCGAGGACGAGATCTCGAAGGTGCGTCGCGAGAAGGAAGCGGCGATCGAGGGCCAGCAGTTCGAGCAGGCTGCGAGCCTGCGCGACCGCGAGAAGGAGCTCCTCGAGCAGCGCCAGGCCAAGGAGGCCGCGGCGCAGGCCGAGGGCGTCGACCTGTTCAACGAGGTCACCGAGGAGTCGATCGCCGAGGTGCTGGCGCTGTGGACCGGCATCCCCGTCTACAAGCTCACCGAGGAAGAGACCGCCAAGCTCCTCCGCATGGAGGAAGAGCTCCACAAGCGCGTCGTCGGTCAGGACGACGCGATCCGTGCCGTCTCGCAGGCGATCCGCCGCACGCGTGCCGGCCTCAAGGACCCGAAGCGGCCGGCCGGCTCGTTCATCTTCCTGGGCCCCTCCGGCGTCGGGAAGACCGAGACCGCCAAGACGCTCGCGGAGTTCCTCTTCGGGGACGAGGCGTCGCTCATCCAGCTCGACATGAGCGAGTACATGGAGAAGCACACGGTGTCGCGGCTCGTCGGCTCGCCCCCGGGCTACGTGGGGTACGACGAGGGCGGCCAGCTCACCGAGGCGGTGCGACGCAAGCCGTTCTCGGTCGTGCTGTTCGACGAGATCGAGAAGGCGCATCCCGACGTCTTCAACACGCTCCTCCAGATCCTCGAGGACGGGCGTCTCACCGACGCGCAGGGCCGCACCGTCGACTTCAAGAACACCGTCATCATCATGACGTCGAACCTCGGCACGGCCGATCTGCGCAAGGCGGCGATCGGGTTCGGGCTCGCCGACGAGGCCGTCACCTACGAGAAGATGAAGGAAAAGGTGACGGATGAGCTCAAGCGGCACTTCCGTCCCGAGTTCCTGAACCGCATCGACGAGGTGATCGTCTTCGCCGAGCTCACCCAGGACCAGGTGACCGCGATCGTCGACCTGATGATCAAGCGCGTGACCGGCCAGCTCGAGAGCCAGGGCATCCACCTCGAGCTCACGCACGAGGCGAAGCTGCTGCTCGCGAAGCGGGGCTACGACCCGCAGCTCGGCGCGCGTCCGCTGCGCCGCGCGATCCAGCGCATGATCGAGGACCCGCTCTCCGAGAAGATCCTGTGGAAGGAGTTCCACGCCGGCGAGACCATCGTGGTCGACGCCGACGGCGAGGAGCTCACCTTCCGCGCGATCGAAGGGGTCGAGCCGCCGCCGGTCGAGCTCGCGGGATCCGGTTCCGGCACCGAGGGCGCATAGTCGCACCGCCGTTCCGGCGCTCGGACTCGTAACCTCGCTACGTGCATCATTGTTCTCGGCGCGTGCTGTTGTGCGCGCTCGTGCTCGCCATCCTCTTGAGTGCGTGCAAGGTCGATGCGACGCTGGACGTCCGGGTTCGGAGGAACGGGTCGGGCGTCGTTCGGGTGATCGTCCGCGCGGATGCGGAGGCGGTGAAGGCGGCCGAGTCGGGTGGGGTGCCCATCGACAAGGCGGTCCGCTTGTCCGACGTCGCCGACGCGGGGTTTCGGGTCGGGTCCTGGGAGAAGGCCGACGACGGCTCGGCGACCGTGGTGATCTCTCGGCCGTTCCGCAACGTCTCGGAGGTCGAGGGGATCGTGTCGGCGCTCAACGGCGCCGACGGGCCGCTGCCCGCGCTGCGGGCGTCGCGTGAACACGGGTTGATCGCGACCGACTACGGCGTCGAGGGGAGCATCGACCTCGACAAGGTGACGACAGGCGTCCACAGCGACAAGGAGCTGCTCGCGCGGCTCCAGGCGCTCGGCGTCGACGTGGCCGCGATCGACGCGCAGCTGCTCGCGCAAGTCCGGTCGTCGTTCTCGTTGAAGGTGGTCGTGCGGCTTCCCGACCAGAAGCCGGTGACGTTCACGCCGAAGAAGGGAACGAGCGTTGCGAAGGTCGACGCGTCGTCACAGATCCTGGACACGACTCGGATCGCGTTCATGGCCGCGGCGCTCGGGTTGCTGCTGCTCGCGGTCGTCGTGTGGATCCGCGGCGGGCGACAACGCCGACGGCGCCGGTCCCCCCCGCGCCGCGGGAGCTCGGATTCCGGGCGCGCGAGTCCCGACCCGGGGCCCACGGCCTCGCCCGGTGGGCGGCCGCCCACCGCGGCTCGACCGCGCACCTCGGGACGACCCGCGGGAGGGCCTCTTCCCGGCGGCCGCCTGGACCCGCGCTCACCACGACCGGGACCGACGCAATCGAATCGGCAACCGCCGCGCCAGCCGCCACCGGGTGAGCCACCGCCCCCGCGACCCCCGCCGCGCCGCCCACCGTCGGGGCCCTGACCGCGGGCGGCGTCGGGACTCACGGGCAACTCGCAGGCTCGTTCCAGGTCCCCGACAGGTGCCATCCGCAGGCTGATCCCTGCCAGTGCGACTCCCGCCTGGAGCACCACACCCCGACCCAGGAGGAACCACCCATGACCACCACGACCGTGCGTCGAGGGCTGCGAGCAGGGCTCGCGGTCCTCGCACTCGCTGCGGGGACGGTGGCACTCGCCCCGGCCGCGCTCGCCCAGACGGACACCCAG
>Ga0334722_10006173_pt1 | contig 11916 bp, 12 predicted proteins | sample C3_bottom_MG_FD_207210 | JGI IMG/M metagenome (GOLD analysis project Ga0334722, IMG submission 207210) | Sediment microbial communities from Yellowstone Lake, YNP, Wyoming, USA - C3_bottom | ecosystem: Environmental > Aquatic > Freshwater > Lake > Sediment | place: USA: Wyoming | collected...
GTCGAGGCCGGCGATGGTGGAGAACTGGCGCTCCAGCGGGGTCGCCACCGCCGAGGCCATGGTCTCCGGGCTCGCCCCCGGCAGAGTGGCCGAGACCTGCAGGGTAGGAAAGTCGACGTTAGGAAGGTCGCTCACCGGCAGCAGGGCGTAGCCCGCGATACCGAAGACCAGAATGGAGATCATGACCAGGGTGGTCATGATCGGCCGGCGGATGAAGAGCGCCGAGAAACCCATCGCGCTACCTGGCGGCGGCGGACTTCTTGATCTCGACCTTGACGCCCGGGGAGAGGCGCAGCTGGCCGTCCGTAACCACCCGCTCGCCGGAAGTCAGGCCCTTGGTGACGACGGCCTCCTGGTCGATGAGGTGATCCACCGTGACCGGGCGGGACTCTACCGTCTGGTCGTCCTTGATGACGAAGACGTACTGTCCGCCCTGGCCGGTCTGGATGGCACCTGCCGGCGCGATGACGGCGCCTTTCTGCAGACCGAGGGTCAGCACGACATTGACGAACTGCCCCGGCCAGAGGAGCCGGTCGGCGTTGGGGAAGTGGCCTTTGAGGCGGATGGTCCCGCTGGTATTGTCCACTGCGTTGTCGACAAAGCTCAAGACCCCCGCCACCGGTCGGTCCTCCGCCCCGGCGATGATCGCCTGCACCGGAAGCTTCCCTCCCCCCTCCATGAGTTGTCGCACCTGGTTCAGGTACTGCTCCGGGACGGAGAAGGACACGTTGATCGGCTGAATCTGGTTGATGACCACCATGTCCACGTCGTTGGCCTTGACCAGATTGCCCTTGTCGGTCATCAGGCTGCCGGTACGACCAGCGAGTGGTGCCCGGATCGAACAGTAGCCGAGTTGCAGGCGTGCACCGTCCAGGCTGACCTCATCCGCGCTGACCTGGGCTGCAGCCGCGACGATCGCCTGGCGTTGGAGTTCGAGGGACTTATGCTGGTTGTCCAGCTCCTCCAGTTTCACCTGAGCCTGACGCAGGTCTGAGGCTGCCGCCACGACGGCGGTTCCGGCAGTCTCGCTTTCCTCCTGGCTGACGAGTTTCCCCGCCAGGAGTGCCTTGACCCGCTCGGCCTTGGCGCGGGCGTCATCGGCATGGGCCTGGGCCGCCTCCAGCGCGGCTTCCCCCCGTTTCCTGTCGGTGGCCAGGGTGCGTTCGGCGACGGCGAGGGCTTCGCGAGCGTTGGCCAGGCGCGCTTTCGAGGCGGCCAGGGTTGCCTCCGCGCCGTGGAGAGCATTCTCGAAGGGGCCTGGATCGATGGAGAAGAGAAGCGCCCCCTGCTTGACCTCCTGGCCCTCCGTGAAGTGTTTGCCCTCGATCTGGCCGGTCACCTGTGACTTGATCCCGACGGTGGCAAGCGGCTCCGCCGTGCCCACGGCCTTCAACTCCACGGGAATGGTCCTCTGCGTAATCACTCCGGCGGTCACCGGGATACCCGCAGCTTCTTTCTTCGGCGCCGCGGCAGAGGTCGGTTTGCCGTTCGAGCAGGCTGCCAGCAGCGGCAGCGCGCAGAGGAGAAGCGCGGACAGCACCGGCGGAAAGCGCCGGAGATGGATCGGGTAATGTGGATTATTTTTCATCGCTCGCTCCGAGCCTTCTCCTGCCCACATAACTTTTACTATACACCGCAGCGACGGTTCAGGCTTCAGGAGCACAGGCATTCCTGCCAGTGCGGACAGGCTGGAATGCCTGTCCCACCCCGAGACAAGTAATTCCGACCCTGTGACAAGCCTGTCCCCCTCGGTGACAACTCATTCCGACTCTGGGATAAGACCGTCTCCTCTGAGACAAGTCTTGTCCCACCCCCAGGACAAGACAGTTCCATCCCTGGACAATCAAGTTCCACCCGGAACAACCTTGTCCCCCACGGGAGATGAGCCGTTCTGCCGAAACAACGCGAGAATGCCGCGGCGCTCACCCCCCTACAACAGCCGCGGTCGGGAAGACCACGGTGACCGTCGTGCCCACCCCGACGGTGCTCTCCACGGCGATCGAGCCGCCGTGCGCCGTAACGATGGACTTGCAGAGGCTCAAACCCAGCCCGTAACCGCCGGTTCCGCGGGAGCGGGACGGATCCACGCGGTAGAACGGATCGAAAATCCGCGGGATATCCTCGGGTGGAATCCCTTGACCGTGGTCCCGCACCGTCACCCTGGCCTCGCCAGCGCGTTCCTCGAGTACGACCCCGACCGGCTCCGCTGCCGCGGCGGAGTACTTGACCGCATTGTCGACGACGTTGCGCAGCACGGTCGCCACCAGGTCCGGATCGCCCTCGATGGAACAGGACGCGGCGATATCGTCGAGCCGCACGCCGGGAGGACGCTCGGCGAAGCGGGTGATGACCCTGCCGAGGACCAGCTTCAGGTCGATGCGTTGCCGGCGGATCTGCTCCCCGGCGCGCCCCAGACGGGCCGACTCCAAAATCGCCGTTACCAATTGCTCCATTTCGACGAGATCCTCCCGCATGCTCTCCCGTGCCGCCCCCTGGGGAACGAACTCCAGGGCGACTTTCATCCGGGTCAGCGGGCTGCGCAGCTCGTGGCTGGCATCGAGCAGGAGACGCTCGCGCATCGCCAGCATCTGCTTGACGCGGTCCGTCATCTCGTTGAAAGCGTGCGCCAGGGCGGCGAACTCGCGGGAGCCGGCCTCGGGCACGGCGTGGGAGAGGTTGCCGGCGGCGACCTGCGCCACCCCGTCCGCGATGTGCTTCAGGGGCTGGAACACCTGACGCATCACCAGCCAGGCCCCGCCGATGAGGAGGGTGACCACCGTGGCGACGAGAAAGAGCATACGCAGCGGCGATGACGGCCGCGCCAGCCGGCGCGGGAGTTCGAAGACGAAGCGATCCTCTCCCCGCTCGACGACCACCACCTGTCTGTTGCCCTGCCCGCCGATCCGCACCCCGGCGTAGCCCTCGATCTCCCGCAAGCGCAGGTGATGCCAGGGGGTCTCGTCCTTGCCGGTGAACCAACGCTCCCGGCGGCCCTCGTAGCCGATGGTCAGGGCGGAGCGACGGCTGATCTGGCGGGCATGCTCCTCGGAGGGAGGATCGCCGATCTCGCCGACGAGATAGGTGATGTAGTCGGCGATCTGCCGGTCGGCCGGCCGCACGCCGTGAGAGGTGATGGTCCAGGAGAAAAAGCCCACGACGAGAAGATTGAGCAACAGCCCGGTGAACAAAAAGACCAGCAGGAGCCGGGTGAACGCGGACGAGCGCAACTCGCTAGCGCGCTGCCTCATCGCCGCCCTCCCGCTGTGTCTCGGGAGCGATGAAGACGTACCCCGCCCCCCAGACGGTACGGATGAAGCGGGGCGCCTTCGGGTCGTCGTCGAGCTTCTGGCGCAACCGGCTGACGGTCACGTCGACCGTGCGGTTGAAGGCCTCGTGCTCGATCCCCCGCAGTGTCTCGAGGATCCGGTCGCGGTCGAGCACCTCTCCCGGTTGATCGGTAAGCAGCCGCAGGACCGCGAACTCGTTCGTCGTGAGCTCGACCGCGGCGCCGTCCAACCTCGCCTGCCGGCGCACCAGGTCGACCACAAGGGGGCCGAACCGCCGCACCTCCCGCTCCGTGGGGCGGGGCCGGCGGAGCACGGACTGAATCCTCGCCACGAGCTCGCGCGGCTCGAAGGGCTTCGGCAGGTAGTCGTCGGCGCCGAGTTCGAGACCCACGATGCGGTCCGCGACCTCTCCCCGTGCGGTGAGCATGATGATCGGGACGCTCTCGGTACGGCGGATCGTGCGGCAGAGATCGAACCCGTTCATCCCCGGGAGCATGACGTCGAGGATGATCAGGTCGGGGTGGTTCGCGTGCAGCTCGCGCAGCCCCTCCGCCGGAGTGACGGCGGCGATGGTGCGCATCCCGAAGTCCGCAAGATAAGTCCCGAGGAGGACGTTGAGCTTGGCGTCGTCGTCGATGATGAGCACCAGGGGCTTCATGTCTTTGGTCCGCCTCGCGAAATGCGGCATCCCCCCTCCCGTTGCCAGGAGGAGGGAATGCCGGGGTGTGGCCGTCTATTTCTGGTCGTGCTTCTCGCAGTTCTTCCCGTCGTTCTTCTCGCCGTGCCGGCCGCCGCGCTTCCCGTCGCCCCTGCACCCTTCACCGCCGCGCCAATTCGCCAACTTCTCGAACTTCTCGGCAACTTTCGTCTTCTGCGCCGGCGTGAGCTTGGCATGAAACGCCGCGAGCCGCTCGATGAACAGGTCCGCGGATTTCTGCAGAGTGGCCAGGTTGGCGTGCGTCGCCTCTTTGAGGGCTGCGGCGTCGATCGTCCCCGCCTTGAGCTGAGCCCCGAGCTTCGTGCGGGTCTCTTCCCGGGCGGTCCGCAGCTGCTGCACCACGGGCTGGAACTCGGCGACAAGCTTGGCGAACTCCTCTTTCTGGCCGGCATCGAGGGAAAGCTCCTTGGTGACACGCTCCACGAGGCGCTCGGCGCGTTGTTCCGGAGTTGCCCGCTTGCTGTGGGCGACGGCAACCCCTGCCCCCGCGATGACGAGCAGCGCGGCGGCGATGACGATTCTCTTTCTCATGGCCTTCTCCTTCGTTCGGGGGGATAGTGTTCCCCGTTTGCACATTCAACATACGCGATGAAGCGACGAAATACCTCACGGGCCGGTAACAATATGTAACAAATTGTGCGAATGCGTCGAAGCCTCCCCGGCGACCCGGGCTCACGGTCTTCTGCTGCCCGAGTGTCGATCGGGAGCGTCCCGATGCTTCAAAGCAGTGCCAAGCGTAGCGGGCGGGGCTCATCCCCGCCCGAATGTCTTCCGCGCCACCATCGGGATGGGAACCCGATCTGCCTCGGTTGTACCCATGCTGCCCGCGCGCAGTCACGCGCGGGATTTTGCGTCCCGGCCAGGCAGCCGCGAAGCGCGCGCGGAGGCGCACTCGTGTGCGCCGCACAAGCGACGCGAGCGGCAACGCCGCCGGGGCGAAAAAGACCCGCGTGAATGCCGCGGGCTCACGGTCGAATGCAGTCGGGGCCGGTGGCGGTCCAGGACCCCGCGAGAAAATGCGCCCAGCCCCTGCACCCACCGCGGCAGCTCGACAAGACGCGACAGTCGGCGCAGACCGCAGGGAGCCGGGCGATCCCCTCGCGCAACGCGGTCAGTGTCTCGCCGGACCAGGCCGCGCCGATCTCCCCCTCACCCATCCGGGCCAGCGGGACGGGCAGCGAGGCGCAGGGATAGAGAACCCCCGTGGGATCGATGTAGGCCAGGGCCGAGCCGGCCTGGCACCCCGCACCCGGCGATTCCTCTGCCTGCGGTTGCACGCCTTCACTCCGCAGCGCCTGCCAGAGACCGTAGTGGTGAACGCGCAGGTCGATGCCGGGGCGGGTGGCGATCGCCACCGCAATCCGGGCGGCAAACGACCGCAGCTGCCCGGCGCTGGGCGTCACTGATTCGGCTGCGCGCAACACCTCGCCGAACAGGGGCAGATTCGGGAGTGAGATCGCGGTGGCTCCGCCGGTCACAGCGAGTTCGATCCTCGCGGCCACGGCGTCGAGGTTTCCTGACGTGAGATAGAAGCGCACCGCTGGCCAGGCTTGAAGCCCGGCGGGAATGACCGCGCCGCCCGGGGTCGCATCCAGCCAGACCTCCTCGGCGCCAAGAGCCTTCCAGGGTTCGGTGTCGACCAAGGCTGCGGCCGCCAGCGGCGAAAGCACAAGAGAGAGACTCCCCGCGAAACCCGCGAGGGCCGCAGCCAGTTCGCCGTCAAACAGGGCAGCGGGGTCGGGGTAACCCACCTCGAGCAACAAAACGCGGGCGCGGACGATTGCCGCGCCGATCGCACGTGCCAGCTCCGGCGGCGGGCGGCGCGGCGGCGCCCCGGGGTGCGCGATCGGCGGCCAGCCCCAATCCCAGGTCAGCCGCAGCGGCGCGGTGAACTTTTTCACCCGCAGGGATTCTCCCAGCAGTGCGGGTCGGGAGCGTTGAGGTCGCCGCTGACGGCGAAGGCCCGCGCGGTGCAACCGCCAAGGCAGGCCGCGTAATGCCCGCACGCGGTACACTTGCCCTGCGCGGTCTTGTGGCGCATCGCCTCGAGCACCGATGAGTCGCGCCAGAGCGTCGGCAGATCATCGCGCAGGATGTTGCCGAGCACCAGCGGGATAAACCCGCAGGGGGTGATGTCGCCGTTGGGGCGCAGGTGCAACGAGAGCTTGCCGCAGGTCGAGCCGGGAATACCGTGCTCGGCGTCGCGGGCGCCCAGAGACGCGAGTATCGGGTCGTCGAAGGAGATCTCGGGATACCCCGGATTCGCCGCGAACGCCAAGGCTTCGCGATAGAAATCGCGCCATTCGAGCGGCTCGAGATCGAGTTCGAAGCGGTGTTCCATCCCCTTGCCGCTGCACTTGAAGTTGTGGAGGTAGACCTGGGCCGCGCCCAGCTCTTTTGCCCGTTCGAGCAGCGGCGCGAGGTCCCGGTGGTTGATCCGGCAAACGACCGTCGAGATCGTCAGCTTGACCCCCGCGCGCACCAGGTGTCCGGCGGCGGCCACCACGCGGTCGAAGCTCCCCTGCCGATTGCGGAAGCGATCGTGTACCTCGGGCCGGTGGCTGTCGAGCGAGAGGCCGACGCTGACGAAACCGGCGTCCCGCAGCCCCGCGGCCGCGGTCTCGTCGAGCAGCCAGCCGTTGGAGTTCAGCGACAGGGACAGACCGAGCGCGGTGAGCTCCCGCGCAACGGACAACAGATCGCGGCGCAACAGCGGCTCCCCGCCGCCGAAGTTGGCGAAGAGCACGCCGGCCTGCGCCAGGCGGCGCCCGGCTTCGAGCACCTGGTCCGTCGGCAATTCAACAGCCCGCTCGAAGCGGGAATAACAATGTTCGCAACTGAAGTTGCAGCTGTAATTCAGGCTCCAGTTCACCAGCAGCGGCGCGGAGTAGATCTTCCCCGGCGCGCTCATGCCGGCACAATCCAGCCGCGGACGGCGAGATCCGCAAGAAAGTCGACAACGTCGCGAACGAGTTCGTCGCGCCCGACCTCGAAGCGCGGCAGCAATTCCTCGACGATGGCGCCCACGTCGCGGGTACCGTCGCAGAGCTTCCAGATTTCGCCGCCGAGGAGATTGAGCTCCGTGATCCGCCCGCGCTCGACGACGAGCAGCGTCCCCTCCCCGCCCGCGTCGCGGCCGGCTTCGAGAGCCGCCAGCGCCTCCCGCGCCGCGTCCGGCTCCTCCCGCCAGGGGAGCCCTGGCCGACGGCGGTAGCGTTCGTTCAGTTCCATCGTCCCGATCTTCCTTTCTTCCCGGAGCCGGTCGGGGGACAAGGGGACAGATTGGAAATCCGCCCCCACCCAGTCCCTCAGGGCACCGCCAGCCGCCAGGGCCCCTTCGCCGGGGGATCATAGCGCACCCGCCCCAGATAGCCCACGTCTTCACGGTCGAAGATCAGCCGCTCGATCTCCTCGGACCGGTCGGTTCCCCACCAGTTCCCGCGCGCGTTCACGTCGGCGGCTTGCGACTCGCCGAGCTTGACATGGTAGTCGGCGCTCGACAAGAAGTTGTTTCCGGTCACCACGCTGCGGGCCGATCCTTCGCGCACGAAAATCGCAGTCGCGTTTCCGTCGAATTCGTTCGCCGTGATCTCCGGGCTGCTCTCCCAGTAGCGCACCGCCGTCCCGTTGCCCACGAACCGGCTGTGGCGGATCGCCACCGGCCCACCCGTGAACCGCACGGCGATCTCGTTGCGCTCGAAGCGGCAGTGCTCGACGGTGAGCGGCGTGCGGTGGGCGTGCAGCGGCTGGCGGGCACCAGAGAACCTGCACCAGACAAAGTCCGCCCGCGTCGCGTCCTCGAGGAGGATCTCCGTCCACCCCGGCGCGGTCCCGTCGCGCTCCGCGGCGAACACGATCGGCGCGTCCTCGGTCCCGACCGCGTGCACCGCCCCCTTGACCAGGATGCGGGCATCACCCGCGCCGTCACTGTCCGCGTCCCTGAACGCGAAGGTCACCCGGGTGCCGGGGCGGATGACCAGGATCTCCCCGGGGGCGATCAGCACGTCTTCCCGGACGACGACGTTCCCCTGCCAAACGATTTCGCGCGGCGAAAGACTGCCGAGAAGGGCGCACCCCGAACCGATCACCATCGCCGCCACAACAAACACTGCCCTGGTGATCCGCGAGGCGGTTGGGGCATTCCTGGGGGAGATGGCGCGAAGACGCCGATCAGCCCGGAGTGTCGTGCGGGGCGGTCCCGCAGGGACGCGGTCTCGTTGTCTGAGCCCGAAGGGCGAGTTACGAGACCGCGAGCCCCGGGCGGCGCTCCGGGCCGGCGGCTGAGACGCACGACCGCAGGAAGGCCCCCGCCGCCTCGCGCACGGGAACGGTTCGTTCCTTCGCCCCCGGTTGCCGGGGAAGAGGTCTGCCCTCACGAGCGTTCCCGATAGGCGAGCGCGGTGCCGAGGACCAGAACCAGCCCGATCAGCGTCGCGAGCTTGCCGGCAGGGGTAACCCCGGCGATGGTACTGCGCAGCCCCCAGGACTGCACCAGCCCCCCGGCGACGAGCATGCCGAGCACGGCGGCGCCGGCATCGGCATCGCCTTCGCCCGCCAGCACGAGCTGGCGGAACGGACAGCCGCCGATGAGGATGGCGCCTAACCCCACGAGAAACATCCCGCCCGCGGCCCAACCCCAGTCCAGGTGCGAGCCCGGCTGGTCGTAAAGCCCGGGCTGGAAAAGTCCAGCGGCCAGATTGACGCCGAGCGCAGCGACAAAGAGCAGCGTCAAACCGCCGAGCATGCGCGCGTTGCGGGTCAACATGAAATTGCGCAGCGACCCGCTGACGCAAAATTTCGAGCGCTGGGCCAGCGCGCCGACGACGAGGCCGATACCGAGCGAGGCGAAAGGCGGGGCGTGCTCTCGCGCCGCACCGACCAGTCCGCCGGTGAATGCCGGGGGGGCGAGGACGGCCGCCGCCGCCAGCAGCGCCATCGCCGCGGGAAGGACCCACCCCGCCAACGCGCCGGTGCGCGACGATTTGCCGAGGAAGAACCCCTTTTGCAGGAAACGCACCCCCACCCAGACCCCGGCCACAAGCCCGCCGAGGCCGGAAAATGCGGTCAAGTCGCCACCGGCAAGACGCAGCACGACCTTGATCGGGCAGCCGAGGAAAACCGCCGAGCCGACGATCAGAAAGGCCCCGACAAAAAAGCGGAGAAGAGGCGCCGAACCGCTGCGCGCCTGAAACCTGCGCCCCGCGAGCGCTGCCAGCGTGGCACCGAGAAGAAATCCTGGAAGTTCCGGGCGCAGGTAGGACATGCGCGGGTCACCGTGCAGCCGCAAGGCGCCGGCAACGTTTTCGGCGAAACAGGAAGCGCAGATGCCGGAGTTGCGCGGGTTGCCGAGCAGCACGAGTCCGGCGCCGGCGAGACCGATCGCCAGACCCGACACCAGGTCCAGATGCGCGTCGAGCCAGCAGAGGAGGGCCTTGACCTTCATGATGCGTCGCTCAGGAGCAACCGCCGGCCAGCGCCCGCTTGAGGTAGTGCAGATCCGCAAGCGCCGCCGCGGCGAGCCCCGGCTGTACCTCGCGCAGCCAGATGGCCAGCCCCGCGCCGATGAAATGCGGTGAGCGCGTGTCGGTGTAGTCGCGGACCAACTCGACGGCACGCCGGTACTCGCGCAGCGCCGGCCCGGTCTCGCCGCCCTCGCGATAAACACCAGCGAGAAACAGGTGCAGCTGAGAGTTGCTTTCGAGCCGCCCGAGCGCAGCCTCGGCCTCGTGACGGGCAACAGCGCGCTCGCCGCGAGCGGCGGCCGCGAGTGCCGGCCGGATCTGGTCGCGCTCCGCGCTTACCCGCCGCTCGATCCGCGCCCCCAGCCCGGCCAAAAGATCGTCCCCGCCCGCACCGGCGGCCGCGTTGAGCCGTATCGCCGCGATCAGCGCGGACGCGGCGACGACGACCAGCGCGACCGCGACCGACCGCTCCAGCCAGTCCGCCCGTCGCACCGCCGTACCCCCGTCACGCATTGCATCTCCTTCGCCCCCGTCAATACTTGGCGTACGGCGGGAGGTTACAGCGCTTGGCCATCGCCCGCACCGGGTCGAACTCGCGCTCCTCGAGCGGGACGAAGCCGTTCACCATGGCGCTCTTGAGTACTTTGAGCACTTCGCCATCGACTGCGGCGACCGTTTCGGCGTTGATCGCGAAGAGCGCCTCCCTGATTTTGCGGAAGCTCGCCTCCGGGAGATTCGCCGCTGCCGAAAAGACGCAGTAGGGCACCCGCGGCCCGCGCGCGAGCACCCGGTAGTCGGCGGGGAGAATCTTGCCCTCGGCCTCCATGACCTCCAGGTCGAGCGCCGGCCCGGCGCCGGCGTCGAAGGCGCCGTCGACCACCGCGAAAATCGCCTTTTCGTGTTTGTAGGACCCGGAGGGGAAGGCGTAGTACCCGAGATCTTTCTCGGGGTCAATGCCGGCTTCGAGCAGCAGCCAGTAGGGCGAGAGATAGGCGGTCGGGGCGAAAGGGGGGCCGAACACGAAGCGCCGGCCCTTGAGGTCGGCGAGGGTCATCACCGTGCTGTCCTTGCCGGTGATGATCGCCCCCGTGGAGTAGGCGCCGTCCCTGCCGCGGGACTCGCCGGCGAGAACGCGAAAGCCATAGGCCTCGTGAAACCAGGCGTAAAGGTAGCTGTTGGTGTGGATCACGTCGAAGCGGCCGGCGCGAATCGCTTCGTCGAAGTCGGCGGTATCCAGCCAGACCGGCTCGACGCGTCGCCCGAGCTGCTCGGCCAGGTGCGCCGCCAGCGGGGCAAATCGCGACCGCGTCTCATCGACGCTGTTGCAGATCATGAAGCCGATGCGCAGCGGCCTCTCGTCCCCGCCCCCCCGGCACCCCGCGACGGCCAGCAGGGCACAGACCCCCAGGCAAACGCCGAGAAACCGCCGACGGCGGACGCTCGCCTCATGCCTCAGGACCCGCACCTGATTCTTATTTCTCATGTTTTAATTGGATGTGAAGGTCGTGGAAAAGGTCCGGGCACAGGGCGCGCGTCAGGCGGGTACCGGGTGGGGATCAACCCCGCCCGACGACGAAAACGTGCGCCGCAAGGGAGGGGGTTCACCCACTCATTCTTCTTCGATGATGTGGCGGGCGTCGAGGACCTCATTGAACTTCTTGCGCAAAGTGCTCGGGCGGAAAGGTTTCGTAATGTAGTCGTCGGCCCCGGCGTCCTTGCCCTTCTGAATGTCGACCTGCTGGCTCTTGGCGGTCAGCATGATGACCGGGATGTCCCGCGTCGACGGGTCGGCCTTGAGTTCACGGCAAACCTCGAAGCCGTCCATGAAAGGCATCATGATGTCGAGCATGATCAGGTCGGGGAGCGTCTCGCGGGCCTTCTGCAGCGCCTCCTTGCCGTTGATGGCGGTGACGCATTCGTACCCCTCCATTTCAACGGCGTCCGTAAGCGCCATAAGGATGTAAGGTTCATCATCGCACACCAGAATTTTCTTGGCCATGGTCGTATCCCGCCTCTCCTGTGCTACCGGGTTGTTCGCCGGGCTCCTCGTCTTACTCGTAAACCGCCGCTGCCGTCAGAGCTTCGCGCCGGACGGAGCCTGCGCCTCGCTACTCTCCGCGGGGGGGTCGCCCGGCGGCTTTTCCTCATAGGGAATGGTGAAGGAGAAGGTGCTTCCCACGTCGACCCTGCTCTCGGCCCAGATCTTCCCGCCGTGGTGCAGGACGATCTCCTTGCAGATCGACAGGCCGAGGCCGGTGCCGCCCTGGCTGCGGGTAAAGTGGTCCTCCACCTGTTGGAACTTCTCGAAGATCTTCTCCAGGTTCTCGGGGGCGATCCCGATGCCCTCGTCCGTCGTGGAGATCTTGACGTAGCAGCGATAGCGGTGGTCCGTGATGAACGCGGGATCCTCGCCGCGCTCGGCGTAGACGACAACCTTGCTCCCCGGACG
>Ga0334722_10006175_pt1 | contig 11913 bp, 7 predicted proteins | sample C3_bottom_MG_FD_207210 | JGI IMG/M metagenome (GOLD analysis project Ga0334722, IMG submission 207210) | Sediment microbial communities from Yellowstone Lake, YNP, Wyoming, USA - C3_bottom | ecosystem: Environmental > Aquatic > Freshwater > Lake > Sediment | place: USA: Wyoming | collected...
TGCCAGGCCGTATCGCACCGCATCCAGCGCGGCAAAGGGCGCGGGATAGTTCCCGTGCGTCTCGCTCTGTACGCTCTTCCGCGCGGTCCCATAGACAAGGGTACGGGTCAGGGGATTGCTTTCGAGGAGCTTGATCAGGAAGGGCCTTTTCGCGCGGACGCCCGTCGGCCGCGGTTTGCCGATCGCCTGGTTCGCTACCTGCAGCGCTACGTCAAGGAGCGTTTCTTTATACGTCACCTCGTCTGCCAGGCCGAACTTCTTTGCTTTTTTCGCGTGAACGTTTTTGCCCGGCAGGATCATTTCGAGGGAGTTCGCGAGCCCGACGAGCCGCGGAAGCCGCTGGGTGCCGCCGAAGCCGGGAAGGATGCCGATCTTCACCTCGGGAAGACCGAGGGCCGTCTTCGGGTCGTTGCTGATCACGCGATGGGAGCAGGCCAGGGCGAACTCCAGGCCGCCGCCAAGGCAGGGGCCGTGGATGGCCGCGACGGTCGGGAAGGACAGCGCTTCGAGCTTGCCCAGGACCGATTGTCCCTTCCGGCTCAGCTCTTCACCCACCTTCGCGTCGGTGATGTCCCGGATCTCGGCAATGTCGGCGCCGGCAATGAAGATGCCGGGCTTTCCGCTCTTTATGACGAGAGCCTTGATCGCATGGTTCGCGGCGATCTCGCCGAGGAGCCCGTCCAACTCGTCCATCACCGCGGTGGTGAGCTTGTTGACCTTTTCGCCCGGAAGGTCGAAGGTCAGGACGGCGATGCCGTTCTTGTCTATTACATAGCTGAATGCGGACATGGTAAAAACCTCTCGTCAGACTTATAAAGAAAAGCAAAAACACAAACGTTTTACCGCAGAGTGCGCAGAGGTCGCAGAGAATAACAAGAGCACGAATCATTTTTCATGAATACTTCTCTTATGAACAGAACTTACTCTGCGTTCTCAGCGATCTCTGCGGTGAAAATTGCCGTTTTTCGTTGTTAGGTCCTTTCCACGATCATCGTCCCGCCCTGGCCGCCGCCGATGCACAGTGTGGCAAGGCCGGTGGAAAGCCCCCGCCGCTCCATTTCCTTGAGCAACGTGATCACGATGCGGAGGCCCGACGATCCGACGGGATGGCCCAGGGCGATGGCACCGCCATTCACGTTCATGATGTCGCGCCGGATCTCGCCGATGGGGTCTTCGCCCGGCAGGTGTTTGCGAAAGAACTCCTTCGATACCGCCGCCTTTTCGCAGCCGATCACCTGGGCGGCGAAGGCCTCGTTCAGCTCGATGAGCTCAATGTCCGAAAGCTTCATGCCCGCCAGTTTTAGCGCCTTGTGCGTTGAAAATACCGGGCCCAGGCCCATTCGTGACGGATCGTTTCCCGCAAAGGCGAAGGCCCTGATGCGCCCCAGGGGTTTGTGCCCCAGTTCCTTCGCCCGTCCTGCGCTCATGATGAGCGCCGCGGCGCCTCCATCGGTGATGGGCGATGAGTTCCCCGGGGTCACCGTTCCGTACTTACGGTCGAAATAGGGTTTGAGCCTAGCCAGGTCTTCCATGGTCTGGTGTTTGCGCGGGCCGATATCCTCCTCGACGGGCTCGAACTTCGGCGGAACGTATACCGGGGCGATCTCGTTCCTGAACTTGCCGGCTTCATTTGCCGCCGCCCACTTCTGGTGGCTCCAAAGGGAGAGCTCATCCTGTTCACGCCGGGTTATGCTGAAGTCCCGGGCAAGGTTCTCCGCTGTCTGTCCCATGTTCAATCCCGAGACAGGGTCCGTCAAGCCCAGGGTAAGCCCAACCACCGGCACCATGTCCTTCGGCCTGATGGACAGCGCCGCCGCGGCCTTTCCCCAGAGGGATTTCGACCTGCCGATTCGTGTGAAGATATCTTTCAACCGTTTCGTCGTGTAGAATCCGAAGTTGGACATGGATTCCACGCCGGCGACGAGAACGATGTCGGAAAGTCCCGCAGCGATCTGGGTATAGGCGCTTGCGGCCGCCTGCATACCCGATGCGCAATTGCGCTGGACACTGTAGGCAGGAATTCGCTGGGGGATGCCGGCGCGGAGAGCGATGACCCGTCCGATATTGGCGGCCTCGGCCGGCATGCCGGCGTTGCCCACGATCACTTCGTCGACGATCTCCCTGTCTATGCCGGTCCGGGCCACGATTTCCTTGAGAACAAAGGCGCCCAGCGCGTCTGCGGGCAGTTCCTTCAGGGCTGTACCGGCCTTGGCGTAGGGTGTCCGGATGCCTTCTATGATGACGATGTCTTTCATAATATTATATTACCTCTTAACCACTGATGAATACTAATAAGACTTTGATGCAACGGCATTTTACCGCAGAGGACGCAGAGCTCGCGGAGAAACGACTAAAATGTTTTCATTCAGGACGGCCTCTGCGGTCTCAGCGATCTCTGCGGTAAAAAGGCCTATATTTTTTCCTTGATCCCAAGCTTCGCCCGTTCCTCATCACGGAGGACCCGGCGGAGGACCTTGCCGACCAGGGTCTTCGGAAGCTGGTCGCGAAACTCCACTTCCTTTGGGACCTTGAACTTCGACAGCTCGACCTTGCAGAAATCGATGATCTCTGCGGCCGTGGCGGTCTGCCCCTCTTTCAGGACGATATAGGCCTTTATTTTTTCTCCCATGAACTCCTCATGAGGGAGGCCCACGACCACGGCATCCTTCACTTTGGGATGGGTGAACAGCACTTCCTCTATCTCCCGGGGATAGACGTTCTCTCCGACGGTCTTGATCATGTCCTTGATGCGGTCCACGATCATGAAATACCCCTCCGGGTCCATCTTCGCGATGTCGCCCGTGTGGAGCCATCCGCCCCGGAGGGTCTTCGCCGTCTCCTCAGGTTTGTTCCAGTAGCCTTTCATCACCTGCGGCCCCCGAACGACCAGTTCGCCGGTCACGCCGAGGGGCAGTTCTTTCATCCCGGTCTCGAGGTCCATGATCTTCGCCTCGGTATCGGGCCAGGGCAGGCCGATGGTGCCGGTCTTTCGTCTGCCGAAGATGGGGTTCGCATGGGTGACCGGTGATGCTTCGGACAAGCCGTAGCCTTCCACGATCCGTGCCTTGGTAAGCTGTTCGAAGCGGTCCTGCACCTCATGCATGAGCGGTCCGGCGCCGCTGATGGCCGCCTTGATGGAGGTCAGGTCGTACTTCTGTACGTCCGGATAATGTCCGATCGCCTGGTACATTGCCTGGATGCCCGGGAAGATCGTCGGGCGGTGCTTCTGGATCGCGTCGAGCACTTCCTTGGTATGGAACTTCGGCAGCAGAATGAGCTCGGCGCCGATGAGAACGCCGATGTTCATGGCCGTCGTCATGCCATAGACATGGAAGAAGGGGATGACCGCGAGGATCCTTTCCTTGCCATCTTCGGTCCGATCGGTAAGCCATGCCCTGCATTGCACCGCATTCACGACCAGGTTCCGGTGGGTCAGAACAGCCCCTTTGGGTATTCCCGTCGTCCCGCCGGTATACTGGAGAATGGCTGTGTCCCCGGAGGAGACGGGAACATCGGGACCGGCGTCGGACCCATGGGAGATCAGCGCGATAAAATCATGGATCGGCGGGACCCGTTTGACCGATACCCATTGCTTCTCGATCTTCGCCTTGATCGGGTACAGCAGGTTCAGCGGGAAGGGGAGATAATCCTTGATGCCGCAGAGGATGAGACGCTTGACAGCGGTCTTCGGGAGCGCCGGCGCGATGACCGGGTAGAACATGTCCACAGCGACGAGGGTCTCCGCGCCGCTGTCCTTGAGCTGGACCTCGAGTTCGTGGGTGTGGTAGAGGGGATTGGTCGAAACGGCAACGGCTCCGAGCCGGAGGGTTCCGTAGTAGGCAATGACCATCTGGGGGATATTGGGGAGCATGAGCGCCACGCGGTCACCCTTCTTCACCCCGAGACCGGCAAGAGCATGGGCAAAGCGGTTGGCCAGGCGGTCGAGTTCGGCGTAAGTGATCTTTTTGCCGAAGAACAGCAGCGCGGTATGTTCAGGGAATTTGCGGGCGGTTTCCGCAAGGACCCCGCCGAGGGTAAGGTCAGGATAGGACAGCTTTGCCGATACGCCAGGCTCGTAGAACTGTACCCAGGGAGGTAACGACGTATTCTTGGTGGTATCCATCTCAAGCCTCCTTGCCGCCGGGCGGGCTCGCTTCAGACGGCTGGACATTGAGGATACTATTTAACCTCAATATTATGTGATTTTCTGTCGTTGGTTTATTATACCACTATTTGGATGTGTTGGAAGGAGGTCAGCGGCGGGGCCTTGATGATCGGTCGGGCGTGCGTCGTCTGCCAGGTTGCGGAGGCCGCAGTGCCCGTTCCTGTTCGCTTTTCTGGCGCTCCTCCTGCGTTCGCCGGATCTCCCGCACATAGAGGCTTTCTTCAGCCCATTCGACGGGGATCTTCTGGCCGATATAGGCTTCGATGGCCTCGAGAGAAAAGACGTATTCCTCATCGGCGAGGCTCAATGCCTTGCCGGTGGCTCCGGCCCTGCCGGTGCGGCCTATGCGATGAACGTAGTCCTCGGCGTCCTGGGGCAGGTCATAGTTGATAACATGGGTAACGTCCTTGACGTCGATGCCGCGGCTGGCCACATCGGTGGCCACCAGGAGGGGCAGCCGACCTTCCTTGAAATCGGCCAGGATCCGCAGCCTTTTTTTCTGCTCGATCTCGCCGGTTATGGCCTGGGCCTTCCAGTTGTTGCGATTCAGCCGTTCCACGACCATCTCGGCAGCGCGGCGGGTATTCACGAAGATAAGAGCGCGTCCAGGCTGCTCTTTTTGCAGAAGGCCGAGGAGGAGCGGGACCTTCTCATGTTTTCCCACGTGGTAGAGGACCTGCGCCACCTTTTCGACCGTCACCTGCTCTGGAGTGATGGATATCTTTTCGGGCAGGTTCATGTGCTCGTAGGCAAGTTCCATGACCCGGTACGAGAGCGTTGCGGAGAAGAGCATGGATTGGCGTTTCGTATAGTCGGGCAGTTTTTTCAGGAGGTACCGCAGGTCGTCGATGAAACCCATGTCGAACATGCGGTCGGCTTCATCGATGATGAGATAGCGGGTCTTCTTGAGGCTGTAGACGTGCTGCTTGAAATAGTCAATGAGCCTGCCGGGCGTGCCGATGAGCACATCGACGCCGTTCTGAAGCGTTGTGCGCTGCTTTTCGTAGTCGATACCGCCATAGACCGCGAGACAACGAAAGCCGGTGAACTTGCCGAGCCGCTCCGCCTCATGGAAGATCTGGTCCGCCAGTTCGCGGGTCGGCGCGATGATCAAGGCCTGAGGAGAGTCTCCGATATCGACAACGGGGTTGCGGACCATGCGGGTGAAGAGGGAGATGAGGAATGCCGCCGTCTTTCCCGTACCTGTCTGCGCCTGGGCAGCGACATCCTCGCCGCGGATCGCGCGGGGAAGGACGGCCTCCTGTACCGGTGTGCACGTCGTGAATGTTGAATGCTCAATACCCTGCCGGACCTCGTAGGGCAGGTCAAGTTCGCTGAAGTCCATGATGCTCCGTTCCCGATGAAGACAATTCGTCAACAAAATAGTTTCATCAATATACCATAAGTGAGCGGTGCGGGAAAGGGAAAACAGCAGGCCCCTGCGCGGAACATACTGCCCGATGTTGACAGAACTGACCGTTCGCGCGAAGCAGTGATGACCGCGTTGATGTGTGCGAGCACCGGCGGTCCTTCTTCCGAACTTGCGATTCCATAGTGATGGTATGGGGAGGCGCAGGCAAACAAGGGGCAGTTTGGCGTGAAAAGCGCGTTATTTATCGGTCGCAGCTTGGATTATTTCTGCCGGAGTTCGAACCAACGTGTGATCTCTCCCGTGAGAAGGCAAAGATAAGCGAACAAGTATTATTGGTAATATTGGTAAATTCACAAACTATTCTGTCCCAATTATTGTCGGTGTTGATACTGGTGTTGATAAATCGTCTAACCCTATGAGAAGTAATTTTTTTATTTTTTCTGTTGACAAATTATACACTCTTGTTGTATATTCGTCCACAGAGGTGAGGGAAATTGCTAAGCAAACTCTTCTCTTCGACAAGAGCAGAGCTTTTAAGTTTGTTCTTTAACAATCCAGATGAAAAGTTCTACCTCAGGGAGATCGCCCGCCATATAAACAAAGATGCAGCGGGCATCAAACGAGAGTTGGACACCTTGGTGAAGATAGGGCTTCTGGGAGTTGAGAAGCGGGGAGTGCAGAAGTACTACTCCGCTGACAAGAACTCGCCGATCTTCTCCGAAATGAAGGGCCTCATCTTCAAGACGACCGGCATCCAGGGTTCCATCAAGGCGGTCCTCTCGAGGCTCAAAGGCGTTCAGGCAGCGTTCATCTACGGCTCCTATGCAAAGGGCGCCGAAAAAGAGGACAGCAACATCAACCTCATGGTGATCGGTCAGGTGAACATAACGGAACTGAATGACGTGGTCATGGGCCTCGAAGAAAAGATGAAGCGCGAGATCGACTACCTGGCATTTGACGAACAGGAGTACCGGAAGCGGAAAGACGCAAAGGACCCCTTTATCCGGGAGATCGTGAAAGGCAAAAAGATATTCCTGCTGGGTAAGGAAGATGACATATGAAGCGCTCCAAGAGATGGGACTGGAAGAGCGTACCGCAGAGACCCAGGAGGTCATGGGGCTCTTGATGCGGGCCGAGCGCGATCTTGCCACGGCCCGGCTGCTCCAGGATAAGGACGAGGAATGGTCCTTCGCGGCGGCATACCAGGCGATGGCGCGTTCAGGAAGGGCGCTGCTCCTCTCGGAAGGCTACAGACCCAAGGGATCGAGGAGCAGAGACACTCACAAGACCGTGGTCACCGCGTCGGGGATCATTCTCGGCGAGAAATACAAGAGCCTCATCAATAAGTTCGACCGGATGCGAAGGAAATATCAGAACTTCATGGTCGAGGCGGGCAGCATGGTATCCCGCTACGAGGCAGGGCAGGCGATCAGGGACTCCGAGGAGTTCTGCAGCCTGGTGACCACAAGGCTTAGGGAAAAGTACTCACAGATGTCATTGCTGAACGATGTTCCTCAGCTTGTATCTAGATAAGGCCGCTTAGCACGATCGCGGTAACCGAAAGGGGGTGGATACTGATGCCGGCGAAGAAAAAGGCTGCCAAGAAGAAGGCAAAGAAGAAAGCGAAGAAGAAGTAGCTTTTCTCCTCTACCCCACCAAATGATGGGGAGCGCCGGGGGACTTGGTCCCCCGGCGACATTCACCAGGCGATCCGCTCACGGCACACCGGGCGGTTTCCGATAGATGTAGATTGATCCTCAAATTGAAAGGAAGGTGATCATTACCATGCCAGCCAAAAAGAAAGCCCCGGCCAAGAAGGCCAAGAAGGCCACGAAGAAGAAATAACCATGCACCACCGATCGGTGTTGCAGTACCAGCAATGAACAAATACCACGAGGCTTGCCTTCGTGGTTTTGTTTTTTCCATCATCGCCAGGCAGACAGGATTTTTCTCCTTGCTTCCTGGTCCCATAGGCCTCATAATTGTTATAAGATACGATGTGCACCTTTTTCCGGAAGTGCAGGGATCTGATGATCCTGTTCTTCTCGGTCCGCTTCCTGGGTGCAGTCATCTGATCTCCTTCTGCTATGGCTAAACGGAACTACCTTCAGACACACAGGACCACCCGGGCCGCCTGGATAAAAAGACTGCTGGTGATGGCGGGCGCAGCCGCGGTCCTCGCTTTCCTCTGGTCACTCATTGTCGGAGAGATGGGGGTGGTGAAGTATTACCGGATGAGCGCCCATGCCCGTATCCTCCGAAGCGAGATCGAGCATATGAAAAAGGACAACGCCCGGCTTTCGAAAGAGGTCGATGCCTTGAGGACCGATCTCGCGTTCATTGAGCGTATGGCGCGTGACAAGATCGGCCTCGCGCGTCCCGGTGAAGTGGTCTACTATTACGGCGACTCCGCGAACTAGCCGTCCGGCGGTGTGCATTCGACACCTCTGATAATTCGTTTGACATTACCGTGCCGCTCTTCTAAGATGCCTCGACATCATTGCCGAACCAATAATAAAGCGCCATGTCCGATCATCCTCTCTCCATAGCCTTCGTCTGGCATATGCACCAGCCCTATTACAAGGACGACCTTACGGGCAGCTATATCCTGCCCTGGGTGCGGATGCACGGTATCAAGGATTACTATGACATGCCCGCCCTCCTGAACGATTTCCCCGCTGTTCACCAGACCTTCAACCTCGTTCCCTCTCTCCTCAAGCAGATCGAAGACTATGTCGGGAACCGGGTGCATGACAAGTTCCTTGACCTAGCGCTCAAGCCCGCCGATGAGCTTACTCATGAGGATAAGCTCCTCCTGCTCAAGAACTCCTTCATGGCGAACTGGGACACGATGATCCGGCCTTATCCCGCGTACTGGCAGCTCCTCGACCGGCGGGGGAAGAGCGTATCGCCCAATGATCTTGAGAACGCCACGCGTTATTTCACGAACCAGGACTATCGCGACCTGCAGGTATGGTTCAATCTCACCTGGTTCGATCCGCTCTTCAAACGGAACGATCCGCTTGTAAAGGGATTGATCGAGAAAGGCTCCGGCTTCACCGAGGAGGAGAAGCGCCTCCTCCTTGAAAAGCAGCGTGAGGTCATGGCGCTGATCATTCCGGAGTATAAAAAACTGGCGCAGCAGGGAAGGATCGAGCTCACGACCACACCGTTCTACCATCCCATCCTTCCGCTCCTGGTAGACACGGACCTTGCACGCGTCGCCACGCCCGACATCCATCTGCCCCTGAACCGGTTCACCCATCCCGAGGATGCCAGGATGCAGGTGGAGCGCGCCCTGGCCTATCACCAACAGCTGTTCGGTTCCCGTCCCGCCGGCATGTGGCCGTCGGAAGGGTCCGTGGCCGAGGAGATCATCCCCCTTCTGGCCGATTCCGGGATCCGGTGGATCGGCTCGGACGAAGGTGTCCTGGCCAGTTCCCTCGGCGTCCCGATCGACCGCGACTTCAGCGGCATCATGAAGAACCCCGATATGCTGTACAAGCCATACCTCGCCGGCAAGGGCGACAAGACCGTATCCATCGTATTCCGCGACCATACGCTGTCCGACCTCGTGGGATTCGTGTACTCCAAGTGGGACTCCAAGAACGCTGTGAACGACCTCGTTGAACGTCTGCACCGGATCCGGAAAAGCGTCGGAAATAAACCTCATCTCGTATCGATCATTCTGGACGGCGAGAACGCCTGGGAGTACTACCCGAACGACGGCAGGGACTTCTTCTTGAATCTCTATGAGCGGCTGAGCAAGGAAGAGGGGTTGCAGTGCGTCACCGTCGGGGAATATCTCAAAGAGCATCCGGCAGAGGACCGGATCGAGCGGCTTCACGCCGGTTCGTGGATCTATTCGAATTTCCGCATCTGGATCGGCCACGAGGAGGACAATCGCGCCTGGGACCTTCTGGGCCAGACACGGGAAGCCCTGGTGCAGTATGCCAACCGGAACGGCGAGTCCGAAAAGCTCGCGCAGGCCTGGGAGGAGATCTACATCGCCGAGGGGAGCGATTGGTGCTGGTGGTACGGAGACGATCATTTTTCCGAGAACGATGAGGAATTCGATCTTTTGTTCCGCACCCATCTCATGAACGTATACCGCATCATCGGACTGGATGTGCCCGATGAGCTGCGCGTCCCCGTCCTGCGCGAGGACCGCGAGGCCCGTCCGACGGTGGACCTTACGGCGCTCATCTCGCCGACCATCGACGGCCAGGTCTCGAACTATTTTGAATGGCTCTCGGCGGGATGCTATGATGTAGCCCGGGGCGGGGGAGCCATGCACCGGGGCGCTAGCGTCGTGGCGCATATCTACTACGGTTTCGATCTCAGGAACCTGTTCATCCGGCTGGACCCGAGCCAGAGCCTTCAGGAAGACACGGCATCGGACCTTTCCTTCTTCGTGAACTTCCTGGTCCCGAAGGGGATGGACGTCGAGATCCGCGTGATGCCCGGCGACCGCCGGGCGACCGCCGTTCTCTATCGGGGAGAGAACGGCAGCAGGAAAGAGGTCGCCGCCATCAACAACGTTGCCGCCAATGAGATCATCGAACTTGCGATCCCCTTTGAGCTCCTTGGTGTCAAACCGAACGACGCGATCCATTGCTTCATTACGGTTGAACGGAAGGGTTCGGAGATTGAAAAATGGCCCTACCGCGGTTTCATCCAGGTGAAGGTCCCGACCGACGACTTCGAGGCCATGATGTGGCAGGTGTGAGCGTCGATCCCGCCTCAGAACGTATCAGGTCCAGGCAGCCAGGGATGCATCGCGGTGATGGGTTCTTGACTTTACTGTCCGTTGAAGATACACTTAAAACCGATTTATTGAGAAGGCAGTACGGTGCCATCCCGTTCAGGCTACGGTCATGCTTCTGCGTAAGGGACGCATTGCCGATCTGCTGCCGGGGAGCTTTTACGACAGGTTCAGGGGAGGAAATGAATGAAAGCTTTGTCAAAGATCGTAGCGATGGGATTGCTGGTGATCTTTATTGCTTCAGGGTGCGGTGGCGGTAGTTCAGGCGGCATGGGCGGAACGACGAGCGGACCAGTGGTGTCGTCTGCAAAGGCTATTACGGCATTCCGGTTTACAAGCCCCCTGGCGATCGGCACCATAAGTGAACTTACGAAGTCCATTGCCGTGAGCGTGCCGAATGGCACCGACGTGACGGCACTGATAGCGACGTTCACGACGACCGGTGCAGGTGTCAAGGTGGGAACGACCACCCAGATAAGCGGTACGACCCCGAACAGCTTTGCCATTCCCTTGGTCTATACGGTAACAGCGGCCGATGGCACCAGTGTGAACTACACCGTGACCGTGACCGTGCTGCCGCCGGCGGCCCTGACCAGCAAAGCCATGCTCACCTTCGAGCTTGCAGGTGTTTCGGGCGCCATCAATGAGACAGCGAAGACCATATCCGTCGTGCTTCCTCCCGACGGCACCGATATTACGACCCTGGCCGCGACGTTCACCACATCGGGTTCATTCGTCACCGTCGGTTCGACAACGCAGGTAATCGGCGTCACTACAAACGATTTTTCGAGCTCCGTGGTCTACGCGGTGCACGCAACGGACGGTTCCACCGCGTCCTACACGGTGTCGGTCAGCGTGCTCGCTGCTTCAAAGCTCATGACCGCGTTTTCCGTAACGTCGATACAGGGCATCATCAAAACGTCGATACCGGGTATCATCGATCAGACGTCCAAAACGGTTTCGATCACGATCCCCTTGCAGCCGGTGACCGCGCTCGTCGCGTCATTCCAGGCGACCACCGGCTCCATCGTCAAGGTCGGGTCGGTCGTTCAAACGAACGGCGTTACGCCGAATGATTTCACCAGCCCCGTCGTGTACACCGTGATCGCTCCTGACGGACTGACCGTGGATTACACGGTAACCATCACCATAGCGCCGTTCTCGCTCACGTCATTTGCATTTTCCAGCGTGACGGCCACGGGGGTGATCGATCACACCGTGGGCGCTGTTGCGGTATTCGTTCCCGCAAGGACCGATCTGACGACGCTGGTGTCGACCTTTACGGCCACGAATGCGGTGGACGTTACGATCGGCGTGGTGTCGCAACTGAGCGGGACCACGCCAAACGATTTCACCAGTCCCGTGGTCTATACCGTGACCGGCGCAGGTGCCGCGACCAAGACCTACACGGTCACCGTCACGGTCGCGCCCGGCCTGCTGAACCTGGCCAAGACCGGTCAGGTCACCAGCTACTCCACCGGGGGGACGAAAGACGATGGCATGCTGCAAAAAGGGGTCATGTGGCCCACACCGAGGTTCACGCCAGTGACGAGCGGTACAGGGACGGTGGTACAAGATAATCTTACCGGCCTCGAATGGGCAGGGGACGGT
>Ga0334722_10006176_pt1 | contig 11912 bp, 7 predicted proteins | sample C3_bottom_MG_FD_207210 | JGI IMG/M metagenome (GOLD analysis project Ga0334722, IMG submission 207210) | Sediment microbial communities from Yellowstone Lake, YNP, Wyoming, USA - C3_bottom | ecosystem: Environmental > Aquatic > Freshwater > Lake > Sediment | place: USA: Wyoming | collected...
ACTACTTAGTATCGGGATACAAGACGTGGAGCTACCACGCCTTCAACCTTATACTCCATATATTTAACGCGCTACTCGTGTTCCTTCTGGCAAGGCGGCTGCTTGCAAGGCGCCGCCCCGGACGGGGCGACTGGTCAGCGCTCGCGGCTGCGGCGCTGTTTGCCCTGCACCCGATACAGACGGGGGCGGTGACTTACATATCCGGCAGGGCCGCGCTTTTGTCGGCTTTCTTCTACCTGTCGGCGTTTTACTTCTTTGTGCGGTCCCGGTCCGGCAGTAGAGGCGATGGCCTTGGCTGGTACGCATGGGCTGTACTGTCTTATGTGTTCTACCTGTCTGCGTTATTGTCCAAGGAGATGGCCGTAAGCCTGTTTGCCGTCTGCATGGCATACGACTTCATATTCACCATACCGGAACGTGGCGGCCTCAGGAAGTCCCTGGGCATATGGCTGTACTACATTCCCATGCTCGCCTTTCTCTCACTCTACCTTCTGGCCCGATATTATATTGCGGGGTACGTTACCGCGCCCGAGTTCGCATACGGCCCGGGTGATTATCTTATGACGCAGGCGCACGTGCTGCTTATGTACATCAGGCTGCTGGTGCTGCCTGTCAACCAGGACGCGGACTACATCATACCTCTCACGGCAACGCCTGACGCATACACGGCGGCGTCTCTACTAATCTGGTGCTCGGCCGCATACCTGGTATTCAGGTATAGGAAAACTGCGCCTCTGCCCGCATTTTTTGGCGCATGGTTTATGCTCGCCCTGATGCCTGAGTCGAGCGTGCTGCCCATAACCGACCTGGCTGTGGAATACCGGTTGTACCTCCCATCGGTAGGGTTCATCCTGGCCCTCGTCATGCTCGCGGACAGGCTCCCGGTGAGGCGCAGGGCCGTCATGGGCGCGCTGATAATAGCAGTGCTGTCCATGCTTGTATTGCTGACGTTTAACCGGAACGCGGTATGGGCGGACGACTATACCCTCTGGAGCGACGTGGTGAAAAAGACGCCCGGCTCCCCCAGGGCGCACCTGAACCTGGGCTGCGCGCTGACAACGAAGGGCCGCGACGTCGATGCAATCGTCGAGTTCAGGCGGGCGCTCGAAATAAGCCCCGACTACTCCGAGAAGGACAGCGTCTATAACAACATTGGCCAGTGCCTGTGCAAGATGGGCAGGTATGAGGAGTCCATACCGGATTTTGAAAACGCCATCAAGGCATATCCAAAGTGCGTGGAGGCGTATACTAACATGGGCCTTGCATACAACAACATGGGACGGTACAATGACGCAGTGGATGCGTTAAGCAAGGCCATCTCAGTGGATTCGGGATACAGCCTCGCCCACTTCAATATAAGCCAGGCATACTTAAAGCTGGGTAGGTTTGCGGACGCGGTGCGCGAGATGGAGGAGGCGAGGCGTCTTTCGCCTACGGACTTTGCAACGCGGTATAACCTGGCCACTATGTACATGAGTTCAGGCAGAAGGCAGGACGCGCTTTTAGAGGCGAGTGCGGCGCAGGGCTGCGCGGTGGACGCGCCTCAGGTGGCAGCGGCAGAGTCGTTGATGGCGCAGCTGCAGGGGACACGCTGACATGAATACGCGCTCTGAACATGCACTCATCGCCGCAGGGCTGCTGCTCGTCCTGACGTTCGCCGCATACTCGAACACATTTCACTCGGACTTTCATTTCGACGACTCGCACCACATAGTAAAGAACCAGCACATCCGAGACATGGGAAACATACCCAGGTTTTTCACCGACACAAGCATGGCCACCTATTACACGGACCAGAAGTCCGGGTACAGGCCGATGACATACGTCACGTTCGCGGTCGACTACGCCCTTTCCGGCTACGAGACATGGAGCTACCACCTGACGAACATGCTGCTGCACCTTATAAGCGCGTTCATGGTCTACCTTATAGCCGGGGCCGTGCTCAGGGTGTCCGGCAGGGACGACCCGCTTCCACTCGCGCTGACGGCGGCCATGCTGTTTGCACTGCACCCCATAGAGACCTCAGCCGTCACGTACATATCAGGCAGGGCCGTGCTTCTGGCGGGTATGTCCTACCTCGCGGCGTTCTACTTCTTTGTCCGCTCCCGCACGGGCAGGGGCGGCGCCGGCGTCGGGCCGTACGTGTGGACGGCGATTTCGGTGCTGTTTTACTTTGCGGGGCTTTTGTCCAAGGAGATGGCCGTCAGCCTGCCTGTCATGTGTATTGCATACGATATCATATTCACGGCACGGGGCAACGGCAGCCGGAGTATAAAGACGTGGCTCTGTTACCCGTTATACGGCGGCGCCCTTGCCGCGTATCTGTTGATAAGGCGCGCCGTAGCGGGGTTCGTCGCCAGTCCTGAACAGCCGATAAGCGTGGGCGATTACCTGATGTCCGAGGCCAAGGCGGCATTGTTATACCTGCGCCTCCTGATACTTCCCATCAACCAGAATGCGGACTACGACCTGCCTGTAACTGTCTCGCCCGACATTATTGTAGCCCTTTCTCTTATTTTCATTTTGTGCGTGCTGTATGTGCTCTACAGGATAGGAAGGAAAAACCCTGCGGCAGCTTTTTTCGGGTTATGGTTTTTTGTAACACTTGCACCTGAGTCCTCCTTTATCCCCATCAGCGATATAGCCGTAGAGTACCGCCTGTACCTGCCGTCCGTCGGTTTCGTACTGTTTGCCGCGATAACCGTGGACGGACTTCTTATAGACCGTAAGACGGTCAGAAAGGCACTTGTGGCCTTCCTGTTGGTAATGCTCTTCATCCTGACGTCCAGCAGGAATACAGTGTGGGCTACCGAGCGCACCCTATGGGCGGACGTGGTGAAAAAGTCTCCCTACTCCGCGAGGGCGCACTCGAACCTTGGTGCCGCGCTCGTGAACGAAAAAAGGTATGACGAGGGTATATCCGAACTTACGAAGACGCTTGAGATTGACAGCTTCTTCGGACAGGTATACGCTGTCTACAACAGCCTGGGTATATGCTACCTGGAGACCGGCAGGTACGATATGGCGTTAGACGAGTTCGAGCGTGCGGTAAGGATATACCCCGGCTTCGTAGAGGCCTACGCCAACATGGGCATGGTGCACTTTAAGCAGGGAAGATACGAAGAGGCGGTCGACGCCTTCAGGACGGCTGAAAAACTTAACCCCGGCTACAGCCGCGTGCACCTGATGGCAGGGAAGTCCTACAGGAAGTTGGGACGGTTGGTCGAGGCGGCAGGCGAGATGGAGGTCGCGGCGCAGGGTGCGCCCAGGGACTTCGAGACGCGGTACAACCTGGCCTTGGTTTATTCGGAACTCGGCCAGAAGGACAATGCGATGGAAGAGGCGCGCGTGGCGGGCGAAATAGCCGTCGACGACACACAGTCAAAAGACGCGCGCGCGCTCATGGACAGCCTTTCAAAAGGCAGGTGACTACCATAATGAACTTCACGGTGAACAGGCCGGCTGCTATTGGACTGGCGCTTTTATTCATGCTCCTATGCTTTACGCGTCCTGCCCTCGCGGCAGACACCGTGCGCGTGCTTGTCATGGAGGACGTGGACAAGATAGCGCTGCAGATACCATCCGGGTATAGCGTGGAGGACAAGACCGGCGAGGGCGTTTTCCAGCCGGAAGGCGGGTCTGAAGGCGGGATAGGAGCCGGGGCAGGCGGCGGTAATATCACGATGGACAGCTCCGACTCCTCCATGGAGGGTATAAAGGTGAACGCCGGGAGCCTCGTGATAAACATAAACGAGTTCGCGCTCACCGGCGTCGTCGAGATAAGGAGGAACGCCAGGGGCCTGTTCAGCATAATCAACGAGCTTGGCATCGAGGAATACATAAGGGCGGTGGTGGGCGAGGAGATGTCACCCGGCTGGCCTATAGAGGCCCTGAAGGCGCAGGCTGTTGTGACCAGGACGTACACTCTTTTCAGGAAGGCCAGGTCAGGCAAGGCGGACTATGACCTCTGCGCCACGGTCAACTCGCAGGTGTTCACCGGCGGGGCAAAGGAGAAGGAAGGCCCGGCGAGGGCCGCCATGGAGACCGAAGGGGAGGTGCTGACGCACGACGGGCGGCTGGTAGAGGCCCTTTACCATTCGAGCTGCGGAGGTACGACTGAGGACTCTAAGGACGTGTGGGACAGGAAGGTGGACTGCCTCAAATCGCAGGACTGTTCGTGCGGCTCGCAGTCCCCGTACAGGTCGTGGGAGAAGGCGCTCTCGGCGGACGATATAGAAAAGGCCATGAATGACGGCGGGCACAAGGTGTCCGGCATCACGTCGATAAAGGTGATAAAGAAGACTCGTTCCGGCCGTGCATCGCTCGTATGGGTGGAGTCCGAGGGGACGGAGATTACACTCAAGGGCAACGAGTTCCGGCGGGTGGTCGGGTACTCAAAGCTTCCGAGCACGTACTTTACCGTAAAGAAGTCGGGGGGCTCATTCATGTTCACTGGCAAAGGTTCAGGCCACGGCGTGGGGCTTTGCCAGTGGGGCGCAAAGGTGATGGCGGACGACGGCAAGGACTACCGTGAGATACTCGGCCACTACTATCCGGGCGCGAAGGTGGAAAGGCCCGGCACGGAGGAGGGAAGGTAGCATGTTAGTGAGCGATTTCGACTATGCACTGCCGCCTGAGCTGATAGCGCAGAGCCCCATGCCCGACAGGGATTCCTCCAGGATGATGGCGCTCGATAAAACTACAGGTCGCATCACGCACGGGAGGTTCACCGACCTGCCTGGGTATTTAAGGCCGGGCGACGTGCTGGTGATTAACGACACGAGGGTGTTCCCTGCGAGGTTGACAGGTGTGAAGATGCCGACCGGCGGGCGCATAGAAGCGCTTCTGTTGAAAGACATGGGCGAGAACCGATACGCCGCGCTCGTAAAGGGCAAGGCGTCCGTGGGTACGGAACTGCTCTTCGGGGACAGGCTCGCTGCGCGCGTGGTAGAAGACATGGGCGGCGGGAAGAAGCTTATCGGTTTCATGCTTGACGAAGACCTGGAGTCGGCTATAGAGGCGTTGGGCAGGATGCCGCTGCCATTATATATAGACCAGGAAAAAAGGGACGAGTCGGAAGACCGCGAGCGCTACCAGACGGTGTACGCAAAGAAGCGAGGCGCGGTGGCCGCGCCCACCGCTGGTCTGCACTTCACCACTGGAACCCTTGACAGTATCAAGGCGGTGGGCGTCCAAGTGGTGGCGGTCACCCTGCACGTGGGCATAAGCACGTTCATGCCTGTCAGGGAAGAAGTGGTGGAGAACCACCTGATGCAGGAAGAGGAATACGAGGTAGGTAGCAAGACTGCGGAGACGGTCAACCTTGCAAAGGCCGAAGGCAGGAGGGTAGTTGCCGTGGGTACGACAAGCGCGAGGGCCCTTGAGTCCGCGTCCGACGAGACTGGAAGGCTGTCCGCAGGGTCGTCCTCTACCGGGCTTTACATTTACCCAGGCTACCGCTTTAAGGTAGTAGACGGGCTCGTCACGAATTTTCATCTTCCAAAGTCCACGCTCCTTATGTTAGTATGCTCACTGGCGGGCAGAGACAACGTGCTCGCCGCATACCGCGAGGCGGTGGCCTCCGGTTACAGGTTTTACAGCTACGGCGACTGCATGTTCATCTATTAGGGGTGGGCCATGAAGGACATAGGAAAGATAAAGGACAGCTACGACTTCTCGCTCGACAGCAGGCAGTTGGGGCTTGTGGTCTTCGGTGCGGTTATATTCGTCGCACTGGTGTTCGTGCTCGGCATGAGCGTGGGCAGGAGGTGGGAGGAGAAGAAGCAGGCGGAACAGCCGGTCCAGGCAGCCGCCGCGCCCGCGCAGGCACCTGTGGCGGCCCCGCCGACTGTCCCAGAGGTCGTGCCGGTGCCGGAGCCCATCGCCCCGCCGGTCGCCCCTCCAGTGACGACTCCTGCTGCCGTGCCCGCCGCCCAGCCTGAAAAGACTGCGGCCGCGCAAACCCAGGTTGTGGGCAAACCTGCGCCCGGCAAGCCGGGCATGGTATCCAAGCCTGAGACTGCGAAAAAGCCCGCTACCGCTCCGCAGACGGACCTGACATTTCCGAAGGTGCTCACGTCGAACTCGAAGAAGACCACCCCGCTTACCCCTGAGAAGAAGCCCGCCGGGCGGGACGCTTATACCGTGCAGGTGGGCGCGTTCAACGACAAGGCTGAGGCGCAGCAGCGTGTGGACAAGCTTAAGAAGAAAGGCTACGCCGCGCGCGTGGTGGCCGTGAATGGGCCGGGCGGCGAGACGCTTTACAAGGTGCGCGTGGGCAAGTTCGTCAAGCGCGAGGAGGCGGCCACGGCATCCAGGGACATAGGCAAGTCCGAAGGCGGCCAGTCGTTTATTACGATAGACAAGTAGGCGGGTACAACTTCCTGGGCCCCGTGTCAAGCACGGGGTGACATATAAATACAACAGAGAGAACAAACGACTTGAGACAGACGTTAATACAACTGATAACCGGCGCGCTCAACTCCGCAAAGGAGGCGGGCGAGCTTTCGCTTGTTGACATGCCTGCCGTCTCCGTGGAGAAGCCGAAAGAGGCAGGGCACGGCGACTTTGCGACCACGGTCGCACTCGGTCTTGCAAAGCCTGAGAAGATGGCACCGCGCCGTATAGCCGAGATAATAACCGCCAACATAAACGACCCCTCCGGCAGGATCGAGAAGGTGGAGATAGCAGGCCCCGGCTTCATCAATTTCTTCCTCAAGGACGATGCATGGCGCGGCGTGCTCTACGACATAGAGCGCCAGGGCAAGAGCTACGGCCACTCGCATGTCGGCCACGGCAGGAAGGTGCAGGTGGAGTTCGTATCCGCCAACCCGACAGGCCCTCTGCACATAGGACACGGGCGCGGTGCGGCGGTGGGCGATTCGCTTTGCAGGCTCCTTGCCTTTGCAGGGTACGACGTGAGGCGCGAGTTCTACATAAACGACTACGGCTCTCAGGTGGAGAACTTGGGTGCGAGCATATTCATGCGGTATGGGCAGCTTGCGGGCAACATGGGGCCGGACGTGGTACAGGACACCTCTGCCGCACCGGACGACGGCGAGGACGGAGCGCATGAAAAGTCCAAGTTATACATGGGCGCGTACATAACGGAAATGGCGCAGGCGTTCTCGGAGGAGCCGGGTTTCGTCGCCCTCCCGGACGAGGACAAGCTCAAATACTGCCGCGAGGAGGGCATGAAGCTGATGCTCAGCGAGATAGAGGACACCCTCGGCGGCTTCGGCGTACACTTTGACTTATGGTACTCCGAGCGCTCGCTCTACGACCCGGCAAGAGACCTGGTGAAGGAGGCCATCGATGAGCTAAGGTCCTATGGACTTGTGTACGAGGCGGGCGGGGCAGTATGGCTCAGGACTACTGACTTCGGAGACGACAAGGACAGGGTGCTCATAAGGAACAACGGCCAGACCACGTACTTCGCATCCGACATCGCATACCACAGGGACAAGTACATCCGTGGCTTCGAGGAGATAATAGACGTATGGGGCGCCGACCACCACGGCTACATACCGAGGATGAAGGCCGCCGTGGCCGCGCTCGGACACGACCCGCAGGGCTTCAGGGTGCTGCTTGTACAGCTCGTGAACCTTATGCGCGAGGGTCAGCCCGTGAAGATGTCCAAGAGGTCAGGCGCGTTCGTTACCTTGCAGGAGGTGGTCGAAGAAGTCGGCGCGGACGCATGCCGCTTCACCTTCCTCTTGAGGCGCTCGGACTCGCACCTGGACTTCGACTTAGACCTGGTCAAGCGTCAGTCTGCGGAGAACCCTGTGTACTATGTCCAGTACGCGCACGCAAGGCTTTGCTCGGTGTTCAGGCAGGCGGTCGAAAAGGGCGTGGCGTTGCCCGCCATTACTGAGGTTGACCTAAGCCGCCTCGACCTGCCGGAGGAGATGTCCATCATAAAGAAGCTTGCGGCCTTCCCTGAACTCGTTGAGGGCGCGGCGGCTGCCTTGGAGCCTCACAGGCTTACATACTACCTGCAGGACCTTGCCGCCGAGCTTCACGGGTATTACTTCAAACACCGTATCATAAGCGACGACCTGCCGCTGACATACGCGAGGATGTACCTCGTCAGGTCGGTGCGCTCGGTCATTGCTACGGCCCTCAAGCTCCTGGGCGTTACCGCGCCTGAGAGCATGTAGACTCACATGGGCTGGCGCGGACTCACCATATCTTTTCCCGCAGAGTTGCAGGAACCCATAACCGCGACACTATATGCGCACGGCTGCCAAGGCATCAGCGAGGACGACGGGCATCTTACCGCATACTTCCTTGAAGACGTATCTACTCAAGAAGTAATGGCCGCGCTGTCCTGCTTCGACGGCACAACCACCGAATGGCAGAGTATCGCCGAGCAGGACTGGCAGGCGGGCTGGAAGGAAGGTGTCGGCCCGTTCAGGGTGGCGGGCTTTCTCATCTGCCCGCCCTGGAAGTCATGCACCCCGGTGGCGGGTGAGTCCCTGATAATATTAGACCCTGGAGCCGCCTTCGGCGCGGGCGAGCACGAGACCACACGCATGATGCTGACCATGCTCCGCGAATGGGCGGGTTCGCACGATGGGCTGGGAGGCAGGAGACTTCTCGACCTGGGTACAGGTACTGGCATCCTGTCTATAGCCGCACATGTACTGGGTATCGGGGACGTGACTTCTGTAGACGTGGAGCAAAGGGCGGTGGATACGGCGCGCTCCAATCTCGCCCTCAACGGCTTGTCGGAAAAAGTGGCGCTGATACACGGCGGGATGGCAGATGCGGGTACCGGCTATGACGTGATACTCGCCAACATATTCCTTGAGGTGCTGATAGGTGCCATGCCCGATGCGGCCAGCGCGTTGAAGCCCGGCGGCACGCTCATCATATCCGGGCTTTTAAAGGGCCAGGAGGACGAGTTGATAAAGGCGGCAAAGGCGGCAGGGTTTGAGCTTCACGGGGTCTGCGAAGACGGAAGGTGGGTGGGCGCGTCGTTTAACAGTAACGCCCCCTCAGTCCCCCTCTTAAGATAAGAGGGGGATGGGGGAGTTATGATAACAGCCAAAGCCACTGGGTCCCCGTTTACACGGGGATGACAACCCTATTCTGTTTTTGTAACTGGCGCGTCCTTCTTTACCGGCGGCTCGTCGTAGTATTCGTCCTGCCGTACTTCCTGCTCTTCCGGTGCCGTGGCCTGGCCCGGCTTGGTCTGGTCTACCTTCAACTTCAACCCGCTCATGTTCTGGAAACCCGCAGGAGGTACCGGCGGGAACTTCTCCGCCTGCACTCCCGTCTGCTTCACGTACGCCTTCATGAACTCCAGCCAGATAGGGAGCGCGGCCTCCGCGCCGGTCTCCCGCTTGCCGATGGGCTTGTGGTCGTCGTAGCCCACCCATACCCCTGTGACGATGCTCGGCAGGTACCCGATGAACCATGCGTCTTTGTAGTCTGACGTGGTGCCGGTCTTTCCCGCTACAGGCACGCCCAGCTGCTTTGCCTTCCAGCCTGTCCCGTGCTGTATAACGCCTTCGAGCATGGATGTGAGCGTGACGGCGGTATCGGGCGAAAGCGCCTGGTTCGAGGCGGGAGAAGGCTCCTCGACCACCCTGCCTTCGCGGTCCGTAATCTTGGTTATGGCGGTAGGCTCCACGTACACCCCGAAGTTGTCGAACGCCGCGTATGCGGAGGTCATCTCGATGAGCGTCGCGTCAGTCGCGCCCAGGGCAAGCGGTAAGTAAGGCGGCATCTCGGACTTTATGCCCAGCCGGTGCGCGCAGTCTATGACCTTGTCCACGCCCACGTCGTCCATCAGCTTCACAGCCACCACGTTTACTGACATTGCGAGCGCATGCCTGAGACTGATGGCCCCCGAGTATTTGTTGTCGTAGTTTGACGGGCTCCACCTCTTGCCCGGCATCGCTCCGGGGTAGGACACGGGTGAGTCCATAACTATGTCGTCCGGCCTGTAACCCTTGTCGAGTGCCGCCGCATACACTATCGGCTTGAACGCGGAACCAGGCTGGCGGTGGGCCTGCACGCTTCTGTTATACTGGCTCTTGGCGAAGTCCGTACCGCCAACCATCGCCTTTATCAGGCCGGTGCCAGGCTCGATTGCCAGTAGCGCGCCTTGCACCTCGTGGTCTTTGCGCGGGTGTCGCTTGTTCACGTCGGCAAGCCCCTTGACTACCGCCTCCTCCGCCGCCTTCTGCATAGTCAGGTCGAGCGCGGTGTATATGTTCAGGCCGCCCCTGTATAATGCCTGGCCGTAGCGCTCGTCTAACATCTGGCGTATGTACTCTACGAAGTACGGGGCGGTAGTGCTCAAGGCGCGGGCCGATTTGAGGACGACCGGCTCACTGTCCGCAGCCTCCATCTCGTCTTTGGTAATGAAGTCCTCGTCTCGCATCCTCGCAAGGGTATGCCTGCGGCGGGTGAGCGCCCTTTCGGGGTTCTTTATCGGGGAATATCGGGACGGGGCCTGCGGCAGTCCTGCCAGCATCGCGCCCTCGGAAAGGGTCAGTTTGTCCACGGACTTGCCGAAGTACGTCCTCGCCGCAGACTCGACGCCGTATGCCCCGCTCCCCAGGTATACCTGGTTTAAGTAAAGCGCGAGTATCTCGTCTTTCGAGTACCGCCTCTCTATCTGGATGGAGAGAATGGCCTCTTTAATCTTGCGGGAGTACGACCGCTCCGGCTCCAGGAATAGCATCTTGGCCAACTGCTGCGTTATGGTGCTGCCGCCCTGAACTATCCTGCCCGCCATGAGATTTTTGATTGTGGCCCGCGCCACGCCGAAGAGGTCAATGCCGGAGTGGCGGTAGAAGCGCGGGTCCTCCACGGCCATGAACGCCTCGCGTACGTGCTTGGGCACTTTGTCCAATGTTACGGGCGTGCGGTTCTCCATGAAGAACTCGGCGACCAATGCGCCGTCGGCGGCGAATACGCGGGTGGTCGCGCTTGGCCTGTACTGCTCGAGCGCGGATACTTTCGGCAGGTCGGCTGTGTTGACGGCGAATATACCGGCGGCTACTCCCGCCGCCACAGCGATGACGGCGGCGACGGCGTATAACCAGAAGAGCTTTTTTCGCATGTGATGATTATAGGTTTATCGGCGGGGATTTGTAAAGAGAAAATGGCTTGCAGTCTGTCATTGCGAGGAGTCCCGCTGTATTATAGCGGGATGACGCGGCAATCTCGGCTCTAATGCCCGTCATTCCAGTGAAAGCGGGCTATTATGAGGATGAAAGACCGTTCAAGTGTCTGACGTAATGAATACTCTCATTTGTTATTTTCTGGATAATCACTATATTTCGAATAGTCTACTAAAAGCTCTTCGCCTTTCTTAATATTGCGACTCGCAATGAAATCATAGTCGGCGGCATATTCAACATTTGGATTATCCATAGATTCATTGAGATACCATCCAACCGTTAATGAATTAAAATTTTCTGGACAACCGTACCTATCACCTTTTATTATGCATAAATCATCGTAAAGTTTTCTAATTTCTGGCTCGACATTTTTGAATGTTTTTTTATCAACCCAAATCACTTTTGTTTTATCGGTTTCGAATATGCTTGTCCCTTTAGGAATGTCTTTAATAGCGAACACTCCAACACCATGAACTTTTGATTGTCCAAGCCTTGTATAAACCCCTTCGTGCGGTATTTTCACTTATCAGCCTCCTTCATAAACTTCCTACAATCCTCTCGCAAACCCCATGCATCACACATAAAGACTATGGCTAATAAGATGGTAATCGCTATCATCCACGGCCACCACGATAATAATGCCAAGTGGGAGTCAATCCCAATCTTCGTTGAAATTTGAAGTGGCCCCGTTGTCATGGTTTACGCGGCGGCCCTTGCCGCCGGTTTCACGTCTTCGATTTTCAGTTCCCTTTTCAGCGCAAGCCTGAGCAGCGG
>Ga0334722_10006177_pt1 | contig 11911 bp, 14 predicted proteins | sample C3_bottom_MG_FD_207210 | JGI IMG/M metagenome (GOLD analysis project Ga0334722, IMG submission 207210) | Sediment microbial communities from Yellowstone Lake, YNP, Wyoming, USA - C3_bottom | ecosystem: Environmental > Aquatic > Freshwater > Lake > Sediment | place: USA: Wyoming | collected...
GCTCTATTTGCCACAGCTCATAAGCTTATGAGAGTCATTTTCGCCATGCTATCTCAAAGAACATATTTCACGGAAAAGGAGGTGAGCTGAAAATAGTAGACTATACTCAACATAGTAGAGCTTCTTCACATAAATGAATCTTTCATCCCGAAATTATAAGCCCTCAGGCAGCGCCTACCTGCTGAACCCGGAGATCAAATGCAACTTTTCTGATCATGCATGGGCAGCTCTCGGCGGGATGGTCTTCGGAGGCGGCAAATCCCAGAGTCAGTTCGGCCAGACTGAGAAAAATGATAATGTTTATATGCAGGTGAGATATGAGTTTTAAAATGGATGTGAAGTTCAGGACCTAAACTTCACATCCAGATTTGCTGGGGCGTGGTGGCAAACAGAACTCCCTCGTTCTGCTTACCACCATAGTCCTGAAGTTTAGCAATCGAGCCACTGAATTTCCTTCGCACTTGTCAAAGCCAGATCTGCAAGAGTATAGTCACCATTGTGATAAGCAGCTATTGGTGTTGTCACCGGCAACCCTGTGATTATCTGGGCAAATTTTACTTTGCCGTTTCTTCAGAAACCTTGCTTGTCGCGTCTCCGGAGGGCCGCTCCTTCTCATCGTCAGCATCATATTTGGCTACGGTTGTCGTATCATTCTTGCTCTCGCGAAGAGGAGCATCCTTGAAAGGATATAACTTTTCCCCTTTAATGTCTCTGCTATCGCGTTGAGCGGCTGCTTCCTGCTTCTCATTACCATCTGTCTTCCCGTGCTGCCCGCCATGGTGCCCGCCAAGACCCAACATCCCGACAAGAAGGACCACCGCCATAACCCCTAACATAACTCCTGTCATATCGCACCTCCTCTACTGGATCTCGGTCTTAGACGCTAGCGTACCGTCGGCGGCATTAAAAATGTAGAGGAATGTTTTTGCCGTTCCCTGATTATTGAAGTCGTAATTCCCAAACATGGAGGTGAAGGTCCCGCTCCCCATCATGGCGTTGCCGAAGTCGGTTGTCGTCACATAGATGCGATTATTGACGATTACCGGCACAGAGGCATAACCCCCGTCCAGTGTTATAGCTACCGGCTTTGACGATGAGGTGATAGGCAGTGGCACAGCATACAGGACTGATTGTCCGACGCCGGTATTAGTCGCCTGAGAGCCTACGACCATATAGTTGCCGGCATTGGGAAGAGACATGGTAGCCACAAGAAAACCGTCACTCACAATAGGCCGTGAAACAATCCCGTCGAGTTTGAGAGTGCTGGTCTGTCCTGAGGGGGTGACGGCCAGAATAGTAGACTGGAATGAAGCGCTGCTCGGGGCCGTAGTGTCCGAATTCGTCGGAACATAACTTGTGAGATATGCCGTGCCGTCTTCGCCGACTACCGGTGCCGCCGACATGCCGTTTGTCATACCAAAACTGCCCGCGCTGCCGCCCATCATTGACCCACTTCCGAACGCGCCGTTACCACCCATCATTCCGGAACCAGCTCCGATGCCACTTCCGGTCATCATGCCGGTGACGACGGACCCCGTGCCCGGAACTCCAGTTCCCCCGGGCATCATACCTGACCCGCCGCCCATGGCAGCTAATGAGTGACCTGCGAATACGACCAGCGTTAGAAAAGAGAGCGTAGCAATGATACTGTTCTTCCTCGACATAATTGAAATCTCCTTTTGTTTCTAATGGGATCCCCAAAGGGGATAGTGTGATTCTTTCACTGCGTTATGACAACCGCCTTGTCCCTTCACCTCCTCTTCAAGTTTCTGAGCGATCGTCCGTCGGAATCTCAGCATTTCCTTCTTCTGTCTCATCTGACGAGGCGGGAGGCAAAAGGTTACACAAAATAATGCTGTCAGGCTTCGAAACAAAGCCAAAGTTGCTGCATAAGCGACTGTTTATTCCATTGAAAATGTGATGTGCGTCCTTTCGGATCAGCAAGGGAAAATCAGGCAGTGAATGGCAACTGCTGCCGCCATGGAGACTACCAAACCTATGGCAAGGGCAACTCCTTTTCGTAAATGCCAGATATTCCTGCCTGGCGGAAGAACAATCTCACCCTTGTTTAGTTCTTCATTATCTGAGGATTTTTCCAGGACAGCCAACGGTTGCGGCAATGATCTTCCAGCCTCGTGCTTATCGATAAGCGGCTTCACCTCATCATTGCACTCGCAGTCACACACATAACGCATGATACCCTGATAGCCTAGAATGCTTCCGTCACCTGCGTGCCATACATTAAATGTACACAGACATAGTACAACCGTAGCGTCTTTCCTGCGTAGTTTCATCGCATAGTCTTTGACGAACCCGTTCTCCTCTATCTCTCGCTGGAACTTCTTTTTGTCTTCAGGACAGGCATAAAAACATGCATTTTTTGTTCCTTCCATCTCTTCCCGTGTGTAACCCAAAAGGTCAAGTGCAGACTCATTGCAATCGATGACGGTTCCTTCCCGTCCGTTTATAAAAACTGCGTCCTTTACTCCCTGAAAAAAATCACGGTACCTTATGTCGGACTGCCGTGAGGGGTCTGTGATCCAATCCCTCTTCATTTGGATCAAATACCCGATAATACGGTCGTAGTTTTCAGGTCTGTGCGGAACATCGCATGCAGAGCAGTCCTTGAATGGGACCCCATTGCTCTGAATGAACGAGGGTTTGCCGAGGCAGGCCGGCAGATAATACATCGGGCAGTAACAGAAAATGCAGTTAAAGCGCTTACTATCTGAGGTATGACAAGGGAAATACTTGCACGTGTAATTGGAATAGCAACGGGATGTGTCCTCCAGAAAGCTTTTGGTTGTCTCTTTTAATCTGCTCGCCATAATATTCTCCTTTTTTTCAAACCGGAATCACTCGCTGTCTACTTTGTATTGCTGAGACGAGTTTCCGGCAGATCGCCGCCGTTAGTCACAACCAGGTCGTGAGATGTATTGAGATGCAGCAGAATGCCGCATCTCGTAATCGGCAGTGCAAGCTCCACTTCAAACACGAAGCTCTTTATATAGGATTTCTCTTCTACTAGGTGTGACGGCAGCAAAATGAAAAGGTTACAGTTCAGATGAGATATTCGGGCACATGAAGAAATGTTCATTGAGGGATAGTGTTGGAGCAGAGGGAAAGATCAGCTATTAAGACCCCGAAAATGACAATCCCCCCTTTGGGAGGGGGGAACATGGGGTGAAGGGGGAATTGTCAACCCGGGAGTCACATGATAGGTTTCCCGATAATCAAAAGCTTATGATTCCTTTTGCCCGGGTAGTGAGATCGATAAGACTCATGGCCCCGGCAGGCCTCACCCCTGGGAGAAGATCATTTGCAGCGATGCGCCTATTCGCCATGGTCTGAGTACAGCACTGTATTTCCACTCCCAGCTCGATTGCCTCCTGAAGCCTTTGCGCAATCGTTGGGTTGCCTTGACATTTGACTTCACGTTTATCAACACTCCCTTGAACCATAACATCCACTGCGTTCTGTATGCAGTACAAGATCGCCTTGTAATTTGCCGACGCTGCAAGTGTAGCGAACATCAAGGCAGATCGTACCCTGTCCGGATTCTCAAAACCCGATGCACAGAGCACTACGAAGACATCTTCAGTGTCATGAACAGCGCTCAGAGCCCCGGAATGTTCTTGTGTTTCGATCACTGTTAGCGAACCTCCAAGCTCGTTTCTATTTTTACCGGTCTTGATAAGGTTACCCCGACTGGAGAGGTACTTATAACGTGTTTATGAAGCTCCTGTAATGTCTTGGCATCGGTGTCTGCCTGAATTTTCACCTTTGCGGTTATGTTCTTGAACCCGGGAAGTTTATCCATCTTTAGCTCCTCAGGCGACTCAAGGCCGAGGAACCCGGGCAGGTCGATCTCTCCTTCCAGATCAATCTTGAGATCCTTAACTATAATGCCCCGTACTGCAGCGTTCATAGCATATCCGATGGTCAGGCAGGCACCATAAGCCTGAAGGACCATTTCGACCGGATTGGCAGCTGTGTTTGTTCCACACAACATTTCTGGCTCATCCGCCAGAAGCGTGAATTCCCTTGAGCAGGTCTCAACCTTGAATCCTCCTTTCCATGTCGTGGACGCCTTCCATACTGTTTTGCCCGCTTCCCAATTGTTCTTGACAGACTCGACTGTCGCGACAAGCTTCTGTGTGTCTAAGCCGTTTACCAGGGTCATTTCCGCTGCCTCCTCAAGATATTTATTTGTTAAGCTCTCATGTTTTAGCAATAAGCCGGCCAGGTCATACGACGTTATGCTGGCTAAGCACAGAAAATAATAATAACAATGAGTTGCGAATCATAAATCATTAAAAGGATAATTGCGGTAAATTTATGCTGGTAAAAACACTTGGACTGTAGAGAGGTAGGGTTCTGGTATTATTGCAGAGTTGCAATGACTTTACTGCTCAATTACGTAGAATTAATAAAATCCTATATTTATCAATAAGATAGATTATTGCAAATCTGCAATCAAGTGGCGATTCCATATTTTTTTATTTTGCGCCAGAGGGTCGTCGCGTCCAGCCCGAGCATCTTTGCCGCCTGTTTTTTGTTGCCATCTGCCAAATTCAAGACTTTAATGATATGTTCGCGTTCGCAATTTTCTCCAACCCTCTCGAGGTTCCAGTCTCTTTTAGTCGTATCTGAGAAGGCAATAATATCAGAAGGCAGATCTTCTTTGGAGATTTCGTGTGTACACGATATAGCAACAGCCCGCTCAATAGTATTTTCGAGTTCTCTGATGTTTCCCGGCCAGGAGTAATGAAAGAACGCATCCATTGCCTCATCAGACATTCTCCTGATATTTTTACCCATCTTCTTATTGAACCTGTTTATGAAATATCTCGTAAGAAGTGGAATATCCTCTATCCGTTCGCGCAAGAGAGGGAGGTCGATCCTTATTACGTTTAGCCGATAGAAGAGGTCTTCCCTGAAATGTTTTGCTTTTACTAATTCGCCAAGGTCCTGATTTGAAGCGGCAATAATCCGGACATCTACAGTCAGGGGTTTCGTGCTGCCGACCCTGAGAAGGGTTCGCTCCTGAAGAAAGCGCAGGATTTTCACCTGAAGATTCTTACTCATCGCTTCAACCTCATCGAGCAGGATACTGCCGTTATCTGCTGCCTCGAAGAGGCCGATTTTATCTGAAGTTGCGCCTGTAAATGCACCCTTTACATATCCGAAGAGTTCCGATTCAAGCAAGGTTTCGGGAATAGCTGCGCAGTTTACCGCGATAAAGGGACGCTCTTTTCTAAAACTGTTGAAATGAAGAGCCTTGGCAATCAGTTCCTTGCCTGTTCCGCTCTCACCATAGATGAGGACGCTGGAGGAAATATTGGTTATTTTCCTGACGAGATTTAGAACGGATGTCATGCGTGTGCTGTTACTGATAATCCCTTCAAAGTTATGGTACTGCAATTTTTCATCGGTTGCTTTCTTTGTATTTTCAAACATGCGGGCGTTCTCAATGGCCAACCCGATGGGCACGGTTGCCGCCCTCAGGATGTCCAGAAGTTCAATATCCGGAGTATATGGCTTGTGGGTGATGACACAAAGAACTCCGACGACTTTGTTCTTTGCTCTGAGCGGCAGTCCTGCGTAGAACTCCATTCCCTCTTTTTTGAGAACTCCCCGCGTAAATCGAGGATCATCCGAGGCCTTCGCGGGGATTATCACTTCTTTGTCACACTGAGCTATGTTCCCGCACATGCATTCGCCTATTTTGACCTTATTTTCGAAGAGGTCCAGAACCACTTCATCGGTAAGATTCTTGAATGAAACGGGTATCATTTCGAGTGAATCGTCATTGATAACATAAATCACCCCTGCGTCTACCCTCATGAATTCAACGATCTTATTAAGCACATCATCAAGAATCAGCTTCAGGTTCAGAGATTTTCCGACGGTGAGAGCAATTTCATAAAGAACTGAAAGTTTTTTTGTTGAGGAATCGTTTATATCCATGAGATTATCCCCAAATCCTGAAGATATGAGGTGGCATCCTATTTGCAATCGTTCTGGTTAGAAAAGATTTCATGGACCTAAATATATACTATCAGAACCGGAGGTTATTATCATGAACAGCATAAAAGCGGATGTCAGCATTGACACAAGCGGGCGGGCCTGTCCTTATCCCGTATTGAATACAAAAATGGCTCTGGGAAAACTTCAGTCGGGTCAGATACTTGAAGTGATCGCTTCAGATAGTGCGGCAGAGTCGGATATACCAGTCCTTGTGAAACGGCTGGGGCACGAGCTGATAGAGTTTAGACAGACTGCCGGGGTGCTGTCGTTTTTTATCAAAAAAACATAGGCCTGTAAAGAGTTTTTGACGGTTTCCCTGAAAAATCCGCCGAGCGCTCTATATTTTGGGTGCTTGCTGTTAAAGTTCAATATTGTTTTCCATGTTCCCGGCTTTATTCATTGTCTCTTCATATTCTATTGGTATCCTTGCTATGTATGAGGTAAAATGCGCCTTAAAGGTAAAGAAGAGAGTGCATATAAGTTGCCTGCGGCGGAACTGCAGGAGAAATACGAGTGCGAATACGCGACGATAAAGGATATTGGACTCAAATTGAGCAGTATATATCAGAACACTCCTCCGCAGAATTCATTCATGCCATTTGTACTGCTTGCGCGAAGACATTATATCCGCAATTTTATAAACGGCGTGACGGAAATACATAGGGTTCATATAGGGGCATTCCTGGCAGCAAGCCATATCTGCCTCCTCGTTGTCATGGCTTATACGGGAAGAAAGATCAGGGAAGGCTATTTTCGAGGAAATGGTCTGCCTGTGATCCGCCTTTACCCTTTTAATCGGAATACTTCGGGATGGGTGCTTCCTTCTTTGTTATCACCTGCTATCATAGTTCCATGGGTGCAAGCAGGAATTTCACAGAACTTTTCATCACTTTCAAGGATTCTATGAGCAAAATCTTAGCTGTCCTTTCCGTGATTCTTATTTTATTTTCGTTGGGGTGCAGTGTCAAATACCTCGGTCCGCATGCTGAGGTGGGTGGAGTGCTTTTTTCGCTTAAAGCCCCCGGAGCAAAACAAGTTGCAATAGCCGGGAGTTTCAATCAATGGGATGCCGGAAGGGATTTACTTAAGGGGCCAGATAGCGAGCAAGTCTGGACGATAACCGTTCCCCTTACAGAAGGTAGATATGAGTATATGTTTCTTCTCGACGGGGAGAAGTGGGTATTGGACCCCGAAGTTCCTTTTGCGGACGATAGTCTCGGTGGGAAGAATTCGGTCTTTGTATTGAGGAAAAATTGAGAGCAGGTGTAACGTTTTTGAACGGTAATCGTCATAATGTTAACAGTAGAATGAATGTCCATAAGAAATGAATGACAATACAGGAAGAAGAGTATTCTATAATTGAGGAATGCAGAAGGGGTACCTCTGAGGTTTATGCGGTTCTTGTTGAAAGGTATCAGGAGATGATCTATAACGTTGCGTACCGGATGATCGGGGACAGCGAGGCTGCGAGGGACATAGCGCAGGAGAGTTTCATTGCTGCCTATACGTCGCTCAGGAACTTCCGTCACGGCTCAAAGTTCTCTACCTGGCTTTGCAGCATAGTCATGAACAGATGCAGAGACCATTTGCGGAGTCAAAAGCAGATGGTCCCCCTCGATGATATATCCGAGCTAGTTGCAAAGGGCCCGAATCCTGAGGTGATATTATCCGATAAGCAGACCGCGAAGGACCTTCAGGCGGCTCTGAGGGCAATGCCGGAAGATTACCGGCAGGTTATTGTCCTGAAGCATTTTGAGGATCTGGATTACCGGGAGATGGAAGCCATTCTTGGAGTAAGTGCCAATGCGCTTAAGGTCAAAACATACAGGGCCCGGGAGTGGCTAAAAAAATATATTGAGAAGGGACATGGTCAGGATGAATAAGGATCTGCTGCAGCTTCACAGACTTCTGGACGGCGGGCTCTCTCCTGAAGATGAGAAGGATATTCTGCAAAAGATAGAGGCCGACCCCCGGCTCCAGAGGGAGTTCGACGGACTCGTCAGTGCAGTCAACCTGTTGGAGTCCGGTGAAAGACTGTCCGTTGATGCCGCCTTTAGCTCTGAGGTTATGAAGAGATTACCGGTGCGGAAAGAGCCGTTGAGCACGAAAATAAGGGGCTTCTTCTTTGGAGAAAGGGTGTTGCGTTGGAATGTTGCCAGTTTTGTGGCAGTATCAGCTGTCTTGCTGGTTATCATTGTTTCGGGTCTGTTTTATCAAAGCTCAGGGAAGAGTTACCGTGTCGCGGACGGCGTCTCGCCGGGGACTGCAGTAAAAACAGTCTCACTGTCCTTTAATGCACCCGAAGCAAAGGCAGTTTCCCTGGCAGGCGACTTTAATAAATGGAGTATTGAAGCAGGGGCAATGAAGAGAAAAGATGACGGCACGTGGACCATCGCGGTACCGTTAAAGCCCGGTGTCTATCACTATATGTTTGTGGTGGACGGAGAAGGCTGGGTGTCTGACCCGCAGGCAGAATCCTATCGGGATGACGGCTTTGGAAATAAAAACGCGATACTCAGGATAGACAGCATATGAAAATAAAAATGATATTAGTAATACTTGGCCTGCTCCTGGTGTATGGAATATCCGGGGCAGAGCCCAGGGACTTAGTCGAAATCCGGACCGCAATCGAAAAATCCTCATTGCCCGGAGAGGGCAAGATCACGCTCTTCAAACGGGCATCCGAGGCAGTCGGCACGGGCATTCCTGCATCGGACGTTGCGGTAATCATTAAAAGAGGTGTTTCACGGGGTACAGACGGTAAGGCACTGGAAGAAACTCTTGGTGCTGCGATAACGGCGAAAGAGAAGGGGCTGCCTATCAGGCCTGTCCTGGACAGAATAGAGCAGGGACTTGCAAAGGGAGTTCCTCCCGAGCGAATTGCCGCGGCCACCAAACAGCTCGTTGTAAAACTTTCCACTGCGGATGCAATTGTCAGCAATCTCGGCAAGAGCGGATTGAAGTCAGGGGAGCAAAGCGAAAAAGGACCCGCTGTGCATACCGTTGCCAGGGCACTGGAGAAATCGATCCCCGAAGATGCGATCAACAAATTGGGACGGAAATCAATCGCGAAGGGGGCGTCTCTTTCGAGGTTGAGTGCGACTATTGATACCATGGCTTTTTTTGTAGAGATGGGAATGAATCTGGACCAGGCCTCTGGATTGATAATGAAGGCAATGGATAAAGGTTATTCCGAGGGGGAAATGTTCATGATGCAGAAGGAAATGTCGGACATGATGAGGGGCAAATCAAATATTAATGACATCATGAAGAATATGGATACGATGATGAACAGCGGAACAATGGGAAGCGGAGCAATGGGGGGCAAGGGAATGGGGGGGGCTTCAACTTCTCCCGGCACTCAAGGCGCGTGCGGTTCAGGCATGGGCGGTATGGGCGGCGGACACAGGCACTAATTGTCGGCACTATATTTCAGAAATGATTAAACAGAGAATTAAAGGGAATCACTGTGCATTAGTCAGCATCATGGTATCTTTGGTGTCGTTTCTTGTGTTTGCCTCTGCGGCATCAGCCGGCCTGCTTTTGGATGCGGGCCTCAAGGGAGTTTATGAAGACAATATCGTCGGTTCAGCCGCAGATGTTGGAAAAAAAGGAGATTTCTACACGGTATTGTCTGCTTCGCTTGGCGGAAATGAACGCATCGGCGAAGGCACCTTTTTATTCCTGAGGGCCAATGCGGAGGGTTATCTATACAAAAGATACACCGACCTCAATGTTGCTATTGTCGGCATGAGCGGTGGAGTCTACAAAGAGTTTAACAGCGTATTATCGGCAACGGGGAGCGTCAACATAAAAAGAGAGAATTTTGAGGATTCCCAGCGGAACAGCAATGCTTATGCTGGTCTTCTGAATCTCAGGCAGCAGGTTCATCCCGACCTTTGGATAAAAGAAGGTTACGAGTTCACAAAAAATAAGGCAGATTCCAGTACCTTCAGTTTTGAAGAACACCTCCTCTGGGTCGGAACCGGTTACTCTATCCTGCCAAAGACAACGGCAACCTTGGGGTACAGTTACCTTCGCCGCACTTATGAAGAGCCGGCAGGATACCGGAATATATTTCATACGCTTTCTTTAGGACTGACGAGAGAGATAGCAAGGAAAGTGTCTGTTAACGGAACCTATGACAGACAGTATATCAGCTCAAATCACCACGCAGCGACCAATATAAATAACGTATACAGCCTCGGCCTCTCCTACAGTTATTAAGATATACTTGTAACCAGCCAGTAAATTCCTCTGAGATTGTTCTATCACTCCTCTCCTTGCAAGGACGGCGTCGTATGCCTGCATGAAGTGAGGTTCTTCTAAAAGCTGCTGGAGATGCATCTTCAATTTGTGAAATATAATTAATTTCCTAATAAAGGTGTAACCTTTCTTGATGCCCCCCGTCAAAGCCATAGAAACAAAAACTTGAAATTCAGTAAAGGAGGTTAAGGGTTAGCAAGATGTTTTTCCAGGACTATCTAAAGAAGGCGATTAAGTCGGCGCTTTTATTAAGGGCGCAGGCAGGTGCCAACGAAGTCATCGCTCCCTATGAGCTTGTCAGCAGGCTGAGGAATTTCTATTAAATATGTTTAACGCATTATTCATTATTACTTCGTAATTCAACTGTACTGTACAAGATAGTACGAAGATTCTCCGCTCGCTCGGAGAGCAAAGACTTATAGAAGAAAGGAGGTGAACACATTGAAAAAAAGCTTGATAGTTGTATTGGGAGTTGTATTTGTTTTGAGCGTAATGACTACTGCATTTGCTGCAATGGGTAGAGGAGGCTCAAGCACTGGTACTCACATGACAGGAACAATGACACCCGGTAGTCACACGGGCACGGGTACTGGCATGACGGGTACAATGACACCCGGCAGTCACACCGGGACAGGCATGACGGGTACTGGCATGACAGGAACCGGCACGCCTGGCAGTCACACGGGTACTGGCATGACAGGAACCGGCACGCCTGGCAGTCACACGGGTACTGGCATGACAGGTACCGGTACGCCTGGCAGTCACACGGGTACTGGCATGATGGGAACTACAACAACCCCATAATATCGCCATCTTATTTGGGGCAATGTCAAATGCGGTCGCTAAGTTTGATGTTGCCCCATTCAAATTTACAAACACAGCCAAAGAATCTTTACCATCAGGATGAAGGCTGCGTATGAGTCTGCAAACGCAGAAGGAGAAAGCAAATGGTCACAAGAGAAAAGAGTTATACACTTTTCGCGCTGACGCTTCTCGTACTGGCCGCGGTAGCCTTGACGGGATGCGGCGGAGGAGGCGGTACCTCCTCTACTACTCCAGTCGGAGGCACTCCGGTCAGCAGTACGATTATGACCGGGACGGCCTTCAAAGGACCGATAGTAAATGGAACTGCTTCAGTTTATGGAATCGCAAACGGACAAAAAGGGAGCCTGCTGACTACCGCATCGACAGGGGCAAACGGCTCGTTTACAGCAAATCTTGGCACTTACTCCGGACCTGTAATGGTTGAGGTAACAGGTGGTTCATATACGGATGAGGCGACGGGAAAGACCCTTCAGATGGGCTCCATGGTATTAAGAACTGCCCTCGACAATGCATCTGGCAATGTCACGGTAGCCGTCACTCCGCTTACGGAGGCAGCAGTGCAGTATATGAATGGTACGCTTACAACCAATATGATAACTCTCGCGAATACCACCGTGGGGACAAAATTCGGCATGGCCGACATTGTGAGGACGATACCTCACAACGTAAGCACGCCTGCGACAGCCGGACAGGACAGCCAGACCTATTACGGGCTTATGCTCGCTGCCATGTCCCAAACGGCCGCTACTGACAATATGAGTATTTCAACCATGATATCAAGGATATCAGG
>Ga0334722_10006178_pt1 | contig 11908 bp, 13 predicted proteins | sample C3_bottom_MG_FD_207210 | JGI IMG/M metagenome (GOLD analysis project Ga0334722, IMG submission 207210) | Sediment microbial communities from Yellowstone Lake, YNP, Wyoming, USA - C3_bottom | ecosystem: Environmental > Aquatic > Freshwater > Lake > Sediment | place: USA: Wyoming | collected...
CTCAAAGATCACGACATCTCAAAAGCAACGCCTATATAAAAAACACTTGACTGAAACAAACCAGGCGCCAAGAAGGTCGAAAAAGGCAAAACGTTGGATTGCATTTATCCGAGGACTAAGGTTTTCTTTGCGTTCTTTGCGGCTCGCTTAGAAGCGCCTACTTCTGGTTGCGCGAGACGCCTTTCTTTTGACCTGAATAGTTTCGAAGATTTTTCCGTTTGCTTTTGCACGGATTTGCGATACTATTCCCCATGCCGTCGAGAAAAGTAGAAAAACTGTCCTCTACGATCGAGAAGATCCTGCGCGACCGGGGATGGGGGGCAAAGCTCAAAGAGTACCGCATCTACGGTGTGTGGGAGAAGGCGGTGGGCAGGGGCATCGCCAGGCACGCGCGGCCGGCGGGCATGCGCGGGAAGAAGCTTACGGTCATCGTGGACAGCAGCGCATGGATGCAGCAGCTTTCGATGTTGAAGCCGGAGATCATGGGAAAGGTGAACCAGCATCTCCGCGAGGACGCCGTTGATAGCATCACGCTCAAACTTGGCGAGTTAGAACCCTCGGCGGTACCGCGCGACGAGTACCGGCCTGATCCCGGGACACTGGGGCCGGCGGAGCAGACGAGGATCGACAAATGCGTCGCCGGTATTGCAGACTCGCAAACGCGGGAATCACTTCGGCACCTGATGGAAAAGGATCTTCTGAACAAGAAGCTGAAACGAAAATAGACCAGCTTATATTATCCACTATTGTCTTTATTCTTGCCTTTTTCTTAGGATTAAGTCTTGACGTCAATAAAAACCTTTGACACAGATTAGCACAGATAAAATGCCTGATAACCGCGGATAATGCAGAACCTGCCCAATATTTTTATGTCTAAAGACGTATCCGCTTTTATCGTCTTACCAATCCGCTTCTTCAGTGTCAAAAGATGGCCCCTCTTTTTCTTAGCATTAATATCCTGACGTCAATAAGAACCTTTGACACAGATTTACACAGATAAATGGCCTGATAACCGCGGATAATGCAGAACCTGCCCAATATTTTTATGTCTAAAGACGTATCCGCTTTTATCGTCTTACCAATCCGCTTCTTCAGTGTCAAAGACCTTACAGTGTCCTCAGTGTCATAAGGATGTCCCTTCTAATCCGTATATTTCCCGCATCTCTTCTGTATACCCTCCGCCCGCTTCATGGACGATCAACGGCGGCAGGACCTCCAGGCCACATCCACCTTCTTTCACCGATTCCAGCAATACCAGTGACGCATGTTTGTTCCGGTAGGGATGCACCAGGCGGAGCCGCTTGGGTTCCAGCTTCCGCCGCTTCATCAAGGTTGCCAGTTCAGCGAGCCTCGCCGCAGGGAACACGAGATAGTATTTTCCGCTATTTTTCAAATAACGGTGCAGGTTCAGCCACGACTCGAGAGATGCCTTACGGTCATGACGTGCGATATGTCTTGCCGCATGGGGTGATATCCTGCCGGTACCTTCCTTTATATAGGGCGGATTGGCGACAATGACGCTGAAGGAACCCTGATCGAGCGTTTTACTTACTCTGCGCAAGTCCCGTGCGATCACGTTGATCCGTCCATCGAGCGAATTATCAATGATGTTCTGCTCGCAGAAGTTCGCGAGTTGTGCCTGGACCTCCACCGCGGTGAAAAAGGCACGGGGGTGCTTCTTTGCCAGGAGCAGGGAGACCACCCCTGACCCGGAGCCGGGTTCGAGCACGCGGTCTTTTGGTTTGATGCGGCAGAAGTCAGCGAGGAGGATGCTGTCGAGGGTGAAACGGTGTCCCTTCGCGGGCTGGGTGACCTGAACAACGCCGGCACCGCGGAGGGAGATGGAGTCATGAGTTATTATCGGAAACTTGTTCATAGGACGCTGATGAACGGGACAGGGACGGGACAAACAAAAGACCCCTATGGGACGCGGATTTACGCTGATTGACGCGGATACTTCAAAGTCGTTACTTCTTTCTCGAATTATCGAATGCTTTCCTGCTGAATTCCGCCTTTGGCCCGAAGTTCAAGATAAGTCCCACCTCAAGTTGAGTGGCTTTGAGATAATTGAGAAGCTGGGCTTCGTGTTCGATGATGATGGTCTTGGCAGCCTTGATTTCTATAATGATGGTATTCTCAACGAGAATATCAGCAAAGTATTCACCGACAACCGCGTTGTCATAGTAAACCTTAATAGGATGTTGGGCAATAACGTTTAAGCCAAGCTATTTCAATTCGATGATAAGCGCATTTTCGTAAACCTTCTCTAAAAAGCCGTAGCCCAGGGTGTTATATACCTGATAGAAAGCTTTGATGATCTTGTCCGTTACTTCGCTATATTTGAGTTTGTCCAAATCCGCGTACCTCCGCGTAAATCCGCGTCCAAATAGTTTGGATTATCCTTTCATTCGTGCTCATCCTGCGAGTTTCTGCATTTCGGCGGGGATGCGTTTGATCTTTCCCGTTGGATCAACACACACGAGCCGTGCCTGAGCTTCGGCGATGAGTCTTCCCGAAGCTTTTTCGGTCATCGTGTGGCTGAAGAGGAGGGAGGTGCGAGTAACTTCGGCGATCCAGGTCTTGACCACGATGGTCTCACCGAGACGGGCGGAGGAGCGGTAATCGATCTCGGCCCGGGCAACAACGAAGACGGTCCCCTGTGCTGCGTTTTCGCTCACATTGAAGTCATGGTCTGCCAGATACTCCGTACGGCCGCGTTCCATGTACTTCAGGTAGTTGGCGTAGTAGACCACGTTGCCGCAGTCCGTGTCCTCATAGTATATTTTGACCTCGATGGTGTTCATAGGGCCGCTCACGCTTTCAAAATCTTTTCAGCCGCGATCTCGGCCTCGTGCACGCAGTCGCCGATGCCGATGCCTTTGTAGGAACAGCCGATGAGATGGAGGCCCGGATGCTCGGCCGCCCTGCGGTCCAGGGCAGCGATCCGGTCGAGATGGCCCACCGTGTACTTCGGCATGCCATTGAACCACCGGTACACCTTGGAGAACGCGGGGGCCGCTTTCAGGCCGAGGACCGTGTCGAACTCTTCGAGGACCGCCCCGGTCAAGGCCGCATCATCGAGCTCCTGCACCAGTTCCTCATGATGTCCGCCGCCTACGAAGGCCCGGAGCATGACGGTGTCGTCCGGCGCACGATAGGACCATTTGATGGAACTGTATGTCGAGGCGTTGATCCTGCGGTTCTCCGCCTTTGGCACGATGAATCCGAATCCCCGGAGGGGGATCTTTACGTCGGCGCGTTTGAACGCAACGGTCACAGTTCCGGACGATGACCACTGAATGGCGTTCATCTGGGTGGCGAGGTTGGCATTGAAGCCCTTGATCATGTTCGCGGAGTCATATGCGGCCGCAGCGAGGACGACGTGGTCCGCCTGAAGCTCTTCGCCGGTCGTCAGGAACACGGCCCAGCCTTTGCCGCGGGGCTCCACTGCCCGTACAGAGGCGCCGAGCCTGATGGATTCTTTGCCGATAAAGTCTGCGCAGGCCTGCGGAAGGGTAGACATGCCTTTCTTGAAGCTCATGAAGTAGGTCATGGCCGGCTGGCCCGGTTTTGGTGCCGGGCCGCTCAAGGTTGCATGGGGACGCTTCTTCAGGGCCGCCAGCATGCCGAGGATGAGGCTCCCGCTCTTCTGTTCCATCTGGACAAAGCGCGGGAAGGTCGCCAGCACGCTCATATTGTCGGGATTCGAGGTGTGGATGCCGGCGACAAGGGGTTCGGCGATCTTCTCGAGGCATTCCTGCCCGAGCCGGCGAGTGACGAACGAGGCAAGGCTCTCGTCGCCTGGCTGCTTGCGGCGCGGCATGAAGACCTCCATGCCCATGCGCAGCTTCCCCGGCCAGGAGATGAGCGACGACTTGGCCATGGGCCAGAACGAGGTCGGGACCATCAGCATCACGCCTTCGGGTAACGAGTGCAGGCTCTTTCCGGAATAGATGAAGGTACCCTTGAATGCGTCGTTGGACGGCAGCATCTCGCTTTCGAGGCCAAGCCGTCTCGCCAGGTTGACGCTCCATACCTTTTCCGGCAGAAAACTGTCAGGGCCTCCTTCGACGAGATAATCGCCGATCCGCTCTGTCAGGATCTTGCCGCCGATGCGCTCGTTCTTCTCGAGCAGCAGCACCTCCGCGGTCTTGCCCTGCGCTTTTGCTCCTGCCTTGAGGTGGACCGCCGCGGCAAGGCCGGCGATCCCGCCGCCGATGATGATGACTTTAGACATAGATGGATCGATTAGGCTGGCAAGCCTGCAAGCTGGCAAGCCGGCAAGCTTAGCCTTTCAGATATTCCGTGATCTTCTCTTTCAGCGTCTTGAACGTCCACTCGAACTTCGCGTCGTCCGACTCGAGCAGGGTGACACGGAAGCCCTGCAGGCCGCAGTTGAATCCTGTGAGCGGGACAACGCAGATGCCGGTCGCCGCGAGGAGATAATAGACGAACCGTTTGTCGAGCGCGACGTTCTTCACGAGCCGCTCGACCTTCTCTTTTGCTTTTTCGTTCGTTACTTGCAACTTCTGGTTCGGGGTAAGCACATTCTCGCGGAACATCACCGTGAGGTAAAAGGCCCCGTTCGTCTGGTTGACGACGACGCCTTTGATGTCTTTCAAGAACGAGTAGGCGAGACGGGACCGCTTCTCATAGATCGCATTGCGGTTCGCGATATGCCCGTTATAGCGGCTGTCGCCCATGATCTCGGGGATGACGCGCTGGGGCAGCGTCGTGGAACACACTTCGAGCATCTTGTCGTCGACGATGCTCTTGATGTACTTGGCGAAGACGGGGTCCTTGTCGGCGTTGTAGACCTCGATCCAGCCGCACCGTGCGCCGGGCCAGGGGAGTTCCTTGGAGATGCCCTTCATGGAGATGCCGCAGACGCCGTTGATCACGTCCGCGAGCGGCACCGACCGCTTGCCGTTGTACGTGAGGTTGATGTAGATCTCGTCGCAAACGATGAACAGGTCATACTCCTTTGCAATGGCGACGATCTCCAGAAGGATCTCTTTCGGATAGACGGCGCCCGTCGGGTTGTCCGGATTGATGAGCAGGATGCCGGAAATGGAGGGATTGTACTTCACCTTCATCCGGAGGTCGTTCACGTCAGGATACCAGAAGTTCGACGGATCGAGGTTATAAGCGATATATTCCGAACCCGCGTGCGAGGCCTCTGCCGAGGAATGGGTGCTGTACGCCGGGCTCGGCCCGATGACGCGGTATTCCTTCCGGAGCTGGCCGTAGATCTTGCTGATCGCATCGCCCAGGCCGTTAAAGAAGATGATGTCTTCTTTCGTGATCTGGACGCCGCCGTTCCGGTTCGCCCGCTGGGCGAGGAACTCCCGGGTTGCATCGAGGCCCTTGGTGGGAGAGTAGGCGTATGTCAGGTCCTCCTTCATGGCGTTGATGATGAGGTCCTTGATCCAGCCGGGAAGCTTTTCGCCTTTCTGCACGGGATCGCCGATGTTCTCCCAGGTGATATCGACGCCCATCTGCTGGAAGTCCTTGGCGACCGCCACGATCTCCCGGATCTCGTATTTCAGTTCGTCCGCGCCTAATGATACGATGTTGTTTCTCATGTCCTTCTTCCCTGGAACATAAGGTTTGATGCCACTTGGCAACAACTACCTCTTTAATAACCACGGGCGACTTCGTCGCACACGGTAAAACTTTTACCGTGTTCATCTGTGTGTTCCGCGCAGCGGGACCTGTGGTTTCGACTTGTTTTTGAAGTGCCTGTACTAGCGAACTGCTTTTTTCACCACGTCCGCCAGCGCTTTGATGAATACCGGCGAAGTGTTCAGCGATTCCGACCGCTCAAAGGTGAGCCCCAGTTGTTCCGCGTGCCGGCGGTGCACGATGTCGATGTCGTAGAGCGTTTCGAGATGGTCGCAGGTAAAGCCGAGCGGTACCTCGAGCACGAACTCACCCTTTTTCTCCGCCGCGATCATATCGAGGATTGTCTCCACATCGGGTTCGATCCAGGGTTCGGTGGCGCGGGCGCCCTTGCTCTGCCAGGCGATGTACCACCGGGACAACGCCATGCGTTTTGCGATGGTCTGGGCCGTCTCCTCGATCTGTTTCCGGTACGGATCACCGGCCTGTATATACCGGAGCGGGATGCTGTGGCTGGTGAAGATGACGGCGGCATGGCGCCGCAGGGACTCGCGGTAGCGCTTCAGGCCATGGAATATCCGCTCCTGCCAGGCTTCAATGAACAAGGGATTGTCGTGCCAGCTCGGGATGAAGAGCGGGCAGGTCTCGCCGCTTCCCAATGCGTCGCAGGCGCTTTTATACGCACCGGTCGTGACCTCGGTCGAAAAAGGAGACATGGAGACCGCGACCACGCGTCGTGCGCCATCCTTGATCGCCCGGTCGAAGGATTCCGCAACGGTGGGTTGAGAATACCGGAAGCCTTCGTAGGCCCGGTAGCCATCACCGAGCTCCCGTTCAAGGGCCGCCGCCTGGGCCTTCACCAGTTCCGGCAGCGGCGATCTGCCGCCGATGAGCTGGTAGCGTTCCTTGACCGCGGCAACGACGGGTGGAGGCGCCGGCCTGCCCATGAAGGCCTCCATGAAGGGGCCGACCTCGTCGAGGTTTCGAGGACCGCCTAATGCAATGAGTATGACTGCTGTAGGGGACATAGATGATTCAGTCGTGAGGCAGTCTAACATCAGTCAAGACGCAGTCATGGATCAGTCAAACTGCAGTCGGATGTTGTCCATTTTTTGACTATTGACTGAAGTAATGACTGCTTTACGACAGCGTTGTGACTGCCTCTCGACTGCCTTTCGACTATCGTTTGCTCATTTCATGCGTCGCGTTGATGAACTCCGCGGCGTTTTCCAGCGGTGTCTGCTGGAGGATGCCGTGGCCCAGGTTCATGATGTGGCCGTTCCTGCCGCCCGCCCGGTCGAGTATCTCCTTCGTCCGCTTCCGGATGAACTCTTTGGAACCGAAGAGGGAGATGGGGTCGATGTTGCCCTGGACCGCCTTGTCGTGTCCCACGCGCTTCCAGGCCTCGTCAAGATTGCAGCGCCAGTCGAGCCCGATGACGTCGCCGCCCGCTTCTGCGACCATCTCGAGGAGATGGGTGGCGCCGTGGGCGAAGTGAATGAGCGGTACGGTCTTCTTGATGCCCGCGATCACGTTCTTCTGGTGCGGCAGAACGAACTCGCGGTAGTCCGCAGGTCCGAGCGCACCGACCCAACTATCAAAAAGCTGGACCACCTGCACGCCCGTGTCGATCTGGGCGTTCATGTAGTTGATGATGACGCCGGTAAGGTGCTCCATGAGCTTGTGCCAGGCCTTCGGCTCGGCGAACATCATGGTCTTGGCATGCTCATAGTTCCGCGACCCGCCGCCCTCGATGATGTAGCTGGCCAGCGTGAACGGCGCACCGGAGAAACCGATAAGCGGCACCTTGCCGTTCAGCTCCTTCAGGACCAGCTTGATCGCCTTCATGAGATACTCGATCTGCGTCGCCGCGTCGATGGGCTTCAGCTTCTGTACGTCCGCCATCGAGCGCACGGGATTGTGGATCACCGGTCCTTCGCCCTTGGCGAACTCGAGGCCGATGCCCATGGGTTCGAGCGGAAGCAGAATATCGGCGAAGATGATGGCGGCATCGATCTCGTAACGGCGCACCGGCTGGACCGTCACCTCGGCGGCGACCTCCGGTGTCTTGCACATCTCGAGGAAGGTATGCTTTGCGCGTATCTCGCGGTACTCCGGAAGATACCTGCCTGCCTGGCGCATCATCCAGACGGGTGTTGCATCCACGGGCTCGCGCCTGCAAGCCTTTACGAACCGGTCAGCTCTCGACATCCTCTATCTCCCTGATTACATGAAGTAAATAAAGTTTCACCGATAAGAAACCCCATAATAGTATTTTGTCGGGGAAAACTCAAGGGAATTTTGCTGAATTTCTGCGGGAATTACTCTTTTTTCCGGAACGACAGGGCCGCGAGCGTGATCATGACGATGGAGATGGCGGTTACGATGGCGAGGTCGAGCAGAAGCGGGAACTCGGGGCCCAGAGGCGGCGCGCCGTTCCGGAGCAGGACGTGCTTGAAGGCATCGATGCCATAGGTGAGTGGATTGATCTGGGTCAACTGCCGGAGCGCGGGCGGCATGGAGGTGACCGGGTACATGGCACCGGAGAGGAACAGCATGGGCATGACCAGGAAGTTCATGATGATGTTGAAGCCGTCGAAGGAGGTGAGCCGCGCGGCGATCAGGATGCCCATGGACGTGATGCAGAACGAGACCAGGACGGCCACGGCGACGACCTCGAAGAACTGCATGAACGTGATGTGGATGCCAAGGAACGGGATCAGGACCAGGATGATAACGGCCTGGGCAACGGAAATGAGCGTTCCCGAGATCGCTTTGCCGATCACGATGGACGTTCGCGAGATAGGCGCCACCAGCATCTCCTTCATGAACCCGAACTCACGGTCCCAGACGATCGAGATGGACGAGAAGATGGACGAGAAGAGGATGGTCATCCCGATCATGCCGGGGAAAATGAACTGAAGGTAGGAAAAACCTGCCTGAGGCTTGATGAGCGAGCTCATGCCGTTGCCGACCACGAACAGCCAGAGCACGGGCCTCGCGAGCGTTCCGAGGAGGCGGCTCTTCTCGCGGAAGAACTTGATGAATTCCCGGAGGCAGATGACGTACACGGGCCGCCACTGGATCATCGCTGCGCCCTCCGGTGGCTGCGCACGAACTCCCGGGTCGCTTCCCGGTCGTCCGTCATGACGTCGTCCCGGATGGTCCTGCCGGTGAGCTTCAGGAATACATCGTTCAGCGTCGGTTTCTGGAGGCTCACCGACCGGGTCTTGACCGAAAGCCTATGAATGAGTCCGGGAATGAACTCGTCTCCCCGTTCGACCTCGAGGAAGATGCCGCCGTTCTCTTCTTTGGCGGAGATCCCGAAGGTCTTTTGTATCTCGGCAATGGCCCGGGCGTTGTCCTCGGTCACCAGCCGGACAATATCTCCGTGGACCATCTCCTTCAGCTTTTGCGGTGTTCCCTCCGCAATGATCTTCCCGTGGTCGATGATGGCGATTCGGTCACAGTTCTCCGCTTCTTCCATGTAGTGGGTGGTCATGAACACGGTGATCTTCTCGCGTTTCCGGAGGGTGTTGATGAACTCCCAGATCGTGTTCCGGGTCTGGGGGTCGAGGCCGAGGGTGGGTTCGTCGAGGAACAGGACGCGGGGGTAGTGCAGAAGCCCGCGGGCGATCTCGAGCCGCCGTTTCATGCCGCCCGAGAAGTTCTTGATGAGGTCGTTCTTTCTGCCGGAAAGTTCCACCACCTCGAGCATCTCGTCGATCCGTTTTCCCGTGAGCTTGTGGTCGAGATTGTAGAGATAGGCGTGGAACTTGAGGTTCTCATAGGCCGTGAGGCCGGAATCGAGCGTCGTGTCCTGAAAGATGAGCCCGATAGTAGCCCGCACCTGGTCCGGCTGTCCCACACAGTCATTCCCTGCGATGGACGCGGATCCGCCCGTGGGCGTAAGCAGGGTGCATAAAATATTGATGGTAGTGGTCTTGCCCGCGCCGTTGGGGCCGAGGAACCCGAAGACCTCGCCCTCGTTGACCGAGAAGGAAATATCGTCCACGGCGGTGAGGGACTTGAACTTCTTTGTAAGATTTTCAACCTTGATGATCATTGCTTAAACCATGTGGACGCGGATTTTCGCGGATTGACGCGGATAAGGACGGAGACAATTATGAGTGATGGCGATTCCTCAAGTTCTTTTGCGAACTTATCAGAGTCAAAGTATTTTACTTGTGTGGTAAGACTTTTGTTTTCGAAATTTACAAGTCTGATCCGTGTTCATCCGCGTTTATCCGCGTCCCATACTGCATTTACCAATCGATTTTATTCTTAGGAACATACCACCGGTTGAAATTGTACATGATGCCGAGCGGCGCGACCTCGATGCCCTTGAAACGTTTGTGCACGATGGGCGTGGAATCCGGTACATAGAGGAAGGCATACGGCTGTTCGTCCGCAAGTATCTCGTGAATGCGGTAATATATCTTCTTCCGCTCCGCGACGCCGAAAACGCGCCGGCCCTGGACCAGCAGGCGGTCCACTTCGGGGTTGTTGTAGCCGATAAAGTTATACTCGCCTTTCCCGGTCTTGCTTGAATGCCAGATATCATAGAGGTCGGGGTCCCGGCTCATGCTCCATCCCAGGATGATGGCATCGAAGGAATGCTTGTCGATCTGTTCCAGGAAGGCCTGCCACTCCATCACGCGGATCTTTGCGTCGATCCCTATTTTTTTTAAATTCTGCTGGATGATCTCGGAGGCGCGGATGCGCTCCCCGTTGCCCTGGTTCGTCAGGATCGTGAAATGGAAGGGCCGCCCGTTCTTTTCCAGAAGGCCGTCGCCGTTCACATCCTTCCAACCGGCTTCCTCGAGCATGCGCTTTGCCAGAACAGGATTGTAGGGATAGGGCGTGACCTTGGGATTGTAAGCCCAGGAAACGTAGGAGAAGGGGCCGGTGCAGGGCTGGCCGATGCCCATGAGGACGCCGTCGATAATGCTTTGGCGGTCGATGGCATAGGCAAGGGCCTGGCGGACCTTCTTGTCGGCAAAGAGCGGGCTCTTCAGGTTGTAGCCCAGATAGGTGAACGCATTCGCAGGATAGCGGAATTTTCTGTAGTTTTCCTTGATCCTGCGGGTCTCGCTCTTGCGGAGGTATTGCAGCGGGTTGAGGCCCATCATGTCCACGCCGCCGGAAAGCAGTTCCTGGAACATGGTCGACGAGTCGGGGATGATGCGGTAGATGTACTGGCCGATATTCGGCCTGCCCTCGAAATACCGATCGTTCGCGGTCAGGACGATCTTCTGTCCCGCTATCCATTCCTTCAACTGGTAGGGTCCGGTGCCGACGGGTTTCCGGTTGAACGCATCCGTGTTGATGTCCTTGCCGTCGAGGAGATGTTTGGGGATCACTCCCATGGTCCAGCTCTCGAGGGCCGGTGAGAAGGGTTCCTTATAGACAACACGGAAGGTATGTTTGTCCACCACAACGGCTTGCGCCACGTCCATATAGGAGCTGCCGTAGGGGGTGGCCACCTTGGGGTCCCTGAGCCGCTCGTAGGTAAAGAGGCAATCTTCCGCGGTGAACGGGGCGCCGTCATGCCATTGCACGCCTTTGCGAAGATGGAATGTGATGGTCCTGCCTTCGGGAGAGACGTTCCATCGTTCGGCAAGGTCGCCGATGAGCTTGATGTCCTTGTCGTATTTTACGAGCCCGCTGAAGATCTGATCGTTGATCGTTCCCGAAGCGCTGTCGTTGGCGATAATGGGATTCAACCGCCGTGCGTCGCCGATGGAACTGACGACAAAGCTGTTGGGGTCCCGCTCGGCCTTCTGGCCGCAGGCGGGGAGCAGGAATGCTACGATGATGAAGAACGGTAAGGTCTGGCGCATAGGGAAAAAGAAAGGGTAGGCAATGCCTACCCTGCGATCTGACGCATGTTCACAACTGACCGTTTCCCCCCGCTGAATTACTTCTGGGCGGGAGCCGTGGGTGCCGCTGCCGGCGGGGGAAGCTGGACCGGTGACTGCTGGCTTTGCGCGGGCGGTGTTACGCTTTCCATGATAGACGTTTTCTTGGACGAGGTCACGGCCAAGAGGAACGAGGTGATCATAAAGATGATGGCCGCGCCGGTGGTGAGCTTCGCCATGAAGCTTTGAGCTCCGCGGGGGCCGAACACCGTGTTCGAGGCTCCGCCGAAGGCCGCGCCGATATCCGCACCTTTGCCTTTCTGAAGAAGGACCATCCCGATCATGATGGTCGAAACGATGACATGAATTGATACGAGCAGGAACCGCATTGCAGACTACCTCCTTAGAATGAACCCCGGATGAAC
>Ga0334722_10006179_pt1 | contig 11907 bp, 8 predicted proteins | sample C3_bottom_MG_FD_207210 | JGI IMG/M metagenome (GOLD analysis project Ga0334722, IMG submission 207210) | Sediment microbial communities from Yellowstone Lake, YNP, Wyoming, USA - C3_bottom | ecosystem: Environmental > Aquatic > Freshwater > Lake > Sediment | place: USA: Wyoming | collected...
CTCCCGACGGTGTTCCCGTGTCGATCATCGCCATGTATCTCGTGCCGGACAACCAGCGGAACCATTACTTGCGCGAGGTTTCCATGCTGGCCAAGGCGCTGAAAGCCTATGACGGGCTTGACAAGCTGCGGTCAGCCAAAGAATTGAATGAGATCCGCGAGCATCTGCTCGATATGATCAGCGCAACAAAGGAAACCGTCGGCCCCGACTCGCGCGCGCGGATGATCCAGCTTCAGGCGAGATCGAGTGTCGCGGCGATAGGCGTTCCGGACTGGGCAAACCTTGTCGTAGAACCGGTGACCATTGTCACAGGACCAGGCATGAAGCATATCGTGCTTGCTCAGAACCGCAATCTTGTCGAAGCGCTTGATTCCGCGGCAGGGCTGGTTGACGGCATCGCGTCCAGCGGGCTGTTCCAGAACGGCGGTTGGCGCATCATGAAGCGCGGCGCCGTGACCTATGAGGGAAATCGCGTGGCATATGATTGCCTGGCTATAGCAACAGCGAAGAGCAACGTTACTCCCGGAAATTAAATGAATTTGCATGACGGACGGCTCAGCGAAAAGTATTGAAAACATAATAAACGCCCTTTGACTTATGGCAATTCTTTTGATAATGTATAAGCAATCAGCACGGCGATGGGGTTCCGCCAAATCCGTTATGGTGCGTTTTTATAACGGATAAACCGTCACGCTCAACACGGGACTAATGACTCCTACTCTCGGAATATGAGGGTAGGTTTTTTTTGTCCATGATGCTTTTCAACGTTCAATAAGGCGAGACTGTATAAGGTAATAATAACGACACATCACGAGGAGGAATTTATGTCAAAGATAAAGAATATAACAGCGCGGGAAATACTGGATTCACGGGGCAATCCAACAGTCGAGGTCGATGTAATCCTGGACAACAACATCATGGGCAGGGCAGCGGTCCCTTCCGGCGCGTCGACCGGGAGCAAGGAGGCCGTGGAGCTGCGGGACGGAGACAAAAAACGCTACCTGGGCAAGGGTGTGCTCAAGGCAGTGGAGAACGTCAACAAGGTTATTGGTCCTGAGCTTGTCGGGAAGAACCCCGAGGACCAGAACGCGATTGACTCCCTGATGATCAAGCTCGACGGCACGGAGAACAAAGGAAAGCTGGGCGCGAATGCGATCCTTGGCGTCTCGATAGCCGTCGCAAAAGCGGCAGCGCAGAGCAGAGGATTGTCAGTCTTCCGGTATCTCGGCGGCGAAGCGGCGCACCGCCTGCCGATACCGTTCTTTAACATCCTGAACGGCGGCAAACACGCGGACAACAACGTGGATATCCAGGAGTTCATGATCTCGCCTGTTGGCGCAAAGTCATTCAGCGAAGCGCTCAGGATGGCTGCCGAGACGTACCATACCCTGAAATCGGTTTTGAAGTCCAAGAGCCTGAGCACCGCCGTGGGCGATGAAGGCGGATTCGCGCCGAACCTGGCTTCCAACGAAGAAGCGATCCAGATCATCGTCGCTGCCATAGAAAAGGCGGGATATAAACCAGGCAAGGATATTTCCATCGTACTCGACCCCGCAGCGAGCGAGTTCTATCAGGACGGCAAGTACGTCCTGAAGGCGGACAACAGCAAGTTGACCTCGAAAGAAATGGTCGGCTACTATGCGAACCTGATCTCAAAATACCCGATCATCTCCATTGAAGACGGGCTTGCCGAAGATAACTGGGACGGCTGGAAGATCATGACGGAAGAACTGGGCAAGAAGATCCAGCTCACCGGCGACGATATATTCGTCACGAACCCGAAGATACTCGCCGTGGGTATCAACAAAGGCATCGCTAATTCCGTGTTGATCAAGCTCAATCAGATCGGAACGCTCTCCGAAACTCTCAAAACCGTGGAGATGGCGAAAACTGCCGGGTACACCTGCATGTTCTCGCACCGCTCGGGAGAAACGGAAGATTCGTTTCTTGCGGATATTACGGTTGCCACGAACGCGGGCCAGCTCAAAACCGGCGCACCCGCGAGATCGGAACGGCTTGCAAAATACAATCAGCTTCTCAGGATCGAGGAAGAGTTGGGTTCAAAGGCGACCTTTAGGGGCGACCTACACTGGTAATCATGAAAGGAATTATGAATGATCGAGATTGATATTCCCGGCTTCGGCATCGTGAAAGTGGAACACCTTGTATCGGATTTTACCGGCACGCTCTCTGTTGACGGCATACTCCTGCCCAAGGTCGAAGCGCGGCTGAACAAGCTTTCAGAAGTATTGAAAGTCCACATCCTGACCGCCGACACCTTCGGCAAGGCTCAGACAGCGCTGAAGGATGTCAAGTGCGAGATTCACATTCTGACCGGGGAAAACCACGACGTACAGAAGGAAGAGTATGTGAAGAAGCTCGGCGCGGAAAGTGTCGTGGCCTTGGGGAACGGGAAAAATGATCGAAAGATGCTCAAGACGGCGAAAATCGGCATTGCCGTGACCGAAGGCGAAGGCTGCGCTGTTGATGCGATCATGGCAGCAGATATTCATATCGGGAGCGCGGTGGATGGGCTTGACTTGCTGCTGAATACGAAGAGGCTTAAGGCAACTTTGCGGTTTTGACGAGAGGACGGCACAATGATCACATGCCCTTTTTGTACGATGGCGCCTGAAAAGATCGTTGCTCAGAATGCCCATACTTTTACAGTTCGGGACACGCTCCCGGTTTCTCCAGGCCATACGTTGATCGTACCGAAACGGCATATCGCCGGAATATTCGAGGCACAGCCGGATGAAGTGGCTGCTTTGTGGGAGGCCCTGCAACTGGCGCGAACCCAGCTAATCAAAGAATTCACTCCCGACGGCTTCAACATCGGCATCAACGACGGCCTTGCGGCAGGGCAAACCATTCTGCATCTGCATATGCACATTATCCCGCGCTACAAGGGCGACATGCCGGACCCGCGTGGCGGCGTCCGCTGGATCTTTCCTGACAAGGCGGTTTATTGGAAAGGCTGAAATTGCGTTATCAAACGATTCAGTGCGTGGTGAAGCAGTGTAAAAGCGTTTCGATCTGATCATATGGCAGTGGAAAATATTGCTCCGTTCACGCGCGGTGGCTTCGAACCGACAGTACGGATTTTCTCTCGCTTTAATGAAGCTTACAAACAGTACTTCTCAGACATTTGAGGTATGCGCCAGTCCACAGTAGTAGGTGTATCTCACAGTAATTCTAATTTGATCGAGATGAAGAATATTCGTAGTAAATTTTAGTCAGATATCCAGCCTGATATCTGTGATAACACTTTATCGAAATTGAAGAAGAACACCTCAGCAACCAAATTCAGGACATCCAGTCCACCGCAGAATGACCTCTCTGATCGTTCAGCCAGCAGATAAATTTGCCTCTCATGTTCACATGATCAAAAGTATAGAGATGTAAGTCAGGGTTCCCTTTACATACTCCAATATAAGAACGTTTATTCCCTTCTATATGTTTCTTATTCGTTAATTCCACCTTTCCCTTACAATCTGGGCTTAGACAAACTCCACAGTAAGACGCAAATAGAATGCCTTCATCTGTTAATTTAAAAAATCTCGTTTTCCCGAATGCAGGCCTAAAAATCTTTTTTTCGATCACAATTGAAGTTAGAGCAATAGCGACCACACCGATTGCAGCACTTATAAAAATCAACAATATTACCAACGCCACATTAACATCCGCTTTCGGTTGAAATAAGAGATAGCTAGTAGTTTTTATGAAAAAAAACGAACCAAAAGACCATGTCAGCATGAGATAAATTAGGGGGTTGCCCGGAAGCTTAAAGCTATGTTTTTCCTTATCAACCTGATAGATGATATTGGTTTGGTCAGAAGGTCTATCTGTTAGCGGGGCCTCATTCTCCCTTTGTTCAGGAACTGTTTTTTCGTCCGACGATCTATCGGTTAGCAGGACCTCATTTTCCCTTTTTTCAGGAACTGTTTTTTCATCCGACGATCTATCGGTTAACAGTACCTCATTCTCCCTTTTTTCAGGAACTGTTTTTTCGTCCGACGATCTATCGGTTAGCAGGACCTCATTCTCCATCCTTTTAGAAACTGTTTTTTCAGATGGCGAATCTTTTACAGGTGATCTTTTGATTAACTCGACATTATTGTAGCGGCCTAAAGGGATAGTTAATTCATAGGGTAAATCTTTTCCTTCGGTCTCGAAGTATTTTTTTAAAAAAGGTCTAAAGGTATTCTTCATGTATGTTCTAGCATTATTTTTGGGGTCACTGAAGCTTTCTTTTACTTCATTATGAAGTTTTGCCAATTTGCTCTGATCAATTTTCGTTTTCGTAGGCGCTGCACATTTCTTTATGTAGAGATCTAGATACGCCACAGCTAGAGGCTTCCCCGTCCCTGTTTCTACTGCCCATTTCCTGATCTTCTTCAATATCTCTGAAGATACAGCCCATTTATTTTCAGCTGCATTATCCATTACCGGCTTATGATTAATTTTATGTTTTTCCATAAGTGATTAATTTAACTATGTTTTCTCGCCTACCAGGGTGACTCACCCGTGAGTAGCTTTTCAGAAATTTGGAAACAGTATATATAGCACTTATGTAAAAATCAATACTTTTACAGCACAGAAGCCACTACTTATGTTGAGCGCGCGGGGCAACAGCATCACTAATACATCTTGAAAGGTGTCACACATTAGGAACCGGAGGATCGACGATATGACAAATGCACATAATACCAACCACGCTGTAGAGCTAACACTAGTAAACTTGAAAGACCTCATAATATCTCCAAATCTTACGAAGGACGATCGTCTTCCTTTAGCTCGATTTACTCCAAGTCTGACAGATTACTATACCTCGATTTACCCGCCATTTGTTATGCAGGATAACAGCGGGAAATACCATATCATCGGTCGCCATTGGTCATACCGTCTGCTTGTTGAAAATAGCGCCAAAGACTTAACTGCTATGATTCCATGCGAGGTAGTCCATGAGAAAAGTCTTCAGAATCTCGTAATGAAATATGATAAAAGTGAAATTCATTTTCTAGAGGCCCACATGAAAGGTACGATTAAAAAGACGTCTAAAGCGACCTTAGCTCGGCACAGGGCTATTAACGCCGGCAGATGCTGCCCAATCTGCGCAGACGCACTCATGAAACCTCGTGGTAAGCCGATTAAAGACGTTAATGGGTATTACACGATTCATTGCTACCAAACTAAAAACGGGAGGTGTGATTTCGTCGGACAATTGACCGAACTAGAGTATGTCTTATTTTGTAAATATGAATTACAAACTGAAAGCTGGATTAAACCAGTAAATGGAGCCAGATGCCTGGAGCCGGACTGTGGAGGGGATATTTTTTTGCGGGTCCTCAAGTTCCCGGATAAGACCGTTGCTTTTGAATGCTGTATTAATTACAAAAACTCAACCAAACACAAATGCACAAACAAAAAAAGGATAACGCATGAGGGGCCAAATCACTGAAGATCTGTCGGTACTGAGTCTTACACCTGACTCCACCGATTATATCAGCTCAAATTATCTGGTCGCTGAAGCGCTTAACTATCTTTCGGCTGCATCCGAAAGAGCTGAGCAATATCCTCATTTTTCTGACGATGATATTGCAGGCGCTATTCAATTTATCTTACGTATTATGGATGCGCCTATTAGCCTAAACGGTATTTTACCCATGCATTCGAACGTTCATTTCTTGACAAAGTATTTCTGCAATTTAGCTAAGATTTCACCCCATCTCGAATCTCAATTATTAATGCTCAATAGTCGCTTTTTTTATTTTCTCCATGAGGCCTCGGAATCGGGTATCCGCACGCTCCAAGACAATCCTGTCATCAAAGACAGTCCAATAGCCTTTTTTCATCACTCTGCTCTCAGCGCTTCACGCTTTTCGAGACATCTATTTCCACTTTACAAAGCTTACGCAGGTCAGCTGCACCTCGACATACGAGTTAATGAAAATCAGCACCCTGCCCGCAATACTTTCGAATCCTCCTTGCGTTCTGCACGCTATTTTTTCGCCTATATGTCTCCAAATTTGCGCTTTCTATCTACTCATCCGATCCGGATCCAAAATAGTTACATCACTGCCTCAAAAAACTTCTTCATACAGAATCATAAAAATAGCGAGGACGTAACGATTCTGGCTGATTACTATTATGAGCAACTTTTTAGAGGCCTGATAAGTCAACGCCCAATCCGACATCGCATGCCCTTGATCAAGATCACGGATAACCAGAAATCAGCTCAAACCCACAAAGAAGAGAGTGTATTTACAAGCGCTCCACCGACTGCTATCTCGCCGATCCAAATTCCAGTTAATACAGGCGAAGAAGATTTTGTCAACCTTTTGTTGGTACACCCAACTGAAAAATCCGTTAAACAAAAACCATACTTATCCAGATCCTTCAAGGATCAGGTGAACGCGCGAAACCACTCTTATTGGTGGGAAATTTCCTGTTTGAAGCTCTTCGACCTCCGCAAACTATACATGACATTTGATTCCCTTTGGGGCTCATCTGATCTGACCGACTATATCACTATTTATCTCATGCTACTTGTCCATACCGGTGTACCACGGGAAAAGTTAATTGATCTCTGGTCGTCAAGCGATGACAACCCTACTAAAGTGCCGGCGCTGTGCTTTCTGGATAACAGGTACTGCTTGGTCGTTAATACGCCAATCGAAAGAAAGGAACCGGCAGCGCACCCGTTATGCCAGCAAGTACAGGACAGAGTAGTTATTCCTTTGCCGGACAAATTATCTGACTTGATGATGCTGAAAGAGTTCCTGCCGAATACGTTCTATTTCAGTTACCATTGCTCAAAATACCAAAAAGTAAGACTTCATATTTCGCAAGCGGCGTCATTTTTAAAACATTACATTAACGACTTCGGACGGAACATAACTCTTCCGCGCATGGAATCATCATTCCATACCATGTACTGCAATCGGTATGGTTTGAGCCGCCTATACAGTCCATATATATCCGGAGCAGACCCAGATATGATGAATCGTTCCCCTCTTTATTATACTAGGCTGCTTCAACAACAGCTGGTGTCCGACTATCACACATCTTTCCAACGGTTAGACGTAGATATTAATACAGGTTTTTCCCAAACATCTCATCGTGCGTCAGACATAGCCTCAGAGCCAAAATCTCTGTTCAGCAGTTTAGATTCAACACCAGTTATTCAATTGCATTCTGAAATTGGCTATGGCTCGCCAAAAGTTCCTATTGAAGATATCATTCGCGAGTCAGTTTTATGCTTGAAGACGAGCATACAGCAACAGACGCGGATAATTGATCGTCACAATATGTATACGTGCTATACGTACTGGTGCCTGCAATTCGCAACCGGTTTGCGGCCTCGGATCAATCCTGATATTCTCCATGATGACTTTCTTGCAGACTACAATTTACTTGTAATTAACGACAAGATGGGACCGTTCTTTAACGAGGAGCGACTTGCGTACCTTCCCGATACTTCCTCAAAATTGCTAAGGAAATTACAATTTCAGTTTATTGATCTAAAAAAAGCTGTTGCGATTTCAGAAAACCCTTCTTTCAGCACTGTCAATACAGACCGGTACTTCTTTCTACTTGATAAAAATGGCAACCTTAAGGAGTTTACTCTTGATGATTTTCGTCAACAAAGTGAAGCGGCCGGAATAAAGTTCGATTTCCCCAATAATATGCCCAGGCACTACCTACGTACCCATCTTCACAATAGAGGCATTGACGACGATACAGCTGCAACCTGGCTGGGACACTCGCATAGCGGCCGGGAAGCCCTCAATGTGGCATCATCGTTATTTCTTTCCCATGCTCTGAGGAAATGTCAATCTGTAGTTGAACTCATGTTGCAAGATATCGGGTTCGAGGATATCCCTTATATTATTTAAACAGGAGGATGTTTTGATGAATTTGGATTCTCAAATAGATGACGTGGCGAATAGAATAAGATCCGCGAAGAAATTCACGGAAGCCTCAATCGATGAAGCTGTTTCCGTCCTAAAGAGCGCCTTAATCACTAAGGAAACTGCCTTATTGAATAAGGAAGACATCGACGACATAACCGACGCACTTACACTTAATGCTGGCCACCAATCCTATTACAGTTGGATGCAGAAAGAGTGTTTTAACCGTATTCTTCTTTCTCTGCGAACTGGCAAGGTTCTCGAGAGTCCCTATATCATTAATAACGCAATTAAAATGCCCAGAGATCTGATAGTTCATTTTGACCGGCAAATACCTGCCGACGTGGCTCGAATTAAAGTCATTTGGGAATTTTTATTCAATTTTATGGATTGTGACGAAACTTTGCTCATTGATGAAGAAATAGATATGATCTGCGCATTTATTGCATCATGCATCATATTTGGCGAAATACAATTTGCGTACGCCCACAGGGCGATTCTCTCCTTAGAATTTAGCGATATCTCACTGTCGACGTCGGGTTTAATGTTGCCCTTCGAAGGATCTAAGGTTAGCTCCCGATATTTTCTTCCGGCTCATGCAGCATTACGCTTGAATCTATGGATTCTGTTCAAATTCGGCAAAGCAGGTAAGGCGCGTCCGGACGGCAATTTGCTGACAGCATCGTCACGATTATTTCCAATCCTATTTAACGTCGACGATTTTCCTACCATATTCAAGCAATGGACATCAAGTATACTCCGGTTGATGCGCTATCCAGGCGAACAGGACATGGGTATTACCGAGTTTTACAAGGCATCGCATTTCTTTTCAGCAATTGATGGTTTTTCACCGACCAATCACATTATTGCGGTCCCTCCTTTCGTCCACAGCGTTCAAATCCGAGATATAAAAAGCTACAGTTATCCTGACTTGTTTCTATTTCCTCTTCTCGGTGGGGACTCTAACGTTACATACACTCCGCCATACACCATTCCTCACACTACTTATGTCATAAAGAGTGATACCCTAAGACCCATTATCTGGAAAATTACCACGATACGACGAGGTGCGGACAACAAGGATCTGTCCTCAAAAGAAAGGCTCGAGAGAATTGATAGCATCAAATCCGTCGTTGAAGAATCACAGTCGATCATGCCTGACTACGAATACTCGAATTGCCTGTATTTTGCTCTATGGATCATCGGCCGCTGTCGCTCTGGCAGCAAATTGAAAACAATAAACAACTATGCTTCTATTGTTGCTTCATTTCTTGATATTCTTTCGAAGCATCGAAAATTCATTTCCAAACTTACAGAGCAGGAGCTCCTGGAGATTTTTGCAGAGACTAAGCAGAGCTACAACTCACCAGCTATCCGTTCACGCGTTAAGGGTTTTATGGAATTTGTACAGTCTGAAACGAGGACGCAATATAGCAAGGGTCTCTGGAGTAGAAAGCCTGTCAAGATCAAGGAAATACTTACGGAAAAACCACTTATAAGCTGTCCTTTAATAAAAAGAGCCTCTGAACATACCCTCCGCTTTTTGGCACAACGGCTTGTACCCTCAGGAATCGAACTTAGGATTAAATACAAGATGAGGTCGTCTTCGCTTCGACACAAGGCCAATAACCTGTCTCATGCTTTCAGATTTGACTATTACACAGGTCTCAGACGTGAAGAGCTTCTCTCTCTGAAGGGGGGAAACTTGTATTTAGATGAAGGTCCCATGCTAATTATTTTTAAAGGTAAGACGAAAAATGCAGCACGATGTTTACCATTATGGCTTTTACTGCCGGACGATTATTTATCGGAGTTTATGAATTTTGTAAAAGATCGCCCAAAGCCAATAGGCAATGATGACTACATTTTTTCTGATGAACATGGCAAAAAATGGGATTCGAATGAATTCGTCGAGGACATACAGGATCTGTTCGCAGTTTTGGGGATTAAAGGTTTCAAACTGCAATTTTTTCGGCATAGTTTTGCCAGCTGGTTATTGCTGCGTATTTTTAAAGCCCTTCATCGTGAATTAATCCCTCAGGAATCACCATTCCTGAGCTATCCGCTTTTTGGCGATCGATACGACGATTGCATCAAAGAACTTCTCTATGGTAAATATTATAATCGTGATAATCCGCCAGATTTTGACCACATGCTCTTCGCTGTGGCTAAGCTCATGGGCCATGCCGGCCCAATCGTAACCCTTGAACGATACGTTCATACAGTTGACTGGATTTACTATTTCATAATGAAAAATAGTGACTGCAAAACAGCCTTATTGACATCGAAAAAAGGCACCCAGTTGCTTCAGGTCAGCTTTCCTTCGCTTCCGTCAGAACTCCGTGGTCGCGGTGAAAAGACAGTTAATTTGGCTTGGTTATTAAAAACTCAAATAGACGTTATACAGAGGCGTTTTAAAAATATTTTTTAGAGTAGCGTAACAAATTAGCTTGAGTACAAGGAGGGGAAAATATACATGAATAAAACGACCATTCAGAGAAGACGAAATACCGCTTTAAAATTCATAGATCTAATGATTAAGCATGTCAAAAAAACTTTTATTAGCTTTGATGAGAATGAAGCGGGCTTACATGTCATTTTCGTATCTAGTGTACTTCTATGTACACCTGGCAGGCCAATCTGTATTAAGATTCCATGTGTTCTGACTGTATCAAGAAATGATTACCGTAGCGCAGACATAGTTCCATATTGTGAACTAAGCTTGTTAGCTGACGTGGCTTATGTAGCAAATATTTGTCATTCTTATCGTCGCATTCTATCAACTGAAAGTGTAATTCAATGTGGGTGCGATGGTAAGATAGAGTCAGGCTCAAACACTAAAAAAGTAAATATATATTATATGTACAGAGGTTTCTATAAATTTAATTCTTTTCTTAAAAAACCTAAACTAATATCAAGCCATCTGATCGAACTCAGAAGAGATCTATCCATATTTTACTCAATGGCCATGAACCAATTCGGGCTCACAAAATATGACCTGGATGGATGTTCTCCCAGAACCGCACCATTATCTCAAATCGAAAATGGTGAAGCAACATGTGAATTGTGTAAAGGGTGCTGCGATTGGCGTTTTTAGTGTCAGTTGTTTTAATATAATTTCTTGATAAAATAGTCCGGCTGAGAATTCCCTAAGGAAGGTTTTTGAATAACGAATGACTCTTATAAATGTATCATACAATCCCGTACTTACCTGTTTTATGTCCTCCCTTTTTTACGATTATCTCATGCTCAAGAAGAGGTTTTATGAGAAAATGTACACCGCTCTTTGTAACCTTGAGTTCCTGCATCATTTCAGGGACGCTCATAGGAGAGTTATGAAGTAGTCCCAATAATCGCTCCTGTTTTTCGTTAAGCGCGATTTTCCCGCCACTTTTTTCTTGCACCTGGATGGCCTGTATCCGTTTAAATGCCCTTTTCAAAGCGGCAAGGACGGCGTCTGCTGCATATTCGATCCAAGAAGTAATGTCACCATTGGCAGTATCGGCTTTTCTTAATGCCTTATAATACGTATCTCGGTTTTCCTGAAACTCTTCATCAACGGAAATAATGTGATGGGTGTCAAATTGGGTGTTGAAGAGCACCCATATTGCCAAAAGTCTGCCGACCCTGCCGTTACCGTCTCCGAACGGGTGGATGTATTCGAATTGATAATGAGCAATGGCTGAAAGGACCACTCCGTTAAGCGTTTCCTTTTCATGCCCTAACCAGTCAAGCAGCTCTGAAACAAGCCTTGGCACTTCTGGATACTTGGGCGGATTGTGAGGTCCGACGCTTACGGCATAATCTCGGTATTCCCCGACCGGCCCCTGCGTTATGACGTAGCCGTCGCCGATGATACTGTGAAGTTTTAAAATATCCTTTTCGGTGATCTTCTTTTGCGCATGATCGGTTATGTACTTGAGCGCCCTGTGATAATTGGCTACATCTGCCTTATCCCGCGGCTTTCTTTGGGGGACGTCTTTCCCGGCCGAAA
>Ga0334722_10006180_pt1 | contig 11907 bp, 10 predicted proteins | sample C3_bottom_MG_FD_207210 | JGI IMG/M metagenome (GOLD analysis project Ga0334722, IMG submission 207210) | Sediment microbial communities from Yellowstone Lake, YNP, Wyoming, USA - C3_bottom | ecosystem: Environmental > Aquatic > Freshwater > Lake > Sediment | place: USA: Wyoming | collected...
CTTTTCGTCTTGATTAAAAGTGGGAAGTTTGACGGAGGATAGATGAAATTATTTCTAAGCGGCATATTTGTTCTGGCCATAATTATTACCTCATCGGCAGGAGCAACTTCACCGGAATTGCAAAAATTCAAAGCTGATTACGCCAATCTGGATCTGGATCTGCTGAACAACCCCTGCGAAGTCGCTGATGTCCAAAATTTCGTTTATCAAAAGGATTTGGCAAAATTCACGTTTACCAAAGGGACTTTTTATTTTCTCCGGTTTGTTAATAATCGCCCGACCACGGCAATTTATATAGGGACCGGCCAAGCCGAAATTGAAATACCTTCACACGTCGAGCGCAACTCTCTGCGTTGTATTGCCAAAACCGGCGCTGTAAATGAAACATTCGAAAATTGTTTTATCCGATTTGCCGACAATCTGGATGAATTGATTAAAGCGAAATTCCCGGCCCAGCAGTCCACCCTTTCCTGGAAAACTTTTAATACTGCCAAGCAGGCCCAAGGGGAAGTTTTCTTCAAGCCGGTAATTCAACATCATGTTGACAATTATTTCGAATTGTTGCGTTCCGTCGACGAGCAGGCCGATGACGGCTATTTCTGGGTTGACTTTAATCGCTATGTATTTACTTATGATCCCAATCAGCCGGAGCAGTTTCGGCTGGCCTATGAATTTGAAGGCGGCGACTTTGCGATTACCGAAGCCGCCATTTTGCAAAACCAGAAAATCGGTGTCTACGATGATATGGCCATTTCCAACATTGCCTATCCGACTACCTGTATCGAGCGGGAAGCAAAATTCAAAATGGGCGGACAAGACGGCAAGCAAATTGATGAGGGGCAGGCTGACATAAAATTAATCATTAATAGTGACAGCGCTAAATATGTTTCGCTATTTTTGGATTATCACCTCAAGGAAGATTCGATATATTTTAATAATAAGCCGGTCGACTATTTGCGCCGGAATACGTTCAATTTCATTGGAATAATTCTTCCCGAATACCATTATAAAGGTGACACGTTGGACTTCCGTTTGTGGTACAAAGGGAAAGATTTTGCTCAATCTCTGCCGTATGTTGATAACCCCAAAGCCTCGATAGTGGCGTTTGAACTTACCGTTCCCGACGGCTCAAACTATTATCTGCCCGGGCAATCAGAAGCGAAAGATTTACAGGGACGCTATCAATTAATTGAAGCAGCCCCCGATCGGCCGTATAATAAATTTTATTTTCAAGGTTACGTTTCAGGCGCCGATACCACACAGGTGCTTTCAAAGATTGGCATACCGCTTAACCTTATCAGACTGGCTTATATCACCAAATATAATTTCACTTGTTTCGTGCCGCCAAACGATCAGGAGGTTGCAGCGGTTGGCGCATTTAATTATTTAACCGACAAATTGGGCGCTCCTCCGGCAGCATTCGAGGTTTTTATATCTCCGGAAGAAGGGAAAGGCATGCCGGGGCTGGCTTATGTGCCGCAAGTAGCGTGCATATCAGAATACGAAGCCTTCGGCGGAATGGATTTAATTGCCGGAACTGGAATAGCCAATCAATGGTTTGGAGGGGCGCTGCAACCGGCCACGGACAGAGAAAATTGGTTAGCACAGTCACTCCCAAAATTTCTGGCGCTCTTGTACGTTGAGAACAGCCGTGATTCACGCGCCTATTATTCAAATCTGTTCAATCGCAGCGACACACTTTTGAAGATCATTGAACGTGGCTGGGATTTGCCGTTGGCCACGGGTAATCGACTAAAAGAAAGCATAGCTTCCAACAAAGGCATCTGGCTGCTGCACATGCTCCGCTTTTTGATGTTTGACCCACAAACCCAAACGACGCCAAAGTTCTATAAATTCCTTCAAGAACTATCAGTCCTATGTAATAGCACCACTTTTTCGAATTCCGATTTTGTGAAATTGGCTGAAAAATATTACGGCGCGCCGCTCACTGACTTTTTTGCTCATTGGCTTTACGGCTTCAACGTGCCGGAATTCAATGTAGAATACTCTTTTGTTCAAAAAGACGGCCAGTATTATGTCGATGGCAATGTGGTAACGCACAAAGTCGATTCTACGTTTGCCGTGCCGGTCATCATGAGAGTTGAATTGAAGGGGAGCTCCAGCGATGAATCAGTTTACCTGCGTGAAACTATAAAAGCGCCGCAAGCGACATTCAGCCTCGGGCCGTTTCCGTCAGAGCCAAAGAAATTTGTGTTTAATGAATTTTTTAGCGTGTTGTCGCAGGACAATGTGAAGAAGAAATAAAGTTACTCCTTTTTTCGCTTATACCAGTCATCGAGTAATTTCTGCGCCTCTTTGAGTTCCTCCGTGGTTATCTCTTTCTTTACGCTTTCAAAAATCCTAAGTGAGTAGGTATCGTTTTTGTCAGAAGCTATTTTGGACCAGAAAAATGCACGAGGCATATTCCTTATTGCTCCAACGGGTGCTGAATATAGCATACCTAATTCTCTTTGGGCGGGTGTGTAATCCTGTTCTGCTGCCTTTTCATTCCAGTAGAATTCGTCATGCAATTCTCTGTTCTTCCAGTTTCCCCCTCTACTTTCATAGTGCCACCCTAAGGCGCACTGTGCTTCGGCCAGACCCTGATTGGCCGCTTTCAAAAACCACTGTTCGCTGTCCAATTCTAATTCAACGCTGTCACGTACCCGCGACTCAATAGAATCCGGCAGGGTAGCGCCGCCATATGGTTCAATATGAAGATACACGGTATACTTCCAATACTCGCTTGAAATCCGATTTCCCCTGTCCAGTTCATTTTGGATGCTGTCCCGAACAAGTATTGAATCTGGAAAAGCGGCGATGCCCAAGGATTTGAAATATTCTTTAGTAAGTGAGTCAATAATCTTATCGGCGCGGGCCCAAGCTAAATTCATCATTCGAGCATTTTCAGGATCATGCAGATACCCCAGTTCTAGTTGTGCCCTAGCGTTTCCCTGCTCTGCCAAAGGGCGAAGCAATTTTTCAGCTTCGATAAAGTCACTCCGAATGACACCATTACCGCGATTGTAAATTCGAGCCAACTGAATCTGCGCATCGATATCACCCTCTTCCACTTTTGCCTTTAGATCCGCAATCTGCGTTGAATCGGCAGCAAATGCGGAAACGGCAAAAAACAAAATGAAAGCTATTAAAGATTTCATAGCAGTCGTACTCTGGGAAGGTTTTTATACTAAGAACAATATAAATGAGAATATGAAATAACGAAATCGAAGATTTGACTATCTACTAAAGAAGCGTATTCAGCAGCTTTTCGATGTCAGACATCAAGAATGGTTTCGAGAGAAAACCGTCCGGCTTAATGGCACCGGCATCGGATTCAAGTTCCCTGATAGAATAACCCGAGATTAACACCACCGGCAATTTGGGATTTTTTTCTTTAATATTTTTCAGCAGTTCCAAACCAGTCATGTTGGGCATTTTCATATCGGTAATGACCATGGCGAATTTTTCCTGCTCCATTTTTTCCAATGCTTCCTGACCGCTTTCGGCTCGAACCGATTTATAATCAAATACTTCCAGCATCTCTTCCAATAGAGATGACATATTGGGATTATCTTCTACTATGAGGATAGATTTGTCCATAGCTGTTTTCTCTCTCCTATCGGTATCGGCAATAAATGGCCTATTTTTAGCGGAAATTTGGCTTTTGGGCAGCTTTTTCAGCCGCAGCTATTAGTTCTGCCTGGACCGCCGGGATGCCGGTCTTTTTAAGAGCCGAAACTGCAAAACTCCTATATCCGTTTTCAGAGGGTATATCGAATTCCGGGTTGGCATCAATTTTATTGTAAATCATAATGCATTTTATTTCACCCGCCCCAATCTCTTTTAGAACAGATCGGGTCTGTTCAACTCTCTCATTATAGTGAGGGTCGGCACAGTCAACTATATGCAGGAGCAAATCGGCGGTGCTGACTTCCTCCAGAGTTGATTTGAACGATTCCACCAACTGGTGCGGCAATTTTTTGATGAATCCAACCGTGTCAGAAAACAAAATATTGCAGGGATAACCGGACGACATAACTCTGGTGGTCGAGTCCAAAGTTGTGAACAACATGTCGGCCGTGTGGACTGTCGCCTTGGTCAGAAGATTAAACAGAGTAGATTTGCCGGCATTGGTGTAGCCGACCAAAGCGACCTTGAAGAGCGGCTGGCGTTTTTTCCTCTGGGTGGCGCGCTGCACATCGAGCTTTTCCAATTTTGTTTTCAAATGAGCTATCTTGGTGCGTACCCGACGCCGGTCGGTTTCCAACTGAGTTTCTCCGGGTCCCTTGGCGCCGATTTTCCCATATTGTCTTGAAAAGTGCACCCAGGCGCCGGTCAGACGCGGCAACGTATATTCCAGCTGGGCCAACTCAACCTGCAAACTGGCTGCAGCGGTTCGGGCGCGCGTGGCAAAAAGGTCGAGTATCAAAATCGGTCTATCAATTACTTTGACTCCGAGCGCTTCTTCCAGATTTCGCTGCTGTGCCGGCGCCAACTGTTCATCGAAAATGACACAATTTCCACCCAATTGCTCTAACTGTGCCTTTATTTCATCTACCAAGCCATGGCCGATAAAATAAGCCGGGTCCGGCCTGGGGCGGACTTGCACCCGTTGTCCCACGACCCAAGCCCCCGCCGAAAGCGCTAAAAGTTTCAGCTCGTCCAATGAGTCAATTACTTCCTGCTTCTTGCGGGAATCCAGGGCCAAGCCGACCAAAAAGGCCTTTTCCTTCTGATTTGGGTTCTTATCAAACGGCATAGTCTTAAATAATATACTTACAATTCCCCTTTCATGCCAAATTTTCTCTTCACCATCCGATATTAATGTCTATGGCCACATTTCAAAAAATAGTTACCGCGAAAGGGCATCTCATCGATTCCGGTCTGATGACCAAAATTTTCGACACCATAATTGCCGATGGCGGCAAATATGAAATTCTGGATTTTCAAATCGGCCGCAACAATGATGAACCCTCCAAGACCAAACTTAAGATTCTGGCTGACGATGCTGCAGCTATGAATGGCATTTTACTTAAACTTTCTTCATTTGGATGCCAAATTGACATCGAGCATGAAGCGATTCTTAAACCGGCTTCTAAAGACGGTGTAGTCCCGCCTGATTTTTATAGCACGACTAACCATGAGACTTTCGTACGCACCAATGGTCGTTGGCTGAAAGTTGAAAACTTGAGAATGGATTGTGCCATTGTGGTCAAAGACAACAAGACCGTAGTTAGAAAGTTTCGCGATGTCAAGAAAGGGGATAAAATAGTCGTAGGGCTGGACGGCATCAAAGTAGTCCCCGAATTCGTGGAGCGGAGCCGGGTCGATTTCGCCTTTATGTCCGGCGAAATATCGACCGAGCGAAAAGTACGCTTGGTCGTGGACCGCGTGTCGGAAATAATCGGTGACAAATCCAAAAAAGTGGCGGTGGTGTCGGGACCGGTCTTAGTTCACACCGGCGGTTCGAATGGATTGATAAAACTGATTGAAAAGGGATTCATTCAGGTGCTTTTGGCCGGAAATGCCCTGGCAGTTCACGATATTGAAGCGGCCCTGTACGGAACTTCACTGGGTATTGACCTTTCCAATGGAAAACCGGTGGAAATGGGACACCGCAATCATTTGCGAGCAATCAACGAGGTCCGCCGCGCCGGTTCAATTGCCGGTTTGGTAAATGAAGGAACTTTGACTTCCGGCATTATGCACGCGATTGTGAAGGCCGGCATTCCTTTTTCTTTGGCAGGTTCCCTGCGTGACGACGGCCCGCTCCCGGAAACTATTACCGACATGAATCAGGCGCAGGACCATCATTTTAAGCTGTTGCAAGGAATAGATGTGGTGCTGATGCTATCCTCGATGCTGCATTCTATAGCGGTAGGCAATATGATTCCCGCCAGAGTTTTGACTATTTGCGTTGACATAAATCCGTCGGTAGTGACTAAACTCAAAGACCGCGGGTCGCTTCAAACAATTGGCGTGGTCACCGATGTCGGCTTGTTTGTGCACATGCTCGCCGAGAAATTGGCCGGCAGAGACGCCTAGTGTCGATTATTCCATCTTGCCATAACTCACCGCATTAACTAATCTTCATTCATGTACAATCAAACTGTGCTGGATCATTTTAAAAATCCCCGCAATGCCGGCGAAATTAAGGACGCCGATGGAGTCGGCATGGTCGGCAATTCGGCCTGCGGCGACGTCATGAAAATGTACATTAAAGTCAAAGACAATCACATTGCCGATATCAAACACAAGACCTTCGGCTGCGGAGCCGCCATTGCCTGCAGTTCCAAGGCAACTGAAATGGTTAAAGGCAAATCAATCGATGAGGCAAAGTCATTGACACGCGATGAAGTAACCAAAGCCCTGGATGGATTACCTCCTGAAAAAGTCTCCTGCTCGAACTTGGCGCCGGATGCGATTCGTGCGGCTATTGAAAATTATCTGGGTAATAAAATATAGAATTCACTTTTTACTGGTAAATATTCCCTCTTCGTATTCATGAGTCTTTACAAATCCTAAATTTGAATAGCATTTAACCGCAGGAGCATTGGCAGAATCAACGTTAAGAGTAATAATGTCTCTTTGGGATACTAATTCTCTAAGCAGACGAGCCGTTACCGCTGTCGCCAAGCCTTTGCCCCGAAACTCCGGCAGTGTGGCAATGCTGCCGAGTACACTCACACCGTGTTCTTCGGAATCAACATGCACTCCGGCAACAGATACTATTTGGTCATCATGTAAATATCCAAAGTATTTTCCAGTCTGCAAAATGCGTCGTTCGAAATAACCATCGGGGTATGCCAGAACATACATTTTCTCTAATTCATCAGCATGTGCCTGGTCTAGTCTGATAATACTTGCACTTTCTCTATCATTAGCTAATTGAGCTTTGGATGTATTCACCAATTTCATTTTCCAAAAACTCCCCAGACGTTTTTCCTGGTAGGCTTGGTGAAAGACCGAGCGATGTTCTTTTTGATAATGGCCCAGAAACTTTTGGGGGAGCAAATCGATAAGCTCATTGAGAAATGCTTCAAATCTATCGGTAAGCCCGAAAGCCATTACCGTCGGGACTGAGGGGCCATTATATATTAAAACAGCTTCTTCAATACGAGCCCGCTGGTGATAGTCGGCCGGCCACTGGCAAAACGGAAAATGGAAATCATCCAAATCGCCGAGATGATAGGCAAATAAAACCGGGTCTTTTTGAAAATGCTTTAAGAGGTGTTTTTTGTTGGTGGTGAATACCAGAGCATTTATTCCTGGACAGCTTTGAACAAACTGTCGCTTATACCGGTATTTATTTGCGGGTTATGAAAATATTCGGTGCCGGACCAATCAACATCAATGAAAAACGCCGCTTTCCCCTTTCCGTTGATATCAAATTGCTGCGGCAGCCACTGACCATCGGAGTTCGGGCCGAAAGACATGGACATATTTAATTCGTTTAGCTTAAACAGGAAATTGCCATTTAATTTAGCCGGTGCAAAATTCACTTTAATCAATTGAAATGAAGCCGCATCGAAAAAATAATCACCATTAATGTTGTCTTCGTTTTCAGTGACGGAAATTACCTTGAAATGATAACTGACATAGCCGGTTTTGCTCGAGTCATCTATGCCTTCATAAGAAATTTTGTATTCCGGACGACTTTCCGGATAGAATGGCTTGAGAATGCGATAGGATACATCACGTGAGCCGCGCTGCTTTTTTTTGTCCTGTCGTTCGGCCGCGATTTCATCGCGCTCTTCGTTTGAACAAACTTCCCCGTTTTTGTAATAACGCAAATATTCTTCGCAGTACCAGGTGGTGTCGGGGAGATACTTCATTCTGATTTTTTTCTCAAGTTTCATTTTTTCGTTGTACCCGCCCTTGCCGTTACTTTCCCGCTCGATGTATTCGGCGTCGAAGACCACATCGTGGATTTCAGTTCTCTGCCGGGCCTCCACATCAAGAATTTTTTGAATAATGGCATCCGGCTCAAGAGCCGCCTCTCCCTGTGCCAGAACCAGACCGGATGAAACAATTATTCCGAAAACTAAAATTAACTTGGTTGCCAATTGGCTTTTCACAATGCCCGATCCTGAATTTCAATTTTTTCAATAACGTCGCCAATGACAATATCATCAACGTTTTGCATCCCGGCAACTACCTGCCCAAACACCGTATAACGCGCTTCTAAATGTGGTTGCGGAGATAAAGTCATAAAAAATTGCGAACCGCCGGTGTCTTTTCCCGATGTCGCCATGCCGACTGTGCCTCTTTTAAAGGGCAGGTCAGAATATTCACAGCGAATAAAATAATTAGGACCGCCCCAGCCGTCGCCGCGCGGGTCTCCGCCTTGAGCCACAAAATTCGGCACCACCCGATGAAAGGTCAGGCCGTTGTAAAATCCGTCTTTGGCCAGTTGCATAAAATTTAACACTGTTAGGGGGGCTGCATCAAAATACAATTCAATGTCTATCTGACCACGATTAGTGAAAATTGTTGCACGGGGATTGGTCTGATACTTTTCAAAGGCGTCTTCAAGTTTCCCTTCACTGATGCGGGTAAACGGCTGGCGAATAATTTCCGAGCGATCTTCACCCAAAACATTTTGATACACATCCGCGGCGTCCCGCCGCACCACGTATTCCGGATCGATGGCGCAGTTGAGCAATAGCTGCCTGGCCAAGGAATCCTTCGGATTTATTTTCAAAAAACTACCGGCCACCTCAACCAGCGAGCGGCGTACATCCACGTTAAGACCTTTGCCGCTGTTTGACATTTCCAAAAGTTTGGGTAAATATTTGTCTAACTTAAGATCGCTGATTTTGACTACAGCATTTCCCATGACTACTTCATCCGAGTCGCTCAAGGCCTGGCCGATATAGTAATCGACATTGGATTTATCCACATCCATTAAGCTGCTAAACGCAGCAGCTCTGACGGATGGATTGCGGTCAATAAATAGTTTGGAAAGTCTGGGGACAACGGTGTTTTGCCCGATTATTCCATAAGCTTCGGCACAGCTCACTTTGAGATTCTGATTGTCAATCGTCATGAGCGAATCGATCAAATTTACGGTGCGGCCTTTTTGAAATTCCGCCAGATATTTGATGGCGGCGGAAGTTACATATTTCGATGAATCGGATTTGATAATTCGGTAAGCTGCGTCGACTGCGCCATCGTTATTTTGGGCTCGCAGCGCCTCCAGAATGGTTACGATTATTTTGGGGTCTTCAGCGAGTGCAATTTTTTTGAGCAAATACTTTTGTGATTCACCGGATTTTCTCTGTCCCAGTGCGGCAATAGCCTGCGCCGCCACGCCCGGATCACTGTCGTTAGCCGCTATGGCCAAGAGATGAGTTGATTCATCAGATTCCGAATGACTTAGTCCTCGCACCGAAATGGAGCGGACGAATGGATCGGCATCAGCCATAAAATTCTTGTAAATCGTTTGTGCCTGACCTATGCCCAGCCGGGCCAGAGTGTACATTGCGGCGATTTTTACTTCATCATCGGGTTCGGTGTTAAAGATGTTAAACATGGCCGGCACAGCTGATTTGGCGTTGGCATAAAATATAGCCAGACAGGCCGACTCGCGCACTTCCGGAGAAGGATGAGTAAAATATGACTGCAGCACCAAGTGTACGCTCTGCATGGTGCTGTCGCACAGACGTCCGGCCGAACGTACTGCCTGCGCAGCCACTCGACCGGGCAAATCATAGGCAATGTCCAGAAGCTTGGAACTATATTGTTTGTCGCCGGTGAGGCCAATGGCGAATGCGGCAGTTGCGGCCACATCAATGGAGGGGTCAATCGATATCAGATCAAATAAAAGCGGCACACCTTCTTTGGCGCCAATACGACCAATCGCCAGCGCCGCCCGCTGTCGAACTTTGGGATCCTCATCTTTGAGATATTGGTGAAGGCGCTTGGAAGAAAGGCGGCGGTCTTCGAAATGAACAATTTCCGCCAATTTTTCATTAAGCGAGCGCTCTCGAAAAGTGTCAAATAGAAAATACCCGACTAAAAGAGCCAGAATTACGAAAACAACTATACCGGCAGTGCGTAGTTGCGGTTTCACAGTCGTGAAATCTACGAGCTAATCTAAAGAGCGTCAAGAACTAACCTTTTGAAATTGTTATATTGAACTTGCGCACAGCTTGTTCGAATTGCCGGTTGCTCAAAAGTCGAGTTTTATGCTTTAGCGACTTGACGTGGGATTTACTCAAGCTATTCAATTCTCGAGCGAAATTTCCTGAAACTATTTCTTTTAATTTTTGCTGCATTCTTTTTTTCACAGATCTATCGACGACATAAGGACCGGTTCCGATTGAACCCAGCTGGGCTGCCACAGAGATTCGATCAAACATGCCATTGATACCAAATTTTTTGATTAGCGCGATGATTTGATCAAGTTGATAAGCGACTTCCAGATAAGCATTGACCGCCGGAACACCATTCTCGATTAGTACTTCAAATCCGTTCTTGATGAGCGACGCCAGTCCTCCGCAAAGCACGGCCTGTTCTCCAAACAAATCGCCAATTGTTTCCAGCTCGAAGGTTGTTTTCACCAAATTTCTTTTTTTGAAGCCAATGGCCGCTGCCAAATGCAGAGCTTTATTTGCGGCATTGCCTGATCTGTTTTGGGCAATTGCATAAAATGCCGAAAGGGAGCGGTCACCCAGAAATTTTTCTCTCACCATCAAACCCGGGGCGTGCGGCGCCATGAGGATAACATCGGACGACTTGGGCAATTTCACAAAACCAAAATGAACTGAAAACCCGTGAAGAAACAAAAGCGTGGCATTCTTTTTTAAATTATTTCGAATATCTCTGTCGTAAACACGGCCGTGCAAATAATCCGGAAATGCGAAGCAGATTATGTCGGCCTCTTTTACAATTTGGCTGATTGTTCCGACAGATTTAAATCCGTCTTTCTTAGCCAACCGGCGGGATTTGGATTTAGGAGGTAGTGCAATCGCCACAACATAGCCGCTGTCCTTAAGATTCAACCCCATCGCCCGACCCTGTGAACCATAGCCAATTACCGCTATTCTATCTTGTTTTATTCGGGCTTTGTGCATTGAGCCAATATAAATTCCAGATTGACATTCCCCAAGCAGTGCTTTCATTGAGGTCGATGCAAGCCAAGCCTGATTTTCAAAAAGATACTTTCGAACTCGTCAAAAGAGCCCTTACCGAAGACATTGGGCATGGCGATTTAACCTCGCTGGCCTGCCTGGAGCCATTTCCTGTAAAGGCAAAGGTGCTAGCCAAGGCAGACGGCATATTGTCAGGTGTCGAGCCATTCAAGATGGTCTTTGAAATAGTTGATTCGGCCAACGTGGTAAACTTTCTCAAGAAAAACGGCGATTGTTTCAACTCCGGCGATACTATTGCCACGATTGAAGGATTTAATCAAACTGTGCTAACATCAGAAAGAGTGGCGCTGAATTTCCTAAGTCATTTAAGTGGTGTGGCAACTTTGGCGGGAGCATTTGTCAAAAAAGTGAAAGAGGCCGGATTTCCCAAATGCCAGATTGTCGATACGCGCAAAACCATTCCGGGCTTGAGAAGGCTCCAAAAACTGGCGGTCGCACATGGCGGTGGCGATAATCATCGCCTGGGCCTCTATGACATGATGCTCATAAAGGACAATCATATAGCGGCCTGCGGCTCAATTACCAGAGCTGTGGAATTAATGCGGGAATATTTGAAGTCTGCCGAATTTCATATGCAGTTTGAAATGAAAGAAGAAGATGTGGTTATTGAAATCGAAGTGACCAGTGAACAGCAGTTGAAAGAAGCCATTGCCTGCGGCCTCAAAAGACTCCTACTGGATAACCAAAATGTTGAGCAACTCAAAAAATTAGTGAAGCTGGCTCATCAATTAAGTGCGGAGGTTAAACT
>Ga0334722_10006181_pt1 | contig 11905 bp, 8 predicted proteins | sample C3_bottom_MG_FD_207210 | JGI IMG/M metagenome (GOLD analysis project Ga0334722, IMG submission 207210) | Sediment microbial communities from Yellowstone Lake, YNP, Wyoming, USA - C3_bottom | ecosystem: Environmental > Aquatic > Freshwater > Lake > Sediment | place: USA: Wyoming | collected...
ATCGGCCGACTTTTGCAGGGGCGCTACACTTCTGGCGCTGTCGCGCTGGTCGCGTTCACGCAATTCCCGCAAAAGGGTTCGAATGTTAGCATCGATTCCTTTTTCTTTCAACTGCTTATACCTGCGGTCGGCACGTACTTCGGCGCTCGCGGTGAGGAACACCTTGAGCGCGGCGTCCGGAAACACCACCGTACCCATGTCACGGCCTTCGGCGACCAGTCCCGGGGGCTGGCGAAACGCCTGCTGGCGCGCCAGCAGCGCCTGGCGCACCCCCGGCATCGCGCCGACCCGGGAGGCGCCCATACCACAGATTTCACTTCTAATATCATCTGTAACATCATGGCCAGAAAGAAGAATGATTCCTCCACCAAAGCGGACATCCAGCTTTCTGGCCAGTTCGGCCAAAGCCGCCTCGTGATCAAAACCGATACCCGACTGCACCGCCGCCAAGGCAACCAGACGGTACAGGGCGCCGCTGTCCAGATAATGGAAGCCCAGCAGCTCGGCCACCCGCTCCGCGATCGTGCCCTTGCCCGAGGCCGACGGGCCGTCGATGGCGATCACCGGCGCTGCCGCTTTTCCTTGGGTCATCGCCAATATCAACCCGAAATCCGCGCCAGCGCCTCGAAATATCCAGGGAAGGTCTTGTTGACGCACTGCGGGTCGTTGATGCGCACCGCAACGCCGCCCAGTGCCGCCAGCGAAAAACACATGGCGATGCGATGGTCGTCGTAAGTATCGATCGCGACCCCGGACGCGAGTCCCGCCGCGGGCGGCGTGATGCGCAGGAAATCCGCGCCTTCCTCGACGCTCGCGCCGAGTTTGCGCAGTTCAGTGGCCATCGCGGCAATGCGGTCGGTCTCTTTCACGCGCCAGCTGCCGATGTTGCGCAGCACGCTGGTTCCGTCGGCGAACAACGCCGCCACGGCGACGGTCATGGCGGCATCGGGAATATGGTTGAAGTCGGCATCGATCGCGTGCAGCTTGCCGCCGCCTGCCGCTTCCCCCGCGCCCGCCTCGATCCAGTTATCGCCCATGCTGATGCCGGCGCCCATGCGTTCCAGCGCTTCGGCGAAGCGAATATCGCCCTGGATGCTGGCGCGGCCCACGCCCTCTACCCGCACCGGACCGCCGCCGCTCAAGGCGCTGATCGCGCCGGCGGCAAGAAAATACGAGGCCGAGGAGGCATCGCCCTCTACGTAGATCTCGCCCGGGCTGCGGTAGCGCGCACCGGCGGGAAGGGTGAACTCCTGCCAGCCCTTGCGCCCGACTTCGATGCCGAAACGATGCATGATATTGAGCGTGATTTCTACATAGGGCTTGGAAATCAGTTCACCTTCGACCTCGATGACCATTTCCCGGCCGGTCAGCGGCAGCGCCAGCAATAGCGCGGTAAGAAACTGGCTGGACACGTCGCCGCGCACGCTCACCCTGTCGACCGACGTCGCAACGGCCGAGTGTATATGCAGCGGCGGATAGCCCGTCTCGCCGAGGTAATCGATGCTGGCGCCGAGGCCGCGCAGGGCGTCAACCAGGTCGCCGATGGGGCGCTCGTGCATGCGCTCGACGCCGGTCAGGCGATAATCTCCGCCGCACAGGGCGAGCACCGCGGTGAGCGGCCGGAACGCGGTACCCGCATTGCCCAAGAACAGTTCGGCGTCCTTCATCTTGAACACCCCACCCGCACCATGCACGCGCAATGCCGGCCCGTCTTGCCCATAGCCGATCCCCAGATGACGCAAGGCGGTAAGCATAAGGCGCGTGTCTTCCGACTCGAGCAGGTCAAGAATGCGAGTCTCGCCCTCGGCCAGTGCTGCAAGCAGCAGAATGCGGTTGGAAATGCTTTTCGACCCCGGCAGTTTCACCGTGCCAGCGGCGCGGCGTATCGGTCCAAGATCGAGATGGCGGGCGCTGTTCATGGGTGGCCTCCGATAGGTGCGGCTGCGCCGAGGGGCGTCATTGCTGCTTCTTCAGCCATTTTGCGCGCGCGACGCGCGCCCGGGCAAACATTTTTTCCAGCCCTGCCGCGTCCCCCGAGCGCAGCAATTGCTTCACTTCGGCCAGCTCGCGCTGATAACCTGCCAGTTCGGCCAGCAAAGCCTTGCGGTTGGCGACGCAGATATCGCGCCACATTTCCGGATGGCTGGAGGCGATGCGGGTGAAATCGCGAAAACCGCCGGCCGCGTAATCGAACAAGACCTTGCCGTTCGGATGGCGCGCGACCTGGTCCACCAGCGCATAGGACAAGAGATGCGGCAAATGGCTCACGGCGGCGAACACCCGGTCATGCTCGGCCGGCCGCATGCGGAACAGCCGGGCCCCGCAAGTGCGCCAGGCGGCGCGCACCCTCGCGATGCTGCGCGCGCTGTTCTCGGGCAGCGGCGTCAGCACCACCTTGCGCGAGCGGAATAGATCCGCTTTCGCCGCATCCACCCCGCTGTGCTCGGCGCCGGCTATCGGGTGGCCTGGAACGAACTGCGCCGCGCGGTGTTTCAGCTTGGCATAGGCGAGCGCCACCACGTCCTGCTTGGTGCTGCCGCCATCGGTCACCACGGTATGCGCCGCGAGGTGCGGCGCAATCGCTTCCATGATCCTGCCCATCTGGCCGACCGGCGTCGCGATCATCACCAGATCGGCCTCGGCTACGATGGCCGGGTCGCGACACGCTTCGTCGATGACTCCGAGCTTGAGCGCGCGCGCTAGATTGGCCGGGTTGCGCCCCAGGCCGATGATGCGCTTCGTCGCTCCTGCGGCTTTCAGCGCCAGCGCAAACGAGCCGCCGATCAAGCCGACGCCGAAAATGACGACCGTGCTGTCTGGACGCGGGGCAGCCACGCGTCTAGCCCTTGAGCACCGTCTCGAGCGCCCCGAGGAAGCGCGCGTTCTCGCTCGACAATCCGATGGTCACGCGCAAATGGTCGGGCATGGCATAGCCCGCCAGGGGCCGCACGATCACGCCCAGCTTCAGCAATTTCTGAAACACCGCACCGGCCTGGATCTGGCTGCCCGTGCGCGGGATTTCGACAGTGAGAAAATTGCCGTACGAGGGAATCCAGCCGAGGCCCAGGCGCTTGCATCCGGCCTGCAGCTGCGCCATGCCGGCGACATTGAGCGCGTAGCTTTCGCGCAGGAACGCATCGTCCGAGAGCGCGGCGACCGCGCCGGCGATGGCCAGGTTGTTGACGTTGAACGGCTGGCGCACGCGGTTGAGCAAATCCGCGACCTCCGGGCGGCACACGGCGTAGCCGACGCGCAATCCCGCCAGCCCGTAGACCTTGGAGAAGGTGCGCGTCACGATCAGATTGGGAAAGCGCGCGATCCACTCTATGCTCGGGCAGCGCAATGCCGGGTCCAGATACTCGTTGTAGGCCTCGTCCACCACGACGATCACCTGTTTCGGTGCCCGGCTCAGAAAGGATTCGAGTTCCGCGGCCGTGAGCATGGTGCCGGTCGGATTGTTCGGATTGGCGATGAACACGACGTGGGTATCGGCCCGGATCGCGGCGAGCATCGCCTCCAGATCGTGGCCGAAGTTCTTCGCCGGGGTGACGATGCTGTGCGCGCCGCGCGCCTGCGTCGCCAGCGGGTAGACGGCAAACGCGTGCTGCGAATAGACGGCCGAGCAGCCGGGCGCGAGAAACGCCATGCCCGCCAGTTCGAGCACGTCGTTCGAGCCGTTGCCGAGCACGATCTGCTGCATGCCCACGCCGAGGCGCTGCGACAAGGCCTGGGTCAGCTCGAATCCGTCCGGGTAACGGCCCAGTTCCGGCAGCGCCGCCTTGATCGCTGCCAGCGCCTTTGGCGAAATTCCGCGCGGATTCTCGTTCGAAGCGAGCTTTACGATCGACTGCTCGTCCAGGCCGAACTCGCGCGCGAGCTCGGTGATCGGCTTGCCCGGTTGATAGGGCGCGATGGCGCGCACGTAGGCAGGGGAAAGTTCGCAAATGTCCATGATGTCCGGCATGAGTTTGTGAGCGGCTGCGAGTATGCCGAAGCGCTAGAGCACCGCAGCGGGATAGGAGCCGAGAATCTTCAGGAAGGGCGCGAGCTTTTCCAGTTCGGCCAGCGCCTTCGCCACCTTCGCATCCTGGCGATGGCCCTGCACGTCGACGTAGAACATGTATTCCCAGCGCCCGGTGCGCGCCGGGCGCGACTCCAGCCGGCTCATGCTGACGCCGTGGCGCGCGATCGGCGTCAGCAGCGCGTGCACCGCGCCGGGCCGGTTGGGCGCAGACATCACGATCGAAGTCAGGTCCTTGCCCGAGGGTGCCGCATCGTGGTCGCCCAGCACCAGGAAACGCGTGGTGTTGTTGGGATCGTCCTCGATGTTCCGCGCCACCAGTTTGAGGCCGTGGCGCTCGACCGCGATATCGCCGGCGATGGCCGCCGCGGCGGCGTCTTTCGCCGCCAGGCGCGCCGCTTCGGCATTGCTCGCCACGGAAATGCGCTCGGCGTCGGGCAGCCTGCGGCTGAGCCACTGGTTGCACTGCGCGAGCGATTGCGCATGGGAATAGACGCGCACGATCTTCTTCATCGCGCCGGACTTGGACATCAGGTTCTGGCGCACGCGCAGCACCGTCTCGGCGCAGATCTTGAGCGGCGTACTGAGCAGCAGATCGTGCGTCCGGTCGATCGCGCCTTCGCTGGAATTCTCCACCGGCACCACGCCGTAGTTCACGGCGCCGGTCTCGGCTTGCCGGAACACCTCGTCGATGGATCCGCAAGGCTGGGCACGCACGCCGCTGCCGAACAGTTTCATGACCGCCATCTCGCTGAAGGTGCCGGCGGGTCCGAGGTAGGACACCGACAGCGGCTGCTCCAGCGCGCGGCAGGCGGAAATGATTTCCGCATACACCCGAGCGAGCGCCTCCTTGCCCAGCGGCCCGGGGTTGCTCTCGAGTACCCGCCGCAGCACCTGCGCTTCGCGCTCCGGCCTATAGACCGTGTTGCCGCGCTTGAGCTTGCCCACGGCGTGCGCGAGGGCGGCGCGCTCGTTCAACGCCGCCACCAGGCGCGCGTCCAGCGCGTCGATGCGCGCGCGAAGCTTGGCCAGTTCCTTGCTCATGCCGGTCTCATTCCCGCACCGGCAGGTAGCGCACCGCGAGCACGCCGCCGATTTTGCCCAGATGCGCCACCAGATTCGGCGTTGCCGCGCTGTCTACATCGACCAGGGTATAGGCGATTTCACCTTTGGACTTGTTCAGCATGTTGTGAATGTTCAGGCCCGCCTTGGCAATGGTCGCGGAAATTTGCGCCACCATATTGGGCACGTTGGCATTCGCAATCGCGACGCGGTAAGGCGATTCGCGCGGCATCGTCATGTCCGGGAAATTGACCGCGTTGGCCACGTTGCCGTGCTCCAGGTATTCGCGCACCTGGTCCACCACCATCACCGCGCAATTGTCCTCGGCTTCGCGCGTCGAGGCCCCGAGGTGCGGCAGCGCGATCACGCCGGGGGCGCCGGCGAGCCGGCTGTCGGGGAAATCGGTCACGTAATACTTCAGCTTGTTCGCCGCGAGCGCCTGCACCACGGCCGCGCTGTCGACGATGCCCTCGCGCGAGAAATTGAGCAGGATGGTGCCCGGACGCACCAGCTCCAGGTTCTTCGCGTTCACCAGGTTGCGCGTCTGCGCCACGAGCGGCACGTGCAGGGTGATGAAGTGGCTCGCTTTCAGCACTTCTTCGATGGAATGCGCTTTCTTCACCTGCGACGGCAGGCTCCAGGCGGCGTCAACGGTGATCTCGGGGTCGTAGCCGAGCACGTTCATGCCCAGATGAATGGCCGCATCGGCCACCAGGCTGCCGATCTTTCCCAGTCCGATGACGCCCAGGGTGTGCTGCGGCAACTCGATGCCGGCGAACTGCTTCTTGCCTTCTTCGACGCGCTTTGCCAACGCCTCGTCCTCGCCTTTGAGGGCGCGCACGAATTCGAGCGCCGGAGCGAGATTGCGCGCCGCGATCAGCATGCCCGCGAGCACCAGTTCCTTCACCGCGTTGGCATTGGCGCCGGGCGCATTGAACACCGGCACGCCGCGCTCGCTCATCAATTTCACCGGAATGTTGTTGGTGCCGGCGCCGGCGCGGCCGATGGCTTTCACGGAAGCCGCGATTTTCATCTCGTGCAGATCCTGCGAACGCAGCAGGATGGCATCGGGGTGCGCACCTTCCTTGTCGATGCGGTAGCGCTCGGCAGGCAGGCGCTTCAGCCCGACCTGGGCAATGCTGTTCAGCACCAGAATTTCGAAGGGTTTGCGCTCAGGCATGCTCAGTTCCCGCCTCAGTTCCCGTACTTGTCCTCGAACTCGCGCAGGTACGCGACCAGTCGCTGGACGCCTTCGATCGGCATGGCGTTGTAGATCGAGGCGCGCATGCCGCCGACCGAGCGGTGGCCTTTCAATTGCACCATGCCGCGCGCTTTCGCGCCCTTGAGGAATTCCTCGTCCAGCGCTTCGTCCTTGAGCTTGAACGGCACGTTCATGCGCGAACGGTCGCGCGGCTCGACCGGGCTGACGAAGAATTTGCTCTGGTCGAGATAATCGTACAGGAGCTTGGCCTTGGCGATGTTGCGCCGCTCGATCTCGGCCAATCCGCCCTGCTGCTTCGCCCACTTGAATACCAGCCCGGCGATATAGATCGCATACGTCGCCGGCGTGTTGTACATCGAATCGGCTTCGGCCTGCAACTTGTAGTCAAACGCCGAAGGGGTGAACGCCGCGGCCTGACCGATGAGGTCGTCGCGCACGATCACCAGCGTCAGCCCTGCCGGCCCGATGTTCTTCTGCGCCCCGCCGTAGATCAGGCCGTATTTTGCCACGTCCACCGGCCGCGACAGGATATGCGAGGACATGTCCGCCACCAGCGGCACTGCGCCGGTGTCCGGCACCCAGTGGTATTCCAGACCGCCTATGGTTTCGTTGGAACAGATGTGGACATAGCCCGCGTCCTTCGACAGTTTCCAGCCAGCCTGCGGCGGAATATAGGTGAATCCCTTGTCCTCGCTCGAAGCCGCCACATTGACGCTGCAGTATTTCTTGGCTTCCTTGATCGACTTCTTCGACCATTCGCCGGTGTTGACATAGTCGGCCACCGTGTGGCCGCGCAGCAGGTTCATCGGCACGATCGCGTTTTCGGCGATCGCGCCGCCCTGCAGGAACAGCACCTTGTAATTTGCCGGCACTGCCAGCAGCTCGCGCAGGTCCCGCTCGGCTTCGGCATGGATAGCAATGAATTCCTTGCCGCGATGGCTCATTTCCATGACCGACATGCCGCTGCCGTGCCAGTCGAGCATCTCCGCTGCAGCCTGCTGCAGCACCGTTTCCGGCAATACCGCCGGGCCCGCGCTGAAATTAAAAACTCGTGCCACGATTATCCTTTCGCATGATCGACGCTGAAATGGATGGCGTTCCGCGTCACTCGCCTTCGCTGATGCCTTGACCTTCGCCGCTGCTTTCGCCGCTGGCGCTGCTCTCTGCGCTGCCGTTGCCGTTGTCTTCATCGGACTCGAGCACTTTTTCGATGCCGGCCAGGCGCGTTCCCTCGTCCAGATTGATCAGCGTCACCCCCTGGGTGGAGCGCCCCTGTTCGCGAATCTGCGCCACCTTGGTACGGATGACCACGCCGCCGGTGGAAACCAGCATGACCTCATCTTTCTCCTCCACCAGCACCGCGCCGACCAGATTGCCGTTGCGCTCGCCGGTGTGGATCGCAATCATGCCCTTGGTGCCGCGGCCGTGGCGAGTGTACTCCGAGATCGGGGTGCGTTTGCCGAAGCCGTTTTCGGTGGCGGTAAGGACGGTCTGGCTTTCGTTTTCCGCCACCAGCATGGAGATCACGCGCTGGCTGCCATCGAGCATCATGCCGCGCACGCCGCGCGTCACGCGCCCGGTGGGCCGCACATCGTCTTCCTCGAAGCGCACCGCCTTGCCCGCGTCGGAGAACAGCATGACGTCGTGCTTGCCGTCGGTGATGGCGACGCCGATGAGGAAATCGCCGGCGTCGAGTTCGGCCGCGATGATGCCCTTGCCGCGCGGATTGGCGAACGCGGACAGCGGCGTCTTTTTCACTGTTCCCTGCGCCGTGGCCATGAATATGTAGTGTCCGTCGTCGAACTGTTTCACCGGCAGGATGGCGGTGATCTTCTCGCCTTCCTCCAGAGGGAACATGTTGACCACGGGCTTGCCGCGGCTGTTGCTCGAGCCCTGCGGCACCTGATACACCTTGATCCAGTAGACGCGGCCGCGGCTGGAAAAGCACAGCACGTAATCGTGGGTGTTGGCGATGAACAGCCGCTCGATGAAATCGTCTTCCTTGGTTGCGGTCGCCTGCCGACCGCGCCCGCCGCGGCGCTGCGCACTGTAGTCGGCCAGCGGCTGCGACTTGATGTAGCCGGTATGCGACAGCGTCACCACCATGTCGGCCGGCGTGATCAGGTCCTCGTCGTCGAGGTCCTGCGGATTGAGTTCGATCTCGCTCTTCCTCTTGTCGGCGTACTGCAGCTTGATCGCATTCATTTCCTCGATGATGATGGCGGTGATGCGCGCCGGCTTGGCGAGGATATCGAGGTAGTCGGCGATCTGCAGCATCACCTCTTTGTATTCGGACACGATCTTGTCCTGCTCCAGGCCGGTGAGGCGTTGCAGGCGCATCTCCAGGATCGCCTGCGCCTGGGCGTCCGACAGATGGTAGCCGTCCTCGACCAGTCCGAAATGCGCGGCGAGGCCGTCCGGGCGCGAAGCGTCGGCCGCCGCGCGCGCAAGCATCTCCGCCACCAGCGGCGAGCGCCAGGCATTCGCCATCAAGGCCTGTTTGGCTTCGGGCGGCGTCTGCGACTGCTTGATCAACGCGATGATCTCGTCGACGTTTGACAGCGCCACCGCCAGGCCCTCGAGGATATGGCCGCGTTCGCGCGCCTTGCGCAGTTCAAACACGGTGCGCCGCGTCACCACCTCGCGCCGGTGCGCGAGGAACGCGTCGAGCATCTGCTTCAGGTTCAATAGGCGCGGCTGGCCGTCGACCAGGGCCACCATATTGATGCCGAAGGTGTCCTGCAGCTGGGTCTGCTTGTACAGATTGTTGAGCACCACTTCGGGCAGTTCGCCGCGCTTCAGCTCGAACACCATGCGCATGCCCGACTTGTCGGACTCGTCGCGGATTTCGCTGATGCCCTCGATTTTCTTCTCGTTCACCAGTTCGGCGATGCGCTCGAGCAGGCTCTTCTTGTTGACCTGGTAGGGCAGCTCGTCGACGATGATGGACTGGCGGTTGCCCTTCTCCATGTCCTCAAAATGGGTGCGTGCGCGCATGATCACGCGGCCGCGGCCGGTGCGGTAGCCCTGGTGCACGCCGGCGAGGCCATAGATGATGCCGGCCGTCGGAAAATCCGGCGCCGGGATGATTTCGATCAGCTCGTCGATGCTGATTTCCGGATTGGCGAGCAGAGCCAAACCGGCATCGACCACCTCGGCCAGGTTGTGCGGCGGGATGTTGGTCGCCATGCCCACGGCGATTCCGGACGAGCCATTGATCAGCAGGTTGGGGATGCGCGTCGGCAGCGCCGTCGGCTCCATTTCCTTGCCGTCGTAATTGGGGACGAAATCGACCGTTTCCTTGTCGATGTCGGCCAGCAGCTCCGACGAAATGCGCTCCAGCCGGCACTCGGTATAACGGTAGGCGGCGGCCGAATCGCCGTCGATCGAGCCGAAGTTGCCCTGGCCGTCGATCAGCGTGTAGCGCATGGAAAAATCCTGCGCCATGCGCACCAGCGCTTCATAGGTGGCGGAATCGCCGTGCGGGTGATATTTGCCCAGCACCTCGCCGACGATGCGCGCGCATTTCACATACGGCCGGTTCCACACGTTGTTCGATTCGTGCATCGCGAACAGCACGCGCCGGTGCACCGGCTTCAGCCCGTCGCGCACGTCCGGCAGGGCGCGTCCTACGATCACGCTCATGGCGTAATCCAGATAGGAGCGGCGCATTTCTTCTTCGAGGCTTACCGGCAGGGTTTCTTTAGCGAACTGTTCCATGACGCGCAATTAGTCTAAGGGTTTGCAACAAAATCGAGGAGGCCAGAGGGGTCTGCCCCTGATCCTTACGACCCCAAAAAAAGCGCCGCAAATCGCGGCTAAAAAAGCATTGAAGTCTAACACGCACAGCGGCTTTTTGACCATGTAATCCGCCGGATTTCCGGCCGCGGCCCCTTGGCCCGCTCAACCCCGGTTGCCGGTTCTGCTGTATCCTGCGGGCGAACTGCCGCTTGGAAGCGCGAATGGATTGCCAGGCCCAAACGTGGAAACCATAGATCTGCTGATAGACGCGCGCTGGGTCATCCCGGTCAATCCGGCCGGGCGCGTTCTGCAACACCATAGCGTCGCCGTGCGCGACGGGCGCATCCGCGCCGTGCTCCCCGCGGCCGAGGCGCATGCCGCTTACGACGCGGCCGAGTGCGTGGCGTTGCCGGACCACGCGCTCATCCCCGGCCTGGTCAATCTGCATGCGCATGCGTCGATGGCGCTGATGCGCGGACTCGCCGACGACCTGGCGCTGACGCCATGGCTGCAGGACCGCATCTGGCCGGCCGAGGCACGGCACGTATCACCCCAGTTCGTCTACGACGGCACCCTGCTCGCCTGCGCCGAAATGCTGCGCGGCGGCATCACCTGTTTCAACGAGATGTATTTCTATCCGGGCGATGCGGCGCGCGCCGCCCTCGATATGGGCATGCGCGCGGCGCTGGGCCTGATCGTCATCGATGCCCCCACCGCCTACGCCGCCGACGCCGAGGATTACGTGGCCAAGGGACTGGCGCTGCGCGACAGCTTGCGCGAACAGCCGCTGCTTTCTTTCTGCATGGCGCCGCACGCACCCTATACGGTCAGCGACAGGACGTTTTCGCGGCTGGTCACCCTGGCCGAAGAACTCGACCTGCCGGTGCACATGCATGTGCACGAAACCCAGTGGGAAATCGAGCAGAGCATGGCACAGCACGGCGTGCGCCCGCTGCAGCGGCTGCTGCGCCTGGGCCTGGTCGGGCCGAACCTGATCGGCGTGCACGCGACCCACCTCACGCATGAAGAAATCATGCTGCTGGTAACCAACGGCAGTTCTGTCGCGCATTGCCCGTCCTCGAATCTGAAATTTGCCAGCGGCTTCGCGCCGGTGGCGCGCATGCTGGCGGAGGGCGTGAACGTCGGCCTGGGAACGGACGGATCAGCCAGCAACAACCGCCTCGACCTGTTCCAGGAAATGCGCCTGGCGGCGCTGCTCGCGAAAGCGGTAAGCGGGGACGCGAGCGCGCTGCCCGCCCGCCAGGCGCTCGCCATGGCGACCCTCGATGGCGCGCGCGCGCTCAAGCTGGACCATGCAATCGGATCGATCGAGCAGGGCAAGTTTGCCGACCTGACCGCGGTCCAGTTCAACGCGCCCGAGATGCTGCCCTGCTATGATCCGATTTCGCACCTCGTGTATTCCGCCGGCCGCGAGAATGTCAGCCACGTCTGGGTCGCGGGGCGGCTGCTGGTAGAGGATCGGGTGCTGAAAAACCGGCCAAAAAATGATCTGGAAAACTTGGTAGTTTTGTGGCAAAATAGGCTATCAATGGAAACAAGGGCTTAGAATCAAGGCGGCCTAAGAAGTTTCCATGGTGGAATACGATCGAACTTTATCGAGGGGAAAACATGAACAAAATAGCAAAACAATTCGCGTTAGTCCTATCTTCCGCCGCGCTTGCGCTCGGCATCGGTGCGACCGGCGCCTTCGCGCAGGATAAAGGCTATGTCATGGCCCCTGTTTCCGACAACGTCGTCGTCAAGAATCCGTTCGGCCTGTGCTGGCGCACGGGCTACTGGACGCCAGCCATGGCGACCACGGAATGCGATCCGGATCTGGTGCCGAAGAAAGCCGCACC
>Ga0334722_10006182_pt1 | contig 11905 bp, 7 predicted proteins | sample C3_bottom_MG_FD_207210 | JGI IMG/M metagenome (GOLD analysis project Ga0334722, IMG submission 207210) | Sediment microbial communities from Yellowstone Lake, YNP, Wyoming, USA - C3_bottom | ecosystem: Environmental > Aquatic > Freshwater > Lake > Sediment | place: USA: Wyoming | collected...
CCTTTTGCCCTATCTCGCCGCGAAAAAATATCTCTGACTGGTTGGTCGAGCCGATGAAGAGACCACTCGCCTACTCCAGCTTTCTAGCGCTGGTCACAGGTCTTGCTTTCATCCTGACGGTGAACGATTTCCTGGCGATTACTCATCGAGTCGAGGCGGATATTCTTGTTGTCGAAGGGTGGGTGTACATTCACCCAGCTATTGCAGAGGCTGCTGAAGAGTTCAAGAGAGGACAGTACAGACTGCTGATCGCAGTTGGCGGACCAGTCGCCGGGATGGCAGGAAATCCTGAGCGACCAAGTTCGGCCGTGCTTGCGGCCGGCCAACTCCAAGACCTTGGCGTGGAGAAGCGGTTTATTGTTGTACTCTCTGTTCCTGAGGTCTCCCGACATCGGACCTATGCGTCAGCCTTAACGGTAAAGGGGTGGCTGCAGAGCTCTGGCTTCCGGACAAAAGGCATAAATGTTTTTACGATTGGGCCACACGCAAGAAAGAGTCGGGTCTTGTTTACGAGGGCGCTTGGAACAGGTCACGCCGTTGGGGTGATCTCGGGAACGGACGAGGACTACGATGCGAATCGCTGGTGGATGTCATCCAGGGGAATCTATGTGATTTCCAGAAAACTGCTCGGATACCTCTATGCGGTCACCTGGCCGCTGCCCGAAGATATTCTTCTGAGCGCCGCCTAACTCTTCCTGTGTCCTCAACTTGTGAGGCCCACGAGCAAGAGCGCAGTGACTCGAAAGTCGGAAAAACAGGCGCTTCCGTGTGTGGAACAGAGGGCTTCAGTATGGGCAACGCGTCCTCCGGTGATAAAGTGGTCGTCATCACCGGCGCAACCTCGGGAATTGGAAGGGCTGCCGCCTTTCAATTTGCAGGCTCTGGAGCTCGCCTGGTATTAGTCGGCCGAAGTGAAAAGAATGGGAATGAGGTACTCAACAAAATTCGTTCCGCTTCGCCACACTGTATTTGCGAGTTCCTGCGAGCAGACCTTTCCAACCTGACAGAAGTTCGAGACCTCGCGTCAAGGATCAAGGACCGTTACGATCGGGTGGATGTGCTCCTAGATAACGCGGGCGCCCGATTCAGTCACTACGAAGAAACCTCCGACGGCTTTGAGCGGACCTTTGCCACCAACCACCTCGGCCATTTCCTCCTTACAGCGCTCTTGCTCGGGCACCTATTGCGAGCACCGGCTGCGCGCATTCTTACTATAGGGTCGGGGGCACACTCCGGTGTTTGCAGCAATCCAACGTGGCTCCTTACAACACAAACATATGAACGCAAGTTGGCTTATGGCACTTCCAAGTTGGCCAACATCGTATTCGCTTACGAGTTAGCGCGACGTTTGTCCGGCACCTCGGTGACCTCGAACGCAGTGGACCCAGGCGGTGTGGCGACGAATCTCGGGCGGAACAATGGTTGGACCGCGTGGTTGCGACATCTGACCTATTATGCTCTAAAACGCCAGTTGATCACGGCTCGTCAGGCTGCCAGCCACATCGATTACCTGGCCTTGGCAGAGGAATTGACGGGAGTGACAGGACAATACTTCCGAGATCGGCAGGTAGTTGCGTCGTCAGATGTCTCGAGAGATCCTCTCGTGGCTCAAGGGCTCTGGTCACTGAGTGTGAAGCTGACTGGAGTTGACGCCAGCCTGGGGCGAGTCTGGGAATATTTGCGGCCGGCCGACTCTGCGTAACGCCTGACCGATGTGGGGTGCAGCCACACTGTCGGGCGTATTGCGAAGTGTCGATCTCGGTGTCCCGACTAGAAAATGCTCTTGCTCACCTCGACCGAATAAACGCTTTCGTTTCCTGCGTTGTCGTATGCCGTGACGACAAAGAAGTAGGTCGTGCCGGACTGAAGCCCCGTTGCGACGTAGCCGGTCACGTTTCCTTGGAGCGTTGCAATCGGAGCTCCATAGGTTCCAGACGCCGTTGCCCGATAGACTTTATACCCAGCCAGATCGCTCTCGTTGTTGGCGTTCCACGTCAGTGTTGCGGACGAGGTAGCCGGCGCGTTCAACGTGAGCGTCACATTCACCGTTCTGGTGATTCCTCCGCCCGTCACCGTGATGACCGCCGTGTTGCTGCCGAGGCTGGCGGTGGAGGTATTCACGCTCGCCGTGATCGTGCCATTATTTGAGCCAGAGGTCGGGCTGACCGCTAACCATGACGCGTTGTCACTCACGGTCCATGTTCCGTTAGAAGTGACGGTCACGGACTGGCTTGCCGGGTTGGCTGCTCCCTGGGTCGCCGTGTAGGCAAGACTGCTGGGGGAGGCGGTCAGGGATGCGGCCGTGACGGTCAGGGTGACGGAGGCTGTCCTTGTGACTCCGCCACCAGTGACTGTGATGGTGGCACTGTTGCTTCCGGTCGATGCCGATGAAAGATTGACACTGGCAGCAATCGATCCGTTGCCGTTTCCGGAGGTTGGACTCACCGTGAGCCAGGCGGCGTTGCTACTTGCCGTCCAATTTCCATTAGAGGTAACCGTCACAGTCTGATTTGCCGGATTCGTCCCACCCTGGGCTCCTGAAAACGTGAGTGCCGTGGGGCTGAGGGTGATGGTCGTAGGTGGAGCCGCGACGGTAAACGTGACGGGGACAGTCACCGGAGTGGCACCGGTCGCGCTGAGGGTGACGGTGCCGCTATAGCTGCCGGCGGTCAAGGTACCGGTGGCGGCCGTCACGGTGATCGTGCCATTGCCGGTGCCAGAGGCTGGGCTGAGCGTCAACCAAGCGGCATTGTCACTGGCACTCCAACTCAAGGTGCCACCGCCGGTGTTGCTAATACTGAGGGTCTGAGCGGCCGGATTGCCGCCGCCTTGCTGCGCCGTAAAGGCCAGACTGGCTGGGCTGGCCACGATGGCCGGAGGTACGGGCGCTGCCGCGACGGTCAATGTGACGGGGACGGTTCGCGTAATGCCCCCTCCCGTCGCTGTCATGCTGGCGCTGTAGGTGCCGGCGGTGAGGGTGCCTGTGGTCACGCTTGCCGTGATTGTTCCGTTGTTGGTTCCTGAAGTCGGGCTGACGGTCAGCCAACTCGCGTCGTCGCTGACGGTCCATGTGTTGTTGGATGTGACCGTCACTGACTGATTGGCCGGATTGGCGCCCCCCTGTGTAGCGTTAAACGACAGGCTGGTAGGGGATACAGTCAGTGAAGCCGCGGAGACCGTGAGGGTCACGCTGGCTGTTCTGGTAGTGCCTCCACCGGTCACGGTGATGGTGGCATTATTAGTCCCTAGAGCTGCGCTGAGAAGGTTGACGCTAGCGGTGATGGTTCCATTTCCGGAGCCGGATGTCGGATTGACGGTAAGCCACGCTGTGTTGCTGCTGGCTGTCCAACTGCCGTTCGACGTGACTGTCACCGATTGGTTAGGTGGATTGGTCCCGCCTTGGACTCCCGAATAGGTCAGCGACGAGGGGCTCAGCGTGATAGACGTCGGTGCTGGAGCAACGGTGAAGGTCACGGGCACTGCAACGTTAGTCGCTCCCGTGGCGCTCAAGGTAATGGTCGCATTATATGTGCCGGCCGTCAGGGTGCCGGTAGTCACGCTGGCGGTCACCGAGCCATTGCCGGTGCCGGAGGCCGGCGAGAGCGTCAGCCACGCCGCCGCATCGCTCGCACTCCAACTTAACGTGCCTCCGCCGGTGTTGCTGATGTTGATGCTCTGAGACGCGGGATTGCCTCCGCCCTGCTGAGCCGAGTAAGACAAGCTGGTCGGACTCACTCCAATTGCAGGAGGGGCTGGTGCGGCTGTCACAGTAAAAGTAACCGGCACAGTCAGAGTAGTCGCTCCGGGCGCGGTCAATGTAATGGCGGTGTTGTATGTCCCAGTGGTCAGCGCGCCGGTTGCCGCGGTGACTGTCATCGTGCCGGCGCCGGTACCGGAGGACGGTGCAAGCGAGAGCCAGGTCGCGTTGTCCGTAGCCGACCAGCTTAACGTCCCACCACCGGTATTGCTGACGGTGAGTGTTTGATTCGCGGGATTGGCGCCGCCCTCAGTGGCTGTGAACGAGAGGCTTGTAGGACTGGCCCCGATGGCCGGCGGGATGGGCGCCGCCGTCACAGTGAAGGTCACCGGCACTGAGACGTTGGTGGCTCCTGTGGCGCTCAGTGTAATCGTGCCGTTGTAGGTGCCGGCGACTAGGGTTCCGATGGCGGCCATGAGCGTGACGGCGCCGTTGCCGGTACCGGAAGCAGGGCTGAGGGTGAGCCAGGCGGCATTGTCGCTGGCGGACCAAGTGAGGGTGCCGCCGCCGGTGTTGCTGAGGCTCAGCGTCTGGGCGGCCGGGTTGCCGCCGCCTTGCTGCGCGGTAAAAGTCAAACTTGTGGGGCTTGCACCGATCACAGGTGTGGGACCTGGATCGGGTGGAGAAGAGGACGATGTTGGAGAGATAAGTGGGATGACCGCAGGCGCTTCAAAAAGAAGACGACCTAGGGCCCTCGATCCACTCGAACCTCCTGATGTTGATGTTGATGTGCCTCCCGTGGCTGCGGCTGTAAGTCCACTTCCGCTAAGTGAGGCGTTACTCGAAGCTGGTGATGGCCCCACGGCGTAGGCTGAGGTGGTGGAGAAAGTGGAACCGGTGCCAAGACTGCTTTGCTGAGTTCCACTGGGTGCCGATGCGACTCCTGAGGTTACCGGTTGAGGAGTCGGGGTTTGTTGCGTGCTGTAGCTCGCCGGAGGATTCTCCAATGGAGATGACACCGATGTGCTTGTTGATGCGATGGATGGTGCCACAGTTGCGATTTGTGAGAGTGCCGGTTTGCGGATGAGGCTGTGAGACTTGCGTCCTTGGGGTTGCGTCACAGACGAGAAAAGGCGGCCAGAAACATCTCTTTTCCCTGTTCCTGTCTGCGCTTTCTGGGGCGATGCAGTCGTGCTCTGCGCAAAAGCAGCCGATGTCACATGGTGTGAAACCGGTAGGAGGCAGGTCCCTAACGATATGGAAAGTCCTGAAACCGCCAAAGCGAAGAGCTTGCTTAGCTGCTTGCTCGACGAACTCAATTGGCGCATGGTCGGTATCCTCCGTGTTGCAGGGCCTGCGATACGACCCGTAAGACGCCACCAAATACTTCCAGACTCGGTGTGGACTCTATGGTGATCAATGCCATTTCCGTTTCGTTTCCAGGTACTAGGTGGTCACTACCATCGAGTGCCAGTATAGGGAGAACAGCAAAATGGGTGCCCCATAAGGCTTTGCCGAGATTCCGGTTGGAGATATCGGGAGTTGTAATTGCTTTTCAACGAGTTTGGGATGGGGTGTCTAGTCACGGAAACCAGTTCAATATCCCGTGCTCTAATCTTCCGCTGAACAGAAACAGGGCGGCGTACATTTCGAGTACTGATGAAGAGAAATCATGTAACTTATTGATTAACTGATACAACTGTTGTTTCATCGCAGACGGGAGAATAAGAATCGCTCAAATTTCAAGCGGTTATATCTGTAGGTCTTCACCTCCACCTGGACGGCAGAGTGGCCTCGGCATCATCAATCAATAGCGGCATGCTGAAAAGCGTTGTTGATCGCCAAGTTGTGTGAGGAGGTACGTTTCCTGTTGCACGAACTAATTCAAAGAGTCCGTCATGCTCTCTTCCCTGGAGAGAAATTGGATCTTGAGCTTCGCGTACGGGAACATTTCACTTTCTTGACTCGATAAAGGGCTTCTGCCATTGTTGCCGTACAAGAAAAAGAGGAGCGTTATGGAGAAAAAGACGAAGCGGTCGATTGCGGTCGTGGGATTGGGCTACGTCGGTCTTCCGATCGCGGTCGCGTTCGGCAAACTGGGGCCTGTGATCGGGTTTGACATCAACAAGACGAAGGTCGAGGAGCTCAGAAAAGGCATCGATCGAACAGGAGAGGTGTCGGCGAAGGATCTTGCAGCGACCCACGTGCGATACACCTCTGAACCGACCGATCTCAAGGCAGCGGATTTCATTATTGTGGCTGTTCCCACTCCGATCAGTGAAACCCTCCAGCCGGATCTGAAAGCATTACGAATAGTTTCAGAAGTGATCGGCGCCAATATGGCTCCTGGTACGATCGTTGTCTATGAATCGACCGTCTATCCGGGAGTGACTGAGGAAGTCTGTCTACCTATTCTCGAGAGGAAGTCGGGAATGAAGGCCGGCGTGGACTTCAAAGTCGGATATTCTCCGGAACGAATCAATCCGGGAGATAAAGAGCACACGCTCGAAAAGATCGTGAAAGTGGTTGCAGCGCAGGATGCGGAGTCGCTGGAGATTGTCGCCAATACCTATGGCATGGTCGTGAAAGCGGGAATTCATCGGGCCTCCAGCATCAAGGTTGCGGAAGCTGCAAAAGTCATCGAGAACACCCAGCGCGATCTCAATATCGCCCTCATGAACGAGCTGGCGTTGATCTTCCATCGACTGGGGATCGACACGAAATCGGTTCTCGAAGCGGCCGGGACCAAGTGGAACTTCCTGAAATTCTCCCCGGGCCTCGTCGGTGGGCATTGCATCGGCGTCGATCCGTACTACTTGACCACCAAAGCTGAATCAGTGGGCTATCACCCTCAAGTCATTCTTTCGGGGAGGCGCATCAACAACGGTATGGGGAAGTTTGTGGCCGAGCAAACTATGAAATTGCTCAGCCAGCTGGCGCGCCCTGTCACTGAACTCCACGTGGGTGTGTTGGGCCTGACATTCAAGGAGAATGTGCCGGACCTCCGTAACAGTAAAGTGCCGGACATCATCAATGAGCTTCGTGAATACGGAGTCAAGGTGCTGGTGCATGATCCGATTGCTGAGAACGAGGAGGCTGTTGCGGAATACGGGATTCATCTCGTTGAATGGAAGCAGCTGAAGGACCTCGACGGCATCGTCATTGCTGTCGCGCACAAGCCGTTTGCTGAAATGCACTTAGGCGATCTCTTGAAACCACTGCGTAGCCGGACAGCCGGCGTCGTGATCGACGTGAAGAGCATCTTGGATCCAGACAAGGTGCCTGGTTCACTCAAGTACTGGCGACTCTAGTTCAAAGTTCAGAAAGTCCTCAAAGTAACCACGGCCCCCTCCAGCCCGCCTCAATCTGCAATCCTCCATATAGACTTTTCCTTTGAGCACGTCTCACTCTGTAGTATAAGAGATTGAGATTCTACCGGCACGCTACTTCCCCGTCGAAGGCTGTTTTTCATCGGGAGGGGACATTTCCGTGACTCGCTATGTGGCGCATCTTCTCAATGGCAAGCCGATAAAGCTCGTCCAGATCCTCTGGTTGCTCATGGTCGCTAGTTGCGCCTTGTTCGTTTCACCCGATGTTAAGAGGGGGGACCAGCATCTGGCGGCGGGGAAATATGAGGAGGCCCTTCTCGCCTATCGACAGGCGCTAAAGGAGGATCCGTTCGACCCGGCACTTCAAAGCAAGTACACCCTGGCTCGTGAACGGGCGGCGGCGATGTACGAAGAGCGGGGGCGGGCTTTTCTCAAGGACCGACAGCTTGATCAGGCGATCGAGGAGTTTAAACGCGCACTCGCGATCGAGCCGTCGAACCCGGAGCATCAGGCCGGGATGGCGGAGGCACTTCGCCTCAAGGAGGCGCGAGGCCAATATCGCGAAGCGGAGCGGCTGGCTCAAATCGGCAGAACAGATGAGGCAATGGAAGGGTACGCCAGAGCCACTGAACTGGACCCGACGTTCAAAGCCCCGCTCGAAGGCATCAGCAAGCTGACGGAAGAGCAGCAAGCCATCATTCGCGATGATCGGATGAAACAGCCGGTCACGCTCAAGTTCAGAAACGCAGGAATTAAGGAAGTGCTGGAAGGTGTGGCGAAGGTCGGCGGCTTCACGTTGATCTTCGACAAGGACGTTCGCAACGACCCCATTTCCATCGCGGTGCAAGACACGCCGTTCGAGGACGCGCTGCAGCTCATTCTCAACAGCAATAGCCTATTTTCCCGTAGCGTCTCACCGGGGGTGTTGATCATCAGCCCCAATACCAAACAGAAGCAGGAGCAGTACCAGGACCTGATGATCCGAACCTTCTACCTTTCGAACGCCAAGTCCAAAGACATGCTGACACTCCTGAAGAGCATGCTTGATTCCAAGCGCATGCATGCCAACGAGCAACTGAACACGATCGTGATCCGCGATCAGCCTGAGAAAATTCAGATGGCTGAGAAGATCATCCTGGCCAATGACCGGCAAGACTCGGAAGTGCTCTTCGACGTCGAGGTGCTGGAAGTCGACCGTACGATTAGTCAAACGTACGGGCTCACCTATCCGAAACAGGTCGCGGGCGCGATGGTTCCTCCAGGGCCTGCGGGCGTGATCGCCGGGACGCTTGCCCAGCAGTTCACGTTTCGGCAGCTGACTGAACTTGGGCCTGACAATTACCTCTTCAAGCTCCCGACGAATGTGCAGCTGGATTTCTTCAAGCAGATTACGGACGCCAAGACGCTTGCCGCCCCGAAGATCCGGGTGGTGAACAATAAGAAAGCGGAGATCAACATCGGCGACAAACAGCCGATTCTACTGTCGACGACGAATGTCCTGCCCGGTCAAGCCGCAACAGGCGCGGTGCCGACGACCTCAACGGTGACCTCGATTGAGTTCCGGGATACCGGCGTCAAACTGACCGTTGAGCCTTCCATCCGGCTGGGCGGTGAACTCGGGTTGAAAATGAAGATCGAGGTGGTTCGTTTGGGCGAGCAGGTCACGTTGCAGGCTTCCCCGCCCATTACGCAGTTCAAGTTCGGCAACCGGTCTGCCGAGACGATGCTCAGCATTAAGGATGGGGAAACCATCGTCCTGGGCGGGCTCTTACAGGAGGAAGATCGGAAAACCAGAGTGACGGTCCCGTGGATCGGAGATCTTCCTGTGATCGGCAGTCTCATCAGTTCGTTCAAGACAGAGCGAGTCACCACAGAGGTGATCTTAACGATCACACCGCACATCGTGCAGAACATGACACCTCCGGGCGCCAGCACCCAGGCCTTTTGGTCCGGGACGGAATCCACCTATGCAACGGGGCCGATGTTCTCGAGCGCCACAAAAAAGGTGTCCCTGTCCTCGGGAAACGGGCCATCAGGACAACCCGCTTCAACCAAAGCCGCGGAGAAGCCAAGCGTCGATCGTTCCTTGGCCCAGCTTGCCGCACCGGGCCCGCTCCTTGCGATTCGACCCGATGAATCGGCCGTTCAAGCCGGCAAGGAGGTCAAGCTCGCGATCCTCGATGGTCGGATCAGCGCATCGGGCCAGAGTCTATTCAGAGTTGAGTTTGACCCGAAGATCCTGCAGTTCAAACGGCTCGCCGAGGCGGAGGTGGTCGGCGCAACAGAGTTGTCATCGGCCACGACCGGTGACCAGGATGGATCGATTGTATTTCGGCTTGCGCGCCCGTCCCAGCGCGCGCCGCGATCCGTCAGCGTGACGTTTCTTGCGAAAGCGCCAGGGGTCTCTCCTGTCCGTGTGGAGTTGGCCGGGTCAGAGGGTGAGGGGCAGGCGTCCGCTTCGGAAGTCGGCACAGGAGTCGTGAGAGTCCGGTGAAGGAGGATGGCCTCACGCTGCTTGAAGTCCTGGTGACGATGACGATCGTGGTGATACTGGCCTCGGTCGCTATGCCGCTCAGCAAGGTCTCGACGAAGCGCGCCCAGGAAATTGAATTGCGGCAACATCTCCGGGTCATTCGAAGCGCCATCGACACGTTCAAGCTCGAATGGAATCGTGACGGGGACGTGCTGCTGGGACCGGTCTGTGTGAAGAACAGGCTGACGTGCAAGGACGTCACCAGTCCGTACGGCTATCCCAAGTCACTCGACATGTTGCTCGGAGTGAAGCTGACGGGGGAAGAGGCCACCGTTCGTGGCACGTCGATCCGGCGCTACCTGCGCGTGACGCCGATTGATCCATTCAACGGCAATGCCGACTGGATCCTGCGCTGCTACAAGGACCAGCCGAAGCCGTCCAGTTGGTGCGGGGAAGATGTGTACGATGTGATGACGAGAAGCGAGGCAACCGCGCTCGATGGAACGAAGTATCAGGATTGGTAGGGGGGCCGGCAGGGATGCGAGGGGCTTCACGCTCATTGAGCTGATGATTGTGGTGTCCATCATCGGAATTCTGGCCACATTGGCCGTGCCCTCCTATCAGTCATCCTTGATCAAGGCAAGAGAAACCGTGTTGCGGCAAGATCTCTTTACATTGCGGGAGTTGCTGGACCATCACCGTGCGGATCAGGGGAAGTATCCTCCGTCCCTGGACAGCCTGATCGCGACTGGCTACCTCCGGGCGCTGCCGAAAGATCCGTTCACCAACTCGTCAAGTTCCTGGCAGGAGATTTCCGAGCCCACGGAGGGTGGCGTGTTTGATGTGTATTCGGGGTCCGACCTGGTCGGAACGAACGGAACTGCGTACAACCAATGGTAGACAACCGCGTGAATCCGCTTCTTACTCAAGTCTCAGCGCGACGTGAGCTCTGCATGCTGCTTGGCGCCAGGCGCACGATGGCGCTCTGCGCGCTTGGATTCGGAATGGCGATCATGATGGCTTGCAGCGCACTCGAACCTCTTGACGAACCCGAGGTGTCCGACCTCCAGCTGACCACGGACACGCTCAAGACGTCCCTCAGAGACGCGCAGCGAACGATTGCGGAGTTGCGTGCAGAGGTTGAGTCACGGCGTCAGGAACTCGCCGAGGGGCAGATCGCGCGAGCGCAGTTGGAAGGACGACTTCGAGAGGCGGAACGTCGGCTGGTCGAGGCTCGCCACGTGATCGATCTCCAGCGGGAAGAACTGGCCGGCTCGCGCTCCGAGCGAGAACGGGTGGCCAAGTCGGGGGCAATGTTGCGCAGTCAGATGAAGCAGCTTCAACTGCAGCTGTCCAGGATAGGGAAGGCCGCAGGCGACTCTCGTGCCTCAGGAATGGCTGCGACTGCTAGTACGCCTGCTGCAAGAGGACGTCATGCGGGAGCAGCGTCCGTGAGGCTCGAGGATGCGGTTCCCCCAGATGAGCGCGCGGGAGGCATGGCGGCCCCGGCTCTTCATCTGTGGGAAGGATCGGCGGTCGGTGGGGTGCCTGGTTCCAAGCCGGCCTTGAACAATCCCGTGCGGGTCTCGGTCAAACCCGGTGATACCTTGTGGAGTATCGCGCAACGGCATCGCGTTTCGGTCAAGCGCCTTATGGCTTTCAATCAACTTTCGGACAACCATATCCAAGTGGGTCAGGCACTCTGGTTGATTGCGCCTCCTGCTGCGGGTGAGGGCGAGCAACCTGAGTAGATCGCACGTCTCGTCAGTAAGCCTCGAAGGTCCGGCCTATGGCGATCTTTGCATACAGAGCAGCAAGGGCTGATGGATCTACGATCGACGGTCAACTCGAGGGCGAGACTGATCGGCTAGTTCGCGCCAAATTGGAGTCCCAAGGGCTACTCGTCTTCAAGCTCCACCGGCGCGGGATGGGTTCGACGAGGGCGGCGGGGAGGTCCTGGTCGTGGGGCAGGCTCCCGCTCGGGGAGTTCCTGGTGTTCAACCAGGAGTTGCTGGCGCTGGTGAAGTCCGGCTTGCCGGTCCTGCGTGTGTGGGATCTGCTCATCGAGCGAGCCGGTCACGCGGGATTTCAGCAGGCGCTGCGTGAGGTGCGGGAAGACATTCGAGGCGGATCGTCGGCCTCCGAGGCGCTGGCCCGGCATCCCTCGTATTTCCCCGATCTCTACATTGCGACGGTCAAAGCAGGGGAGCAATCGGGCAATCTTCCGGAAGTGCTCCAGCGGTATGTGGCCTATTTGAAGCTCATGATGGGGTTGCGCCAGAAGGTGATCAAGGCGCTTTCTTACCCTCTCTTTCTCGTCGCGATCGGTGTGGCGGTGGTCGGGTTCTTGCTGGTGTACGTCATGCCGACGTTTGTGTCGGTCTATGGGGAATCGGCGAAGACATT
>Ga0334722_10006183_pt1 | contig 11901 bp, 11 predicted proteins | sample C3_bottom_MG_FD_207210 | JGI IMG/M metagenome (GOLD analysis project Ga0334722, IMG submission 207210) | Sediment microbial communities from Yellowstone Lake, YNP, Wyoming, USA - C3_bottom | ecosystem: Environmental > Aquatic > Freshwater > Lake > Sediment | place: USA: Wyoming | collected...
TGCAATCGGTGATCAAGCCAGATTTGCTGCCCCGGAAAGGCTGGAATTGTGCTAGAATGGTCGTTCCCATCCTCCTGCAACAGTCTCGAAAACCGACTTCCCCCCTTGTGGGAGGGGGAGCCACTTTGCGAGACTTTTGCCTGAGACATGCCAGTGCAATCGGTGATCAAGCCAGATTTGCTGCCCCGGAAAGGCTGGAATTGTGCTAGAATGGGTCGTTCCCATCCCCCTGCAACAGTCTCAAAAACCGACTCCCCCTCCCTTTATGGGAGGGGGTTGGGGGGAGGGTAAAGTGGCACCCGTTGATCACATGGCAACCTCCCCCCCACCCTAACCCTCTCCCACAAGGGGGGAAGGGATTTTTCAGACTTTTGCAAGAGGCTCTTAATGTTGTCCCAAATTCACATTCCGCAGCGGATCGAGAGTATGTCCAGAACCGTGAATCCACGAAGCAAGGCAGCTCAGTTATCGGCCCTGGCCTGCCTGCTCATCGTCTTGCTCAGTTCCGCGCCGCTCTTGGCCAAAGAGACGGTCCAGATCGGCGGCACCGGTACTGCCATCGGGGTCATGAAACTCCTGGGGGCAGCCTACGAGAAAAAAAATCCCGGGGTGCAGATTGAGGTGTTGCCAAGCATGGGGACGCCCGGCGGCATCAAGGCCGCACTGGATGGGGCCATCGGCCTGGCGGTCGCCGGCCGCTCCCTGAATGGTGAGGAAAGCAAGGCCGGGGCGCTGGGAGTCGAGGTTGCCCGCACCCCCTTCATCTTCGTCACCGATGAAAAAAATCCGGCCCACAGCCTGACCGCCCAAGAACTGGTGAACATCTATTCCTTGAAAACCACCAATTGGCCGAACGGCTCGTCGGTTCGGCTGGTCCTCAGGCCGGCGCGGGAAACGAGCTCGACCATTCTCAAGGCCATCTCTCCGGAGATGGAGCAGGACATGGCGATCGCCCTGGCCAAGGAAGGCATGGTCTTTGCCGCCACCGATCAGGACTCGGCGGAGGCGGTGGCGAAAATGCCCGGGTCGCTGGGCGCCTCCACCCTGACCCAGGTCCTCACGGAAAAGCTGCCGGTCAAGGTCCTGGCGTTTAACGGTTTGACCCCGAGTGTCCGCGGGCTGGCGGACGGCTCGTACGCCCTATTTAAACCAATCATCCTCGTCACCACCGCCCGGACGACTGCGGCGGCCCGGCAATTTGCCGCCTTCGTCAGCTCTGCCGAGGGGCGGGCGATCCTGGAAAATTCCGGGAATTTCACCGGACCCTTTAAATAAATCTTCGCCCATGCCAACATCTGTCAAGACCATTACAAGACCGACTTCGGCCGCCCAGCGCTTGACCCTGCTGGGGCTCCTGGCCGCGGGCCTCATTGCGGTTGCCCTCCCCGGCGGCTATTTCCTGGCGGTATATTCCCGTGAACTGGGCGCCATGGAGGCCGAAGCGAAGGCGGATTCCTTTTATGTCTCCGGGCTGGCTTCGGAAAATCCCCGGTTGTGGCAGTACCAGCAGCACCGCCTGCAGGACGTGCTGGACCGCCGACCGCACAAAGGGGTCAAGGAGTCCCGGGTGGTCCGTGCCCCCGATGGCACGACGATTGCCGAAAGCAGTGACGACCTTGCCCAACCGCTGATGCAGCAGGGCTATCCCGTGCTGGATGCGGGGCGGGCCGTGGGTATGGTCGAGATTGTCCGCTCGCTGCGGCCTGTTCTAATCGATACCAGTCTGGTCGCCCTGATGAGTTTTGCCCTGGGGTATGCGATATTTTACTTCATCAGGGTCATGCCGATCCGCTCCGTGCTGGAGGCCGAAGCCCAGAGCCGCCGCTATGCCGAGAACCTGGAAGAAACCAATGCCGACCTGCGGGCGTTCATCTACGGTATCGCCCATGACCTGCGGGCCCCGCTGGTCAATCTGAAGGGGTTTTCCGCCGAACTCCGCAGCGACCTGGACACCATCATGCCAACGCTGCAGCGCAGCCTGGTCGCGTTGAGTGAGGAGGAAAGGCAACTGGTGGTCCCGGTCCTGGAGCGGGGAGTGCCGGAGTCCTTGGGCTTCATCGATTCTTCGGCCAATAAACTCGACGCCCTGGTCAATGCCATCCTCTATCTTTCGCGCATCGACTTCCGGACGCTCCATCCCGAACTGATCGATACCGAAGTTCTGGTGCGTGAAGTATTGCGGAACTTTGCCCGGACCATCAAGGAAAAGAACATCACGGTTACCGTGGGGCCGCTGCCGAGCGTGCTTGCCGACCGGCTGGTCGTGGAACAGTCCATCGCCAATCTCCTGGATAATGCCTTTAAATACCTGGAGCCGGGCCGGGCCGGGACGGTTTCGCTCAGCGCCGGGCAGACCGGGAGCGCCGTGGTTTTTGCAGTTACGGACAATGGCCGGGGAATTGCCCCGGATGATTGCCAGAAGGTGTTTGAGATCTTCCGGCGGGCGGGTAAACCGGACAGGCCGGGCGAGGGGATGGGGCTGGCCATGGTGAAGGCCTTGGTCCGGCGCCAGGGCGGCAAGGTCTGGTGCGAATCCACGCTGGGCGAAGGGTCGACCTTTTTCCTGTCGATACCTGGCCAGGGCGCACAGATAATCTGAGTTTGCCGATAAGGAGATATACTATGGAAATGCATGAGCACGTTACCATTCTACTGATCGAGGATGATTCCGGCCATGCCGTGCTGATTGAAAAGAACCTCCGGCGGGCGGGGATCGCCAATGCGATTATAAAGCTTGCCGATGGCCAGAAGGCGGTGGATTTCCTTTTTGCCCGGGAGGGGGACAGCGGTCCGGAGCATAGTCGGCCGTTCCTAATTTTGCTCGATCTCAACCTGCCGGTGCTCAGTGGCTATCAAGTCCTTCAGGCCATAAAAAGCGACAAGAGGCTGCAAAACATACCCGTGATTATCCTCACAACCACGGACAATCCGCATGAAATTGACCGCTGCTATGAACTGGGCTGTAATGTGTATATGACCAAGCCGGTGGATTATGAGCAGTTCTCCGAGGCCATCCGCAAACTCGGTCTGTTTCTGTCAGTTGTCAGGGTGCCGGGCAAGAAGTAGGCCGGGATTTTGTAGGTGGCTTGGGCAGTAACCATTCGTAGTAATAATACCGGCGTTGCAGGACCATGTCGGCCATGTTATTCCGTAAACCAGGAGACGAGAATGACCATGAACGAAGCACAATTGTTGACCCTGGTCCTGGTCGAGGACGACCCCGGCCATGCCCTGCTGATCGAGAAGAACCTTCGCCGGGCAGGAATCGCCAATAACATCATCAAACTTGATGATGGCCAGAAGGCCGTGGATTTCCTCTTTAAGCAAGGGGAATACAGCGGCGCTGAGCACCCATCGCCCTTCCTGGTCCTGCTCGATCTTAACCTGCCGGTGTTCAGCGGCTATCAGGTGCTGGAGGCCATCAAAAACGACGCGCGGACCAAGGCCATTCCGGTGGTAATCCTGACCACCACGGACAATCCCCATGAGATCAGCCGCTGTTACGAGCTGGGCTGCAATGTCTATATCGCCAAACCGGTGGAGTATGAACATTTTTCCGATGCCATCCGCAAACTCGGTCTATTCCTGTCGATCGTGCGGGTGCCGTAGTGGTGGATAGTTGGCCGCATTCCCATTTCTAGTGGTTATCGCGGCCAGCGTTTTCGACAAACAGGTGAAAAAGAACAGTGAGTGAGCGGGCTGGGTTGGAGTGTGCAGCGTAAAATATAATATTAAAGCACAAAACAAATGGCAGGAAAAGTGATGCGCTTCAGCAAAATGAATAGTTTGGCGGTTTTGGTATTCCTGGCCGTCTTTATGCTGGGTAGATATGGCGAGGCCAGGGCGGAGGTGAAAATCGGGATCCTGTCGTTCAGTGACGAAAGCCGGTATATGGAGGCCAAGAGAGGTATTCTGGAGCGGCTCAAGGACCTCGGATATTCCGAGCCCAAGACCTCGTTCATGCTGGATATTTCCGGGGCCAACAAGGCGAAGGCCGCTGAGTTGGTCCACAAATTCGCCTCGGCCAACCTTGATCTGATTTTTACTCTGGGCACCAGTATCACGGTGCCGGTGGCCCGGGAAATCAAGGATGTCCCTCTGGTCTTCAGCGTGGTCTATGATCCGGTGGAATCGGGAATCGCCAAGGATTGGCAGAGTTCCGGCAACAATACCACCGGCACCAGCTCCATGGTTCCCATGGCAAAGGTCATGGATGCACTGCTCGCCTTCTTGCCGGTGAAACGGCTGGCCGTGCTCTATACGCCGGGCGAGAAAAACTCCGAAATACAGTTGAAAGACCTGCAGGAGGTCCAGGACTCCTACAGACTCAAGATCATTCCGGTCCCCTTGACCAGCAAGGAAGAAATCGCCCAAATCGTGCCGGAGGCCGCCCGTACCGCCGATGCCCTGTATATCACCGGCAGCAATCTGGTGGGTAAAGAAATCCCGGTGATCGTTGATTTAGCGATCCAGGCAAAAGTTGTAACCGTCACCCATCTCGAGGACATGGTGGAAAAAGGGGTACTGCTGGGTGTTACCTCCGATACCTATCAACTGGGCCGCATGGCGGCGGACAAGGGGGTAAAAATATTGCAGGGTGCCAAGCCGGCCTCCCTGCCCATTGAGACCCTGAAGGATTTGAACCTGGTGCTCAACCTGAAAACCGTGCGGGCCGGACAATTTCAGGTTCCGGCCGCCTTTATGAAAATGGTGAAAAAGAAGATCGAATGAAGGTGGTTTCGGCCCAGGTCTGATCCGTCCCGGCAGACCAGTGAGCCGGTCGTGAATTTTGCCCGGAAGCTTGCTGCGGAGCCCTCGCTACATGGTCCCTCAAAAATTTAGCAAAAGCATCAAGTCTGATCTCCTGCGGATCATCTTTCTGGTTCTTTCCGTAAGTACCATCGCTTTCAGTGTGCTGTTGGCGACGACTCAGGGCAAGATCCACGAAAATTCGTTGCTGACCAAGGGGCAAGGTCTGGCTTCCTTGATTGCCAAATTAAGCCAGGAGCCCTTACTGGCCAAGGATGGTATCCAGTTGGATGCCATCGTGAAAGAGGTGATCAAGGATGAGGATGTGGTCTATGCGGTCATCTATGATGCCCGGGGCAACAGCCTTACTTCACTCTATGCCAGCATCGATTTTGGTTCACCACGGCTGAAGAGTGTTCTTGCCGGGCTCCCGCGGGAAAGTGAACTGGCCGATTACATCCGGGCCTTCAATAAGGTTGAGCCCATCCGGGAGATCTCGGTCCCGGTCGCCATCGGGCTGGAAAACATCGGGGCAGTAACGGTGGGCGTGTCCAGGATCCGGGTCCGGCAAATGGTCGCCCAGACCGTCTTGTCGGTCCTCCTGCTCAGTGGTTTTGTCTTGATTGTCTTGGGGCTCGCCTTGTTTTATTTCACCAACCGGAAGATCCTCGCGCCGATCTCTGTGCTGGCGGGCGCGGCCGGCCGCCTGGCCCGGGGCGACCTGTCAACCAGGGTAAAGGTGAAATCGTCGGGCGAGGTCCAGCTCCTGATCGACAGTTTTAACCGGATGTCCGAGGATCTGGAAAAGACCACGGTTTCCAAAGATTTCGTGAATGAAATCATTGCCAGCATGCGGGACACGCTCATTGTCACTACCCCCGAGGGGCTGATCTCCCGCATCAACCTGGCCGCCGGTCTGCTTCTGGGGTATGACGAAAGCGAGTTGGTCGGCCGACCGCTTAATCTGGTGGTTGTCGATGGCCCCGGCGACAGCAATGGGACCCTGGCGTCGGTGCTGGCCAATGGTTCCGTTAGTTCGCTGGAGAAGGCCTACCGGGCCAAGAACGGCTCGATCATCCCGATGTTGTTTTCGGCCTCGCTCATGCGGGGCGGCGGCCAGGTCCAGGGTGTCGTCTGTGTGGCCCAGGATATCACGGAGCGCAAGCTGGCGGAGGAGGCCTTGCGGGAAAGTGCCGCCAATCTCACCGCTACGCTCAATGCCACGGCGGACGGGATCTTGGCCAGCAGTGCCGAGAAGATCTTCTTTTATAACAAAGGGTTTGCCGAGATGTGGCGTGTTCCTCAGGCCGTTCTGGACACCGGCGAAGACAAAGACCTGCTGGGCCACGTTATGCAGAAAGTGTCAGATCCGGATGCCTTTGTGTGGGAGATAAAGCGTCTCTTTACCTCTGACAGCAGCAGTTTCGACACGCTATATTTGAAGGATGGCCGGGTGTTAGAGCGCTATTCCTTCCCGATGCGGCAAAAACCCGGCCAGATGCTGCGGCGCGTCTGGTCATTTCGCGACATCACTGCGCGCCGGGAGGCGGAGGAAACCCTGCAAAAATATTCCAAGGATCTGCTGGAAATCAATGAGGAGATCAAGAACTTTGCCTATATTGTGTCCCATGACCTGCGGGCGCCGCTGGTCAATATCAAGGGTTTTTCCGAGGAGCTTGCCTATAGTATCAAGGAACTGACGCCGCTTCTGGAAGGCCACCTGGGCGTCATCCCCGCCGGAGAACGGGCGAAGTTGACCGAGGTAATGCAAAAGGACATCCCCGAGGCCATCACCTTCATCGGCTCGTCGGTCAGCCGGATGGACAACCTCCTCGGGGCGATTTTGAAACTCTCCCGGGCCGGTCGGCGTACTCTGAGTCCGGAAACCTTGTCGGTCCAGGAAGTTGTTGGGAGTATCGTGAATACCCTTACCCATCAGCTAGTGGCAAAGAACGCCCAGGTGACGGTGGCCCCGGGTCTGCCCGATATATTTACCGATAAAACCGCAGTGGAACAGATTATTGGCAATCTGTTGGATAACGCGGTTAAATACCTTGAGCCCGGGCGGGCCGGGTTGATTGAGGTGACTGTGGAACGCCGGGAGGATGAGGTGGTCTTTCAGGTCCGGGACAACGGTCGCGGCATGGCCACGGAAGACATTCCCCGGGCCTTTGAGATTTTCCGGCGGGTGGGCCGCCAGGATGTGGTCGGCGAGGGGATGGGGCTGGCCTACGTGAAGACCCTGATCCGCCTCCTGGGCGGGCGCATCTGGTGCGAATCCGAACTTGGCCAGGGTTCGACCTTCAGTTTTACGCTGCCACCGGCCGGAGCGTCAGGGGCAGGCAATGATCGAACATCGGAGCCTCTTGCAAAAGTCTGAAAAATTCCCTCCCCCCTTGTGGGGGAGGGTTAGGGTGGGGGGGAGGTTGCCATGGAATCAACATGTTGCGACTTCACCCTCCCCCCAACCCCCTCCCATAAAGGGAGGGGGAGTCGGTTTTCGAGACTTTTGCAAGAGGCTCATCGAAATGATTGAATATCTAATAGCCCCAGGTATGGGTTGAAGAAAGAGGAGTAACACCATGGCTGATCCTACCCGGCCCCGTATTCTCTACATGGAAGATGATTCCGGTCTGTCCCGCTTGCTGCAGAAAAGTTTGCAGCGCCGGGGCTACAGCGTTGATACCGCCGTGGATGGGGAAGTCGGGCTCCTGATGCTCGGAACCGCCAGCTATGATCTGCTGCTGGTGGATTACAACATGCCGCACCTTGGCGGCCTTGACGTTATCCGCACCTTGGCCGAGGCCGGGACACTGCTCCCGACCATCATGGTCACCGGCCAGGGCAATGAAGAGATCGCGGTGGAGGCCTTAAAGCTCGGGGCCTCGGACTACGTCGTCAAGGACGTGGACATGAAGTATCTGGACCTGCTCCCGGTGATCATCGAACGGGTGCGGTTCCAGCAGCAGATCATGCAAGAGCGGCAGCAGATGGTCGAAACCATGCGGGAAAGCGAGGAGCGCTACCGCAAGCTCGTGGAGATGTCTCCCGAGGGTATTGCGCTCCATCTGGACGGGGAGGTGGCGTTCATGAACCCCAGCGGCGCCAGGATTCTGGGTGCTTCCGGGCCGGACCAGGTGGTTGGCCGCTCGATGTTCGAGATCATCCATCCCGACCTGCATGAGGGGGCCCGGGAACGCATGCGCCTGCTGGCCGAGAGCGGCGGCCAGGCGCCCTGGGTTGAGGAAAAATTTGTCCGCTTCGACGGCGACATTATCGATGTGGAGGTGTCAGCCACCCTTTTTCATTGGCAAGGCCAGCAGATGACCCAGCTCATCTTCCACGATATCTCCGAGCGGAAGCGGGTTGAGGGGCGTCTCCAGCAATTGGCGCTTTACGACTCCCTGACCGGGCTGCCGAACCGGACCCTGTTTTTCGACCGGATGGGCCAGCTCATGGCGGCGGCCAGGCGGAACGAATATGTACTGGCCCTGCTCTTTCTCGATCTCGATGGGTTTAAACAGGTGAATGACACCTTCGGGCATGGCGTGGGCGATGAGCTCTTGCGCCAGGTGTCTGGCCGTCTGACCAGTGTTATGCGAAAATGCGACACCATCGCCAGGATGGGTGGTGACGAATTTGTCGGGCTCTGCGGCCGGATCACCGAGCCGGCCGCTGCGGGCGTGGTGGCAAGGAAAATCATCAAACAATTGCAGGATCCCTATGTGGTTGGCGAGATCACCTGCAACATCGGGGTCAGTATCGGCGTCAGCATTTTTCCGGATGATGGCGAGGACTGCGATACCCTGCTTAAACTGGCGGATATTGCCATGTACCGGGTCAAGCAGGGCAAGAAGGGTGGCTACTTGTTCTTCCGGGAGATGCCGGGGCAAGTTTGAGGTTCATTAAGCTCATATGTGCTCAGGCCCAGGCAAGGATGCGCGCATGACCGCCATTCTCCAGTGTCCGGTATGCCGGCAACCGTTGCTGCCTTCAGCAAGCGGCTACCAGTGCCCTGCCTTGCACACCTTTGATGCTGCCCGCCAGGGCTACGTCAATCTCCTGCTGGCCCACCGCAAACATTCCAAAGTCCCGGGGGACGACCCGGAGATGGTCCGGAGTCGGCGCAGGTTCTTAGACCAGGGCCATTATCAGCCAGTCGCCGACCGTATTGCTGTGGTGATCCGTGAGGCTCTCGCCGGGACATCATCTGGCAGCGTCTGCAACCTGCTCGACGCCGGCTGCGGCGAAGGGTATTACCTCCAGCGCCTCAAGACGGCGCTGTCCCAGGGAAGTCAGGCGGCGCTTACGACCACTTACCACGGTGTCGATGTCTCCAAATTTGCCGTGCGGCAGGCCACCCAGCGTGACCGGAGTATGGCCTGGTTGGTGGCCAGCATCAATGATCTGCCCTTCTTGCCCGCTTCCCTCGACCTGGTACTGAGCGTCTTTTCACCGACGAACCTGGGGGAATTTGCCCGGATTCTCAAGCCGGGTGGCAGTCTGGTGTATGTGGGCCCCGGCCCGCACCACTTAAACGGCCTGCGGGAGATCATCTATCCGGTCACCCGGAAGCATGAGGAGCCGTCGATCAGCGAAAAGGCCAAGGAGCACTTCACTCCTCCGGTCCTGGCGCGGATTCATTACCCGCTTGAGCTGCAAGGCCAGCAGGTGATCATGGACCTGCTGGCGATGACGCCTTATTATTGGAACATCGATCAGGCCACCAAGGCCAAGGTGGCGGCGTGTGACCGCCTGGCCCTGGATGTTGATGTGGAGATCCGCCTATTCAGGAAAATAGAGGCCGGGGAGGAGTTGGCCAATGTGTGAGTTCTGCACCAAACATGGCGACGGGCAGGTCTGGTTTAAAAATGCGGCGAATTACGCCCAGGATCTGATGGCCGATCTCAATCGGCGCCGCTATATCCGGGAGTTTTTCACCGCCACCATCGAGGCGGGGGTCGATACCATCGGTCGCCTGGAGTCCATCTACCGGAAGAAGAAAACCCTGCCGGAACGGCTGGTGCGCCAGATGGTGAGCCAGGCCGGGGTGGAGCATTTCGGCCAGGTGGTGACCATCGAGGACATCCGGGAGATCGTCGGCCGGGCGGCCACCGTGGTCCGGATGCCCTGTGCCTGCCGCTGGGCCGCCCTGAAGAAGGAGGCCCGCTGCTGTTACAGTGTCAGCTATACCCCGGAGACCTGGTACCAGGGGCTGGACATGGGGTATTTTGGTGTTGCCCCGGACATGGGGTTGGAGAGTCTCACCCCGGCGGCAGCCATCGCCCAGATGGAGGCGCTGGAAAGCGATGGGGCGGTCCACACCATCTGGACCATGGTCACCCCCTTCATCGGCGCCATCTGTAATTGCCAGCCCGGCGACTGTCTGGGGTTGCGCACCCTGGCCCTGGATGTCGAGACCATGTACCGTGGCGAGGAGATGGCCGTGGTCGATCCCGCGCTCTGCTCCGGCTGCGGGCTCTGCGCCGAGGCCTGCCACTTCGGGGCCATCGCCGGGGCCGGGGCAGCGGCAGAATGGCGGACAGCGATCGACCCACGAAAATGTTTCGGCTGCGGCTTATGCCGCAACCGTTGCCCGCAGGCGGCCATCACCATGGTTACGCGGGATTGGCGTTAGAGAAGGAACCCCCCATGCAATCTACCACCAGCAGTCATCCGGCCCGCATCCTCTATTTGCCCCACGGCGGCGGCCCCTTGCCCCTGCTGGGAGATCCCGGCCATGCCCGGTTGTGCCGGTTTCTTATGGAAATTACCGCGTCACTGGGGGAGCCTGAGGCGATCCTCCTGATCAGCGCCCATTGGCAGGCGGCCCTGCCGACCCTCACCGCCGCGCCCCGGCCGGAGCTGATCTACGACTATTACGGCTTCCCGCCGGAGTCCTATGCCATAACCTACCCGGCTGCTGGGGCGCCGGACCTGGCCGGCCGGGTCCACCAACTCCTAATGCATGCCGGGATCGCATCCCGCCTGGACCCGCATCGGGGCTTCGATCACGGCATGTTTGTACCCCTGAAGCTGATGTACCCGGACGCCCAGATTCCCTGCGTGCAACTGTCACTGCAAGCGGACCTGGACCCGGCAGTACACCTGCAAATTGGCCGGGCGCTGGCCGATCTAAAGGCAGAAAACCTCCTGATTATCGGTTCGGGTTTTTCCTTCCACAACCTCAAGGCCTTCCGCTTTGGCGGACCCAGCGCTGCCGATCCCCAAAATGAGGCCTTTCAGCACTGGCTGATCGAGAGCTGCACCGATCCAGGGCTCAGCGAAGACGTGCGGCGCGGTCGGCTGACCGACTGGCAGGCCGCCCCGTACGCCCGTTACTGCCATCCCTATGAAGATCACCTGCTGCCGCTCCACGTCTGCTACGGCCTGGCGGGCAGTGTCGCGCGTCTGGTCTTTTACGACGAGATTCTGGGCAAAAAGGCCTGCGCCTTTTTATGGTAGCGATTGATTCTAATGACCGCCATCCCGTCCACCGCCTCCGAGGGGGAAATTTAATGCGAGGTGAGTTGTGAGCCAGAAAAGCCCTGCCGGTGAGGACGAAAAAGCGGTCGAAGTCCCTTTCGAGCGGCTGGGGCCGGAGACCTTGCGGAATATTATCCAGGAGTTTGTGACCCGGGACGGGGCGGATTGGGGGGAGGTCGGCGGTTCCCTGGAAGAGAAGGTCGCGATGGTGCTGCGGCAATTGCACAGCCGCAAGGCCAAGGTGGTCTTTGAGCTGAAGTCGCAAACCGCGAATATCGTGCTCTGCCGCTGAAACAAGGCGGCGCCAAAGGCTGGCAAATTGTGCTAGTGTGCTGTCTTGTTAGTTGTTTCCACTAATTTTGGATGATTTGCTTCCTAATCTACGGTGGAGATTCAATTTATCAGCTCTTTGGAACTTGATGGGGCAAGGACAATCTTGGGCCGCCCTTCGACGGGCTCAGGGTGAACGGTAGTTACATTCAAATCGTTGTTCCGATCATCCTGAGCCCGTCGAAGGGTGGCCCAATCTGTCAATATTAATAGTGGCTCTAAATAAAACTCAGCAAAATGCTTATATTACATAACAAGATCAGATCGTTACAGCGAAGGAGGTCTTGTTATGAAGATGCCCAAGATAACCCTGTTGGAATGGCAGAAACGTTACGG
>Ga0334722_10006184_pt1 | contig 11901 bp, 19 predicted proteins | sample C3_bottom_MG_FD_207210 | JGI IMG/M metagenome (GOLD analysis project Ga0334722, IMG submission 207210) | Sediment microbial communities from Yellowstone Lake, YNP, Wyoming, USA - C3_bottom | ecosystem: Environmental > Aquatic > Freshwater > Lake > Sediment | place: USA: Wyoming | collected...
GCTGCGCTCCTCTGGGCGATCGGCGACGTGGACGACGACGTCATCGAGCAGGCGATCGTCGGGTTCGCGAACGCCCAGGAGGACGCCCGCAGGATTCAGGGCAAGGCCACGAAGGCGGCTGCCGAGAAGACCGGCCTCGCGAAGGAGGTCGCCGAGAAGATCAAGAAGGCCACGAAGCCCAAGAAAGAGACCAAGGCGGAGAAGGCGACCACGGCCGCGACGAGGTCGTGGTGAGCCACCGTCGCGGACGGATCACCCGCAGACCCGAGGGCGTCCCGCTCGACCTGAACAAGATCCGCATCGCCCGTCCGTGCGACGTCCCGTGGGACTCCATGAAGGGCGACGACCGCGAGCGGTTCTGCGAGCAGTGCAAGCAGAGCGTCCACAACATCGCGAACATGACCCGCGACGAGGTCGTGAAGCTCATTGAGAAGGACGGCCAGCCCTGCATGCAGGTCCTTCGCCGGAAGGACGGCACCGTGATCACGCGAGAGTGCCGAGAGCTCCGCCCGCCGGCGATGGACGACTTCAAACTCACCGAGATGCGCGGGTCGATCGAGATCCCGATCGACCCGAGCAAGAAGGACGAGCCCCGACGCTCGCGCTTCGGGCCCGGAGGCAAGCCATGAAGGAACTCCCGATTATCTACCTCGTCCACGATCTCGTCGCCCCGGTCTCGACGGAGATCATGTCCGCCGAGATGGCCGCGTGGCTGAACGGCTGGTGTCCCGTGAGGCCTCCCAGCTACTCGCCGCCGAGCCAAACCGTAGGCAAGAAGACGCCGTTCTACGCAGGCCGAGTCGTCGTCGACGAGACCCTGCTCCGCGCCGTCGACTCGCTCCTCGGGATCGCCGACGCAACCCTGGTCGTCGGTGACAAACTCACGGACACCATGTCGGTCCAGGTCGAGCGCTTCACGACGAACCGGGTCCCGACCTATGCCATGAACCCGAGCGTCCAGTTCAACTCCATGAAGCTCGGACCTCCGCCGTTCCACCTCTGGTCCGACGCCGCGAAGTGGGTCGAGATCAAGGGCTGGGCCTGCAAGAAGTGCAGCCGTCTCTACGGCGTCGGCGACCACGCCGAGAGGATCGCGCGCTGGTGCTGCGCGAAGGAGGTGCCCTGCAACGACTGCGGGAAGATGACGGAGAAGCACTATACGCTCTGCTTGTCCTGCCGCGGGAAGGCTGACATCGCCCGTCACGCCAAGCGCACCAGGAAGCCGTGGAACGACTTGATGCTCTGGTCGGACGCCAACGACTGCTGGTACGAGGACCTCGACGCGGCGATCGATGCGGCCGCGAGCGAACTCTACCAAGAGAACGGTCGCATCCAGCCGACCAACGCCGAGATCGCCGAGAGGCTCGAGGACATGCGACTCCTCCTCGCGGAGCCGATCACCGCTCGACCGTTCGAGCTCATCGACCATGTGCGGGACGACCTCCCGACCGAGGACGACGGCGATCCTGACCTCTCCGGCTGCGACGTGGCTGTGGAGGCGCTCAACAAGGCGCTCGAGGAGCTCGGGCCGCTCTCGTTCAACTACACGAATGTTGCCCTTGACGTAGGGAGCGTGAAGTTGTGAAACGCGGTCGCGATTGAGCGAGACAGACTGGCTGCGTCTAGTTGTCAGACCCCTCCGCTACACTCCTTCCATGCTCCGCCGTGCCTACCCAGTCTCTTTCGCTTTCCTCACCGCCAGGAAGCGCCGTCTCATAGCCGAGATCTGCCGCTCGTACCGAGCGGCCGTGAACCACTTCATCCGCGTGTTCTGGAAGAACTACAAGGTCGCTTCTTACACGCAAGCGCTGCCGCCGACGCGGCTTTCGACGGGTTTCCTCCAAGACGCCTTTCGCCAAGCGGAGTGGCTCGTCAAGTCCGCTCACAAATCTGCCGCCGCGCTCGGCGCGATCCCGGGTCGTCCTTACTTCAGCGGCAAGCCGATACTTGGCTTTGATGGCGTTGCGGTTGAGCGTGGCGCCGGTTCCTTCGATCTCGTCATCCGACTTTCAACATTCGACAAGGGCCACAAGGTCACGCTTCCGACGAAAGCCACCACTCCTCTCCGTGAGCGCCTCGCCCTCGAAGGCTCCTACCTCGTCCAGGCCGTCGCACTAGACCCGGACGAGCCGATACTCTGGGTCGCCTCGCCGCCTCCGGCGCCGAAGACCGCAGGCGACGTCACCGCGGTCGATGTCGGGGCAAACGTCCTCTTCGCCGATTCCCGGGGCGGCATCTTCTCCGAGAACGACGACTCCTTCAAAGAGATCCTCGACAAGATCCGCCGTCGCGAGAAGGGGAGCAAGGGCCGCCGTCGCGCTCGGGCTGAGCGCGACAACTACATCCGCTGGGCGATCAAGCAGCTTCCGTGGGAGAAGATTCGGGTCCTCGTGCTCGAGGACCTCAAAGGAATCAAGAAAGGCAAGAAGAAGGCGAAACGTCTTCGGAAGCTTCTCGGACCTTGGAATCAGGCCGAGGTCTACTGGCTGCTCGCGAACAAGGCGAAGGACGAAGGTATCCTCCAGGTCTTCGTCGAGGCTTACGGAAACTCGATCACCTGCCCGATCTGCGGCTGTCGAATGAAGCGGCAGCGGCAAGGATCGAAATTTCGTTGCCGAAACAACGAGTGTGGATTCCGTGGTCACGCGGACACAGTAGGCGCGAGGAACGCCGCCTCGAAGGCCAAGAAGCGCTGCTGGACTCCGCCCATGGCGCGTTGCCAACCGAGACCAATGCCAGTCGAGGGCGCCTTCAAGAGCCATGTCAAAGACATGGCCTGGCAGCGTCCCGTTCTGATCAAGAAGGCCGCCAAGGCGGCGGCCTTGTCGTTGAAGACCCAAGAACGAGGGCGCGAAAGGGCCCTTGCGGCCAAAGCCAAGAAACAAAGAACCGAGTCGAAGCTCGCAGGGTCGCGAACGGCCACAAGAGGTCGATCCTACGGAACGGTGTTCAACGGAGCCCAGCCGTGCGAAGCTCCGGTCGCCGCCGTTCCGCTGAGGACGCCCAGTAACGTGGGCGACAGCTTTGAGCCCGGCCGCAAGGTCGGGCTCAAGGCCGTTGCTGTTGTCGCTGGTGAGATCACGCGATCCGCGCTCTCTGAGGGAGGACGACAGGTCTCCGCCGTCAAGTCCACGACGGCTGGTGCTTCGAGCACTGGGAGTCACGGTCCGTTTACCTCGGGGAAGGTCACGAGTTTGGGGCCCGTGACGTGAGTGGAGTTACTCTGATGATCGCCTTCGAGTTGTTGGGAGGCGAAGCCCCAACCACACGAACGTTGCTGTCGCGGGAGACCACATGAAGTTCGAGGTCATTCTCGAGAGCCGTCCTGCCACGAAGCAGGTCTCCGTCGACGCCGACACGCACGAGGAGGCCGTCGCGAAGACGAAGGCCATGAGCCTGACAGCGACCGTCGAACTCAGGCCGGCCTGGGTCGACACGTCCGAGAAGGTCGAGAAGACGGGCGAACTCGAGCACGAGGTCGTCGGCGACTGCGACGGCTGCATGAAGCCGATCGTCTCGCGCGACATCCCTGGCCAGCCGTGGAACTACACGTCGGCGAGCGAGCATGGTGGTGGTGTCTTGTGCTATGCGTGCTCCAAGGGAGAGAAGGCGTGAGGGTCATCGAACTTGGGTCCGAGCGCTGGCGCCGCAAGCGCTGTCCTGGCTGCGACTCGGATCTCATGATCGGCGACGAGGACGTTTCGGTCGAGCGATCCTGGGACGGAGAAGACGGCTGCTTCGACTCGCGCGCCTACGTCGTCTGCGTCGTCTGCCAGAGGAGGTTCATGGTCGACGTTCCGTCCACTCTCAGGGAGCGGAAGCTTCAGGAGACGGCGGTCGCTTCGCCCGAGAAGGAGACGCCTGCGTGAGCAAGCTCTACGCCATCTACTTCAACGAAGACGGCGACGTGCCCGGCATAAGTGTCTACGAGAGTCGCGAGGCGTTCTTGAAGGCGCACGAGGACGCTGTCCCAGGCGACGTGATCGACCCAGAGAAGTTCGACGGGTCACAGACCGGCTGGCTGCTGATCGAGGGCAAGGCGCTTTCGCTCAAGCCGGAGAAGATCGTCGAGAAGTGGAAGTTGGAGTGAAGGACAAGCACCCGTAGCTTAGCGATAAAGCGACGAGAGCGATGACCTCGGAGTTGCGGGTTTGACTCCCGCCGGGTGCATTAGAGGATGATCGTGGTTGACGAGGCGTGGCACAAGAAGAACTGCATGGGCGTCCGGTCCTGGACCTCGTGCTTCGACGGCCTCACGGACTCGGAGTACTGCGAGTGCGAGCAGGGCCGAGCGCTCAAGAACGCGAGCGACGCTCGCACGAGCCGCATGATCAGGCAGGCCTTCTCCGTGCTCGTGACGGTGACGATCTTCATGGCGGTCCTCGCGACCGCGCTGGTCGTCTGCTCGCGGATCGTCCAGTGACCGACGAGAAGTGCGAGATCTGCGGCGGCTCAGGCAAGCGCACCGACCCGATCGACGGGACGGTGTGGGAGGACGAGCCGTGTCCGGCGTGTCGGTCGTCCATCGGCGAGGACGGCGAGGAGCAAGCCTCGTGAAGGACAGGCACCTCAGCACCTATCTCGAGAAGCGTGGCCTCTCCGGGTCTCTCGATCTCAGGAGTCTCCGCGCAGCGCGCAAGAATCTCGCTGCCTCCGTGGCTGATCTCGGGGATGCCTGGAAGGGGTGGAGCCTCAAGCTCCTGGGCGAGGTCGAGTGGCGCCTCGCTCTCAGGACGGCCGAGGTCACGAAGAAGAGGAAGCACTTCGCGCCACAGGAGGACATCGACAAGGAGATGGACCGTCCCTACTGCGGGCACTGGATGAAGCGCGAGAACCGGAAGGGCAGCCACACCCACGACCTCCTCAGCGTGACGTGTCTAGCGTGCTGGAAGAAGCTCGCCGCCGAGGCCGCCGAGAGGATCGAGAGCTACGAGGAGATCCGCGGCGAGGTTGAGGAGGAGCCGGTTGCATCGTGAGCCAGGATCTAGCCCTTCTTCAATGCGGCCGCGACCTCCGCGTGGACGTTACGCTTCATTGCGAAGAGCTTCTCGAGAACCTCGATGCGAGCCATGAGCGCCTTGTCTCCCTTGTGCTTCGCGATGAACTTACGGACCGCCGGTGCATCAAGCCGCTGATGCTTGTGCAGGAGGTTCGCGAACGTCACGATCTCGGACATGGATCTCGTCTCCTTTCAGACTAAGTGCCACGAGAATCGGCTACTTCCCGGAATTCCTCAAGCCTTCTTGACACGCCACTCCCCTCGCTCTATTCTTCCGCGCATGAGCCATTGATCCGAGGTCACCGTCGGGACTCGCTGACCCCCGACCCCTCCCCTTGATCGTCCCTGCCCTCGAGCACGAGGGCTTCTTGATTCCGGGACGGACATCAGAGCGAACCGACGGCAAGAAGGACCGCCACTACGTGGTGGTTCGAGACGACCTGCCTGCTGGCCTTGCGGCCGCGCAGGTCCTCCATGCTGCTGGCGAATCCGCTTCGCTCCGATCCCCTCCGAGGGGCTGCCACGCCGTCGTGCTCACGGCTCCGAAGAAGGAGCTCGACGAGCTGGAGACGATCCTCCGGTGGGAGAAGATCCCCTTCCGGTCGATCATCGAGAACGACGCCCCCTACGACAACGAGCTCGTCGCGATCGGCATAGCGCCGTGCGAGGAAGGGCTCGGTCGTTGGCTCCGCCACCTGCCGCTCTACGGCAAGGAGAGGAGGCCATGAGGTGTCGCTGCGGGTCCGGAGCGCACCCGCGGCGCTGCGACGTCCACCCCGACGCCTTCGACGAGCACGTCCGCGAGTTGCAGGCGATCCACGAAGAAGACGACGACGGGAAGCAATCGGGTGATGCACCTGGGCCGCAAGGCTCGGGTGAGGCTGGTTCGAGTCCGGCTCCGTCGAACATGCCTCGGTAGCTCAGAGAAAGAGCGCCGCCTTCTCGTAAGGCGGAGGTCGGTGGTTCAAGTCCATCCCGAGGCTCCACTACAAGGCAGCGAAGCTCAATCGGCAAGACCAGGGACCCGAGACGAGTCCACGCAGGGTGCTCGCGAACGTGGCGAGAGGAGCGCGTGGAGGAAGCGAAGGTCGTGGGTCTGACGGCTTCGGTCGTCGAGCACCGGAACGCTCCGCAAGGAGCCGAACGGAGGCTGGGGGTTCGAGTCCCTCCGCTGTCGAACACGCGCGGGTAGCTCAACGGCAGAGCACCGGAGTTGTTAGTCCGGTTACGGTCGTTCGACTCGACCCCCGCGCTTGGTTGTCGGTGTCTGTTTCTATCATCTGGTTCCATGGGATTCATCTGCTCTACATGTCCGGAGACTGGCGAGAAGGATGAGTCGGAGTTTTACGTCCGCAAGGACGGCTATCGCGAACCTATGTGCCGGACTTGCCGTGCAGGCCGAGTGCGTGAGCAAAGAAAACCACGGCGTGAACGTGTTCGAGCCGTCGCGCGGGCTGGATACCATCGAAGCAAAGACGAGAAGCGCGCCGCTCGAAGACGAGTATCTGCTGCCGCTGTCGCGGAACGTCCAAGCGTCTACTTCATTCAGGCCGGAGAATCAGGACCTATCAAGATAGGGTGGACCCGCAAGAAGCCGACCGAGCGAATGAAGGAACTTCAGTGCGGTAACCATCTCCAGTTGAGGCTGTTGGGTTCGTTCTTCGCAGATCGTCTTCAGGAGACGCGAGTCTTCGATCTTTTCGAGAACATCAGGGTGCGTGGCGAGTGGTTCGATCCTTCTGTTGCGCTGCTTTCGTTCATCGCGTCTCGCTGCGCACCTGCGCCGTCGTGAGATCGTGAGAGGAGGCAGTTCCGCTCGCGGCGACGGCCGCGTCCGCCAGGCGCTCGTCAAGAGGCTCGAGAAACTCGGCTGGATCGTCACGATCGGACCGATCGGCGCCGTCGGCGGCAACCGCCGCTGGCGTCACCTCGACGACACGACGGTCTGCTGGGAGGCGCACGCCCACAGGAAGGATCAGGGCGAGACGCTGTCGAAGCACCTCGTCAGCTACGACACCATGACGGCCTGCGCCCGCGGCTGCACCGTTGACGTGGACGACAACACGGCTTTCGTCTACTCGGAGAAGCTGGCTACTCCGTGATGCGGATCGTCTTTTCGATCGCGGCGACTCCGTCAGTCTCCGCCCATGTCTTCCAGTTCGTCTCCACCGGGAGTTCATTGAGCGCGTCGAGAAGCACGCGCGTGAACGCTCCAGAGCCGCATGGCACCTTGATCCCACGAGCGCGAAGAGCGTCGACGAGGGCGCACATGGCGGCGTCTTCGGTTTCTAGCTCGGCTATTTCTAGTTCAGCGCGACACCGACGACAGAGTGACCCGTGTTCTTCGGCGGCGTCTTCGCAGGATTCGCAGCGGCGGTTGGACTTCATTCCGTGATCCGGATGGTCATTTCGTACTCGCCATCCTTGTTCTTGCCTTCCTTGAGCCCCGTGATCGTTCCGAGGCTCGCGGCCTTCTTCTTGAGGGCCTCGGCGTAGACCTGAAGTGCCAACTCGTTCAGATCCTTCTTGCGCGTCTCCTCGGTCTTCGCGAGTGCCTCGTTCACTTCCTTCTCGAACTCGGCCCGCTTGGCCTCGACGGCCTCGGCGGCCTGGGCGGCCAGCTTCGCGTCGAGGTCCTTCGCGACCTTGGCCGTCGCGCTCTTGATGGCGTCCGGCGCGGCCGTGACCTTGACGGACGCCTTCTGCTCGATCTTGGCCACCTTCTTCGAGATGGCCGTCACGGTCAGGTTCTTCACGTCGAGCGTGAGCTCGACCTCGTCCGAGTCCTTGTGAAGCTCGTCCTCGTTGCCGCAGTCCGAGGCCTTCCACCCGTTCTTCTTGGCCGTCTCCTTCAGGATGTTCTTCATCTCCGCTTCGGGCAGGATCTTCTCGAGCACGATCTTCGTGACGGTGCAGTCATCCACCGTCACGGTCCGCGAGGACTTGCGGGTCACGGTCTCGACGACGGGCTCCGGGAGCTTCACTCGGTAGGGGCGGGACATGGAAGCCTCTCAAGCTGTCTGGAGTATACTTCCCGAGGAGGACCTTATGCCTCACCCTTCGAAACGACCCGCCGACTGGTTGAATCCGGGCGTGCCGTCGCAGCCGCAGTCACAGTCGCAGCCGGCTCCAGGTCCGCCGAAGAAGCCTGGTGGTGTCGACGCACTCTCCGTCACCTGTCCACGGTGCGGCGCTCCATCCAACCGCGCGTGCGTTTCGCCTTTCGACGGAGCCGAGACCCTCTGCGCATCGAGGGTTCGGCTCGCCATGGAGAAGGCCCTCTCGAACCGGAGGCGTTGAGGTCAGTCCTCGCTCTTGACGACCTCCGTGTCCTCGAGAGCCGCCGGCGGCGTGAGGCACGCGGAGCAAGCGCTAGCGATCTCGACGTTGACGCCGTCGGGGGCGGCCTGCCCGAAGCCGTCCGGGAGCTTGACGTAGGAGGCGACCAGGACGCCGCTATCTGTCTGTGTGATCGGCCCGAGCCATTCCGGCTCCACGACGATCCAGAGCGACCTTTCGATCGAGTCGATCGAGAAGAGAGTCGCGGCCTGGATGCAGCGCATGACCCAGCGCTCGGAGCCGCACGTCAGGTAGCCCGGGACTGTCTTGCCAGATGCCTTGCGCCCCTTCTTGAGGAGCCACTTGTGCGTGGCGCTGGACTGTCGCAGGCGTTCAGCCCTACGGATGAGCTCGGCTTGAATCTCCGGCCTGAGCCGCAGGAGCTCGGCCTTCGATGCCTCTCCGAGGTTGATCCTAGGATCGACTCTGATCGTCCCCTTCCACAAGAAGATGTCGATCTCCGCCTTGTCGAGACGCTTGAGGAAGACCATGGCGTCTTCGGAGGCACTCATGCTTCGAGCATAACCAAGGGATCGTCAGGGCGTGCTTGGTGGTTTTGAGTCGCTCGGCTTGAGATACTGGCCTCGTGGACCAAGGGTCAGCAGGTACGGAGTCGGCTCTTTCCTCCTCTCGCCATGGTCGAGAGCCAGCCTCTCGCTCCGGCCGAGAGCCGATCGTCATGTGCTGTCTCGGCACGGGGATCAAGGCTCATGATGGACGCGAGTGGCGCTGCCCGTGTGGTCGGGCACCAGAGCGCCCTCTCCGTGTCGAGCGCTACTACGAGGATCTCGACTCCGCGCCTCCAGGCCCCGTTGACGAAGTCAAGCCCGGAGCCAACGTGGGCGCGAGATCACACCCGTGCGGGGTCGAGAACTGTCCTGAGGTCACATCGGAGAAGAAGCCGTTCTGCGCCGCTCACATCGACCGTCTGGATCACGCGGATAGGCTCAAGCGCGAGATCGAGAACCGGGAGCGTGAGCAGGCTGCCGTCGCGGAGGCTGACCGCCAGGGCTGGATGAAGGTCGACGTTAACGGGTCGACGGCACGCGACATCCTCTCGGCGCTCTCGACCCAAGGTCCTCAGGACATGAAGTCGCTCGCCAAGCTCGCCTCGATCAGCCAGGGGATCATCCGATCCTATGTCGCGGCGCTCAAGAGGGCTGGCTTGGTCGATGTCGCCGTCAGCGAGACGACCTCGATCGTCGCGATCGCTCAGGGGTACTCGCCGGTAGAGTAGGCGATGGGATCATCGAGCACGGCGAGCCAAGCGACCGCCGTCTCACGGTCGATCTGGATCTTGCTGTCGTCGAGGCGGCCGCTCCAATCCTCGAGCCTGCGGGTCAGCTTACCGACCGACTTGCCGGGCCACGGAGCCAACTCGGGCCACACGAGATCCGGCCGGATGGCCGTCTGGCGGCGCTCGAGCTGGTTCGACCCGATGCCGATCGTGATCGGACCAGGGTCTTCGCGCCCGACCGCCGTCTGGACCCCGAGCACGAAGCCGAACGGGGCCACTGGATCGGCGAATCTTCGCGAGCCGCGCCAGGCCGCCGTGGCCGCATGCGTTGGTTGGAGCAGGAAGTCCGTCCTCGTGCCGTCGTGCTGGAGCAGAGCGGTGAGCGTGGCCGCGACGTCCTGCCAGCTTGCGCCGCTGCCTCCTCGGAGGCTGACGCCACGGGCCCCCTTCCTGTTGATCAGGTCGAGCATGCCGATCTCGAAGCGGGCGACTCTGGAGTGAAGATGAGCCTCTTGGATCACGCCGTGGCCAGACAGACGAAGCTGATCGCTTGGCGCGTCGAGGGCAGACAGACGAAGCTGATAGCTTGGCGCGTCTCTCGTCCGATAGTCGAGTTCGATCACGCCGGGATCTTCACTGGGCCTTAGGGCGTGCTCGCCGACGAAGTGGAGGTAGCGAAGGAAGTAGATGCCGTCGAGAGCGCCGGTGTTACCGGGGCCAATGAACAGACTGTTCTCGACGAACCAGCGCTTGTAACCGGTCTCGGACGGTTCGCCCCACGGGTGCCTCTGGAGCAGGACAATGGGCGCGAAGTCGCTCTCGTAATCGGCGGCCTCGGAGAGGGCCTTCGCCAGGCCGGCTTCGCCTTGATAGTCGCCGCGGTTTGACGGGGTCTCGATGCGCTCATCGCCGTAGTGGTGCGAACCCGCCTTGATGTCGCCGTGGACGATCCGGGAATCCAACTTGGCGCGATGCTCACTGTCGAACCCGAATCGGCGCCCGAACCGCAGCCCCAGGTCGAGGAAGTTCATGCTCGCCACGAACACGGCGAGGCGTCTCTCCCACGGCGTCAGGAGCAGGATCACCTCTGGGTCGGGATGCGAGAAGCCAGCGGCATGGACGACCCGGAGCGTGCGCATCCTGGTCGCCCACACAGGCCGGATGTCAGCGTCGAAAAACGCCTTGTCGAAGAACTCAAGCACGCCCTCGACGCCGCCCTTGGCCCTTTGGTAGAGCCCGAGCAGCCGTGCCTGTCCCGCCAGATCCAGCAGTCCTGCCTCTAACTCACGCTCGAGAGGCCGGATCTCATCCTCGCTCGAGTTATGACGCGGCACGATCGAACCCGAAGGCCGCGAGGATCTCGGTCGCCATTTCGCGAGCCTGGTCCTTGAGCCGCTCCTCCTCCTCGGCTGAGATCGCGTCGTGCTCAAACTCGAAGAGTGCGTTCAGAGCGTCTCGCTCCGTTCTGTAGACGGCGTGCCAGGTCGTCGAGTCCATGTAGCCAGGCAGCGTGAGCCTTGCTCCCCACCCGCGCTCAGCCTGGACCTCGTAGATCTGGTCGCCCTCGACATACTCTTCGACGGCTTCCTTGATCGACTCTAGGCGGTTGATCGCCGCCTGGGCCAGGTCGATGTCCTCCTGCGAGTCGGCGTTGTCGAGCAGGTCCGTCGCCTCGCGGAGGTCGTCTTCGACCCTGATCGAGTCTCCGGCCTCGTCTCCATCACCAGGGAGGACCCCGAGCCCCGAGAGGTCGATGAGATCGGGAGGGATCTCGAAGCCGCCCGCCTCTGTCTCGCCGGTATACCAGACGCCCTGGTCCGTCTCGGGTTTCATGCCACCGAGGCCGTTGTCGATTGCGACCTCGCCGGTCGCGATCTCGTGAAGCCGCGACAGGTAGATGTAGGCGGCATCCGCGGTCGCGAAGTCGAGGACCTCGATGTTCTGTGTCTCGGGCGACGAGCGGTCGCGGGAGGACGTGATTCCTGGGATCTCGTCGAAGTCGGCGTGGACGAGGAACGCGCCGCTCCGGACCATGTCGTCGACCGTCGACCGGCCGTCGTCGCTCGTCAGGTTGATCGCGTAGCGAAAGAGCGACGAGTCGAAGACGTCCTGGTCGCTGCGCCAGATGGCGGCCTGGATGGCGAATTCATCGCCAGACGGGATCTCGTCGACGTCGAGCACGATCAGCCGGGGGCGACCGACGCGGGCGAGGAGCGATTCGAGCCTCGACTGCTCGGCCGCCGTCAGGTCGCCGGCACTCTCCTTGCGTTCGAGATCGCGGATCTCGTCGTCGATCGGATTCTTCTTGGTCGGCTTGATCGGCTTC
>Ga0334722_10006185_pt1 | contig 11899 bp, 7 predicted proteins | sample C3_bottom_MG_FD_207210 | JGI IMG/M metagenome (GOLD analysis project Ga0334722, IMG submission 207210) | Sediment microbial communities from Yellowstone Lake, YNP, Wyoming, USA - C3_bottom | ecosystem: Environmental > Aquatic > Freshwater > Lake > Sediment | place: USA: Wyoming | collected...
GGTTACTGGGAAATACGCATCCCGCATGAGCGTTTGCGTTTTGAAATGGACTGCCTGGCTTATTTAAATTTTCTAATTTCATACACTTTGCTCCGTTGGGAATAGGAATTGAACAGGCTGCAGGTTGTCCTACCGGCCAACATCTATTATCTTTGATTAATTGTTGAACATTAACTTTAAATCCTCCCGGGCCGCCACAGTTCTCTACACTTTCCGCTGCCCCGTTTTTAATATACGTTCTGCAAAATTCAATTGCGTTTCCTGTGATTGCACTGGTTTGCATAATAAGTCCGTCATTCGGATGGGCAAAGGCCGTATCCAACAAATATTGATTATACGCTGCAGAGTTACCCGGCACAGCTGCTTTTGGATCAACGCGAGCAGCATTTGGATCACCTATTACTACCCTCAATGCCGGCGGTACAGCGGCAGCGGGAGCAGCCGGCTGGGCAACTCTCGGAGCAATTGCGGCAGGTTGACCCGCCACTGGCTTTATACAGGTCGGTTTTTCTTTTGTTTGGGGATTATACATACAAATAGTCATTGTTGGGTCAGACATGACTTGTATTGTACCGTTGATGACGGATGGCGCAAGCCAGTAACAGGCCTGTGCTGTTTCATCTTTGCACGCTGCAACTTTATAATTGCCTAGATTATCACCGGCATTATCATTTGTAATGATGACTGGTACTTGGTTTCCACAGCTTGTCTTAACGGCCTGAACCTGTGTAGCATAGCAACTTAAAGGTCCGTTGATAAGGAAACGGTCGTTGGCTTTTGTGGCAACTTGACCACCGCTTAAAATAAAGCCGTCACATCCAGATCCCCACCATCCTGCATAACCACACTTATCACAGTTATTTCCTTGCCAACCAAGTACTCCCGGTTGACCTCTACAATCAAAACTGTCCCCTGCTCCGGGAGGAAGTCCGTATTTTGCTTTCACTTGCGCTAAATCAATTTCGGTTGGAAGCGGAGGAACATTAGGCAATGGGCCTTTAGTTTTCCCAGAAACAAGAAATCCCCCGTCAGGAATAGAAGGTTGCGGAGGTTCGCTTCCACAGGTAGATTTTTTTATTGAATTGGTGCATTTTACTGGATATCCTTCAACTGTACAGGGTCCTGCCATACATTCGTCAAAATTCTGTTTTGCCGTATAATATTTTTCCATGTCGATATCATATGCATCTTTTGTGCCGGCAGGCGGAATAGGTGCAGAACCGCATGTACAATTTGTACCGAAATAATCATCGCTATTGCAGTTATCAACACAGGCTTTGAATTTTGCTTTATCTGCTTCGTACTGCGTTACCGGGTCAACAACAACGGGTTTTTTATAAGCTTCGTACGTTGGTGGCGGTTGAGGTTCCCCGCCACAGGTGGACTTTTTTTTAGAAACGGTACACCCTCTACACTTATTGTCAACACAATCATCATATGCAGCCTTTGCATCATTGTAAGCCGCTACTTGACCATCATATGCATCTTTTGATCCGGGAGGTGCGACAGGAGGTGTCCCGCATTTACACATTGGTCCCGTATAATCATCACTGCTACAATTATCAATACAAACTTTATATTTAATTTTATCTTCTTCATATTGAGCTATAGGATCGGGTTTATCAACAGGCGGTACCGGTGCAACCGGTTCAGGTGGACACGTGCATGTTGGTCCGGTGTAATCTTCACTATTGCATCTGCTCACACATGCTCCATATGCTTTTTTATCAGCTTCATATTTTGCTTTTTGTGCCTTGTACTCTTCGTCAGAGGCAGCAGGAACAGGTGCCTTTGATGGCTCCGGTGGGACATATCCTGTCAGGCATATTCTGTAAGATTCAGATCCCACTGAAAAGTATTTGCCACACGCGCCTTCTGCATCAGCCTGGTCAGCAACAGTTTGTTTATTTGTTGCACAATAATAACAGCCTCCTCCGTTTGTCACGCATTTACCGTAGCAATCATCATAACAATCCGCCGGTTGACAATTTCTGGGTGCGCCTTTTGGTTTATTATGTACCAGTATTCCTCCGGCAAAATATGTATGTGTATTTTCAACTTCAAGATTATAAACGGTATATATTCCCGGTTTTTTTTCGATGGATTCAACAGCAACTAAATTGTTATGAGAATCAAGAAGATAATCACCTATTTTAAGATAGGATGCCTCTTTCCAAGAAGTATTATTGACCCAAATGGGATGATTTCCCGTCACTTTTAGAGAATTATTTATTAAATAATAACCACCTCCGGTATTAGGATGAGTAAATGTTTGTGTAATGGTGTTAACGGCAGTTTGTTTTCCTGAAACATCATAAGACAAAACGGTATCTCCTATTTTAAGATCCTCAATCATTTTTTTACCTCCGTAAGGAGTAAGAATTTCAGTTCCGGCAAGAAAACAGCCTGCTCTGTCGGTCCCGGTTGCTTTACTGCCTGTGTTTTGAGCAGAATTATGTACTAAAAATCCTTCAGTAAAATAGTTATGATCATCTCCGTTCAAATGCAGACTGTAAACCGTATTCACGCCGGGAATAAATCGGATTGATTCAATCTTGACTAAGTCACCCTTCGGATCCATAAGATAATCGCCTGTTTTTAGAGAAGAAACTTCCCTCCATTCATTATTATTTACCCAGACAGGATGATTGCCGGTAACTTTTAAAGAATTATTCAATAGATAATAACCACCTCCTGTGTTTGGATGAGTAAATGTTTGACCTACCGTATCTGCAATTGTCTTATTTGCTGATAAATTATAGGAGATGACCTTATCACCAACTTTGATGTTTTGAATTTCCTTAGTTGTCCAGTCTGAAAGAAGAATCTTAGTGCCCGATGGAAAACAAGTGCCTTTATTGTAGTTAGGATTTGTTTTAAGTCCGTCGCAATCTTCCTGGTTAAAACATCCGCCAAACAGACTGCAGGGATCACACGTGGAGGAGACAACTCCTTTGCAGACTTTATAATCATAGTCGGATCCTCCCTGAGCTTTTATATTTTCACAATCGCTATTATTTGCAGAACAATCCTCAGGACAATTCGCAGGAGTTTCTCCTCCGGCACATGTTCCATTTCCGCAATTCATATCAGTAGAGTTTGGTACCGCAGCATCATCTACACATCGTTCGTAAGAATCTTCCCAGTGTGTGCCCTTACCACAATTTTGCACGTTTGAAGCGGGGGGATTTGTAGGCGCGGGAGCTTCAGGGCATCTTACATTACATTTTCTTGGTCTACCGGTACATGAGGCAGTACAGCCAGGGCCGGGGTTACAATCATCAGGGGTAGCACATTCATCAGAAGGTTTTTCGGATGAACTTGAGGAAGATCCCGCGTCGCATTCAGGCTTATTATAACCTGGACAACCTACTGCACAATTATCTTGGCAAGGATCCGGAGCTGCAGGTGATGAATCTGAACTAGATTCAGACGCAGGAGGTTCTTCTCCGCAAGGAGAACCCGGCTCAATTCCTTCATCAGCGCAACCTGGTCCTTGATACGATCCGCCACGGCAACTGCAAGGTTCCATTGCCTTAGTCTTTATAGTTTGTTTATTGTTTTTATTATTAAGCAGCGAAGAAGTAACCACTGTTGCAATACCCATTACTACAACAGCAGCTATTGTCAGGATAGTTATAATCTCTCCCCGCTCGTTTTTGCGCATGTATATTTCTATTAATAGGTTATATTATTTGACCATATGTGTCAAGCTAACAAAGACTCCAAATCCCCGTTTTTCCATCAATTTTTATTTTGGTTCCATTGGATACATTAATTACGCTTTCCTCAATCAAAGCGGGGATATCATATTCCCGGGCAACAATTGCGCCATGGGAAGTACTTCCTCCTTTGAGAAAAATTATTCCTTTACATTTGGGAAATTGGATTGCAAATTCAGGACTTGCGTTAGGGAAAATGCAAATAGAATCAGCCAGAATTTTATTATCAACATGGTTAATTATTTGAACAGTGCCCTCAACAATTCCCGGCGATACTCCCCTGCCCTTTCCCTGTTTTAAAAGAATGGGAATAACCCTCTTTGTTTTAGCAGATTTAGTTATAAATTTTTCTGGAGATTTTTTCAGAAGATCCTGTCTTAATTTATTCATATAAACAAGTACTTTTTTCTTCACATCTGATCTTAAAATCTGCAAACGGACAAATGCATCGATATATTTTTTTATTTTTATATCTGTGGGGGCATTATGATTCTGATTATTCTTATGATTGACAGAATTATTTATACGTTTTTTGATTATGTCTGGGATTTCCCACCAGCGTGGGCAGGTTAGTTCGTAATCACGGTCAGCCCGAAGTCCATATTCGTCCATATAAGAAGAAAAAGACATGGATCCTGAATTTACTTTTGCCTGGTCGCTGTAACTTTTGAAAAACCAGTCTTTTTCTTTTACTATTACATCAATATATAACTGGATGTCAGTCATATTCCCCCCTGTTTCCTTTATTAATAGTTGGTTATAAAATTCACTTAAAAAACCGGTTGCCACAACAGCTCCCCAGATAGAATCATCAGTTGCATTAGTAAACGCATCAATATTATTTTGAATGTTATCAACGGCTTTTTCAGGATTTGCAATCCAGGTACTTTGGGTATAGATTATTTTAAAAGTATTGACTATACACGGAAGACAAAGGAGTTTTTTTGTATCAAACATAAGTACAGGGATATTACTTTCAGACCTTTGGGTTTTATAAGAAAAGAGTGTTTTTTTATACAGCGTTTTTTCTTCATTGACAAGATTGATTACGAGCTCGTCATTTATCATTTCAAGAATAGGAAGATTTATTTTTTCACAAGGTAAATGAAGAATATCCATAGCTTTGCCGATCCATTTGGAACCGGTAAACCAATCAGATAAATAGGTATACGTTAAAGGTGACGGATCCGGTGTTATTTCGGCAAATCCTCCGGTAAAGTAGTGGCTTTTTTTGTCAGGGGGCATATATAATCATTATATGAAATGGATAATGGCTTTTGTTGCGGGGTTTCTTTTTTTTATGTTAGTGGGAACCCCTGCGTATGCAATCATTTTTTTACCCGCCATAATCCTTATTCCGATTGCTAAAATTGTTGCCATCATAATTGCAGGATTTTCTATTCCCGCAGTCAGTATAACTGCAGTTTGGAGTAAACTATTTCACAAATCACTTAAGCAAACCCTTATAATCCTTCTTATCGCTCTAATTTTATTAGGTATATGTGTTGGTTTTTTTCTTAAACTGCATAACCCTGCCAGACCTTGGTTTTAATTATTGATATATTCAAGGATACCTACCCCTTCGACTTTTTGGCCGTCAGGTTTTATCACTGACCCTTCAATATTTCCCATAATCCAGGGAAGTGACTCGTTAGTTGATCTGTTGTAATAATCTTTTCGAGTGAAATCAAGAACGGTATTAATAGGATCATTAAGATTTACTACGTAGTGTGTCGGCAGTTTATCGGTATCGCGTTTTATATCAACGCTGAATGTTTTATATACTCCATGATTGTTATCATCAAGAATTGCAATTTGATGTGTCTGATAAATGGAGGTCGGTTTTGCGACATTGGTTACATCTACATGATAAAAATTATTGTTTGTGTCCCAAAAGGCTATCCAATCAGTGAGAAGTCCAAGCGGTTGACTGTAAAATTGTATGTCTGAGGAGTTAAGAGAGTAGACATGGTTATATAAAACATATGCTTCCTCTTCCATCCCGTTGATCCATACTTTTCCCGTTCCCTGCGACATAAAACGGGTATAACCGGGGATACTACGCATTCCAATTTCATTTTGGAGAATGCCTGTGGAAAAAATTATTTTATTATTATCAAGTCTCAACTCTCCTTCTATGGACTCTTTAAGTACGCGTGTTGGGTCAATTGTGATATTCCAGCTTTTTATATATTGATTACCGACGATGGTTGAGTCTTTAAGTGTTTTAAAATCTGATTTGCGGATCCAAGCAGTTCCATTAAAGTAACTTACTTTTGTATTGTGTAAGTAACCGGCATCCTGCTCATTACGGGAATCTGAGGCTACTATTGTTTTGTGGGGAGTTGACTTGGTAACTGCCATAAATGTATCAACAAAAAAATGTTTGCCCGGAATAAATCTGGTTGAAAGCTGAGCTTCACCTGAGGCAACAGCATCATTAATATTGGGTTGCATGGTAGGTTTACAAGAAGTTACGGGACAAGCGGGAAGCTTGACCGTTGAACTTTTTTCTTTAAAAAAAAGATAAGCCAAGTATGCACCGCTTAAAAAAGTTGTAACAAATCCCAGTACAAAAATCATTATGATAAAAATCAAGATAAACGGGTGAGGTTTTTTGTTAACTTCAATGGGCGTAAAAGAAGACATATTTTTATTATATCAGTATGTGTTTTGCAGTCGTTAGTTTTCTGCTTGCCTCATGTACATTGTCAGTGAGCGGGAACATTTGATGTCTGCCGCTTGAAAGACCAACCTGACACTCTTTCATTGCATTTGTCATTCTGGATTTAAGATCAGCCATCCAAGCGGGTGCGGCATGACGATGAATTGTTTTTTGAGGGGACGATCCAGTATATACAGTATCTCTTCCATAATGATCGAGGAACCATCCAAAAGTTCCCACCCGGTCAATCCATTTATGAGATATAGCCAATTGATTAAGGGGAATTGTAGCAACCGGCGTGCTTGATTGTGCCTGAAGCGGTAGACATTCTCTTTTATTTTTTACTGTTGAACGTGATCCTAAAGTAACATCAATAAGTAGTAACGGGATAGTATGATTGTCTTTTTTCTGATAGAAAAGAATATCCGCTCCTTTTTGATGAGTTTCCGGAGATGCCTCCTCAGTTGTTGCATAGTTGCAGGTTGCATCAAGATCAGTTGGGACCAATCTTATACCGATTTGGGGGTAGGCGGTTTGCAATAGTATAGCGGCCCACGATTCCGAAAAAATAGTTCTTCCCCAATTAAATAACCTTTCATCTGATGTTTTACCTTTGAGGTACATGGCCAATGCTTCCATCCGGTTGGCAATGATATCCTCATCAGATTCAAAAAAATGAGATCCGGACCCGTTTCCGTACATGAGGAGTGGTTGACGAATTAATGCAGCATAGCGGCAAAGATGGGTCTCTACATTTAAATGTGATTCTCTTTCACGATGACCCATGGGGTTTATTATATATATTTTTATTCAAGTAACAAAAGGAATTTAACTTATTGCAACAGCTAATCTGTTATAATACATATCTAATAAGTATTACTTATTATGAAAAACAATCTTTTTTTTGAAGCGGAAAAAGTGAGAAAAAATCTCATTGACGAATTTCCTCTTCATTCACACGATTTACGCTATCCCCTTTCCGTTGCCTATATATGGCCTACAAAATATTGTCCGCTGGGTTGTGCACATTGCATGTATGCTTCTCCGAAACTGCAGGAAATAGATAAAAAAATGATACTCAGTCGTAAAGCGATTGAGAACTTTATTCATATTTCTAAAATGGGAAAACTTGATTCCCTTGTCATATCAGGAGGTGGAGAACCAATGCTTGAGTGGGAAACAGTTCAGACTTTAGTAAGAGATGCTTCATATGATTTTTGCGAAGTGATTACAAGTGGTTATTTTTTAGTAAACGATGATTTAACAAAAAAATATTTATCGGGATTACAGAAGGTTCTTTCAAATCGAAAGAAAAAAAAGAAATCTCACAATTTCTGTTTACGAATAAGTATTGATGAATATCATCAAAAGGTGGTTAAACTTGAGTGGATAAAAAAACTCATTTTTCTTCTGAAAGAAGACGCAGGATTACCACATGATAAAAGGTCTTACCCGGACATAAAACTATATTTCAGGACGCTTCTTATTGAAGACAAAACAGTTGAGGAATTAGCGGAGCTAACGGGGGCTCATCTGACTTCTATGGAAAACTATGAGCGGCAACTTATTTTTGATGATAAAAAAAACCCGCCTTTTTCATTGTCGGTAATGTATAAAGACATGAGATTTGTCGGTAGAGGAAAAAGCGCAAAGGTAAAAACGCTTATTGGTTTTGATCAGTATTTTGAGAGTTATACAAAAAAGGAAAACGATGTTCAGTTGGGTATGGGTGGTTCATACGTAAAGCACGGATTAAAACATAAACTTATAAAAGGAGTTGATGTCTTTGTAACCCATGAAGGTGATGTATTGCCATATGGTGGTGTTGGAGATATAGACTTTAATCTTTACAAAAGTAAGAATTACAAACTTCTCCTGACCAAATTATTCAAAGATATTATTTCAAGAACATTATTATTAAAAGGATTGCACCATATTGAAGAGATTGATATGGAAGTTGATCCTCATGTATTTGAAAGGGTGCGGAATAAAAACTGGTTAGCATCGGTTGCTGATGAATCTCTTGCCACAGCAGCTCAACGGTTATATGTGACTATAAGATTATTCCAGACATATATTAATTCAGGAGAGCTAAAGCAAGAAGAGCTTTCTCCGTACGCAAAAAAAATCATCTCCATTCCTAAAGCAAATCTTCAAAACGAATTCAGAGATTATATGCAGAAAGCCAAGCATATTATTTTTTCATACGCAAACGAGAGAAGCGAAAAGATAGCAGATTAAACGCCCCCCATCCTCCTGCTATAAAAGCGGCAACGGCTCCTGTTGCCAGGGCTACCCGCGGATTTCCAATCTGTCCGATCCACCCGATAATCGGGCCTCCTATTGTAGTTGATCCGGCATATGCAATGGCCCATAAAGACATTACTCTCCCCCGCATTTCAGGGCGGCTTTCAAGTTGTAGGAGTGTGTTACCTAATGAAGTAAAGACTATTGAACACATTCCGACAAAGATCATGGATAGTGATGCAAACAAAAGCGTAGGCATAAATGACGCAACAAGTACCGCTATGCCAAACAAGAAAGAGAACAGCACATACATAAACGGTTTAGTTTGTTTTTGCCCGGCACTTATAAGTCCTCCGATCACTCCGCCTATACCGAGGGCAGTATAAAGAATTCCATATCCTTGGGCATTTGACAGAAAAGTAAATTTGGCAAATATAGGAAGACTGACCTGAAATTCGTATGTTAAGGTTCCCACAACAGTCATCATAAGTAATACATGAAGCAATACCGGATTTGATCTGACATAATTTAACCCCTCTTTTATTTGACCTTTTGTTTCGATAGCCCGTGGAGTCAGTTGTAATTCTTCTTTTTTCAATAGAAGAATCATAACAATGACAACAACATAAGAAAATGCGTTTAGTAAGAAACACGGTGCTAGACCTATGACTATTATAAGAATGCCTGCAATACTTGGGCCAATTATACGAGCCATGTTTACACCGCTTACGTAAAGAGTCAATGCATTTCTCAACTTTTCTTTTCCCACCATTTCTATAACAAATGTCTGGCGTGCCGGGCTATCAAAAGCATTAGTTAATCCATAGCAAAATGCAATGATGTAGAGCATCCATAATTGAATTAAATTGGTATAAACTAAAACTCCAAGAATAAATGCCAATAGACCAAACGATGCTTGAGTGACAAGCATAAGACGTCGTTTAGAAAAACGGTCTGCGATTAGTCCACCATAAGGACCAATTAAAAGAATAGGTAGATATTGTAAGCCCAATACGACTCCGAGTGCGGTTCCGGATGAGGTAAGTTTTAATACAAGCCAGCCTTGTGCAACTTGCTGCATAAAAGTGCCGGAGATGGAAATTACTTGCCCGAAAAAGTACAGCCGGTAATTGCGGATTTTAAGTGATGAAAAAGTTGAGTGAAAATAATGGCCGATCATATAACCCTTTCTTTATGCTTTTGTAATAAAAAAAATGCACTGGGGGTAATGACTATAAGGGAGATCACTCCTAAAATGGTGAATACTAATTTGGTAGTATATATGTTTTGTATGGGTCCCAGAGCAAAAATAATTAAAGATGCTGTGGCACCAACAAGCATGCTCATAGCAGAAAGTGCAGTTGCACGATGGTTAGAGTCAAACTCTTGATTAATAAATCCATCTAAGATGGCAAAACGGGATCCGCCGGCAAAAATAACTCCCGTAAGAATAAAAAAGGATAAAAATTTATTGCTCCAAAAACCGGGCAAAAAAAACAAAGTCATAATAATAGGAAATGCGATATACACTTCCACCCTATTTAAGGCCTTTTTGTGTTCGGTTATAAGCAGCATGATAAGAGCAGATACGAAATATACACCCATGAAAAGCCATCCTTGCTGAACAACAGTAAATCCCATATCTGTGGCAAAGGCAGTACAGTAATATAATAAAGCCGACCAAGTAATACCTCCTACTAAAACATAGTACAGACTGAGGTATTTCATATGCGGGGTTTTTATAAGCTCACCCAGTCCGTCTTTAATTTTATTTAAACCCGCTGAAAAGGAAAACTTTTTTCTTATAACTGACGGCTCAATCATAAGAATGATAATTACCAGCGTCACAGTTTGAGAGATACTTCTCATGATATAAGGAAGGCCGATAAAAATAGTATATAAATATCCTCCCATAACAAAACCGATCATAAGTCCCAGACGGTATAAAAGAATTCCACGCGAATATATTTTTGCAAACAATTCCTCTTTTTGTAATACTTTCAGTGAATCAAAAAGCAATGCAACATCAGCTCCCGAAATAAAAGCGTTACCGATTGCAGTACCGATACTCGCAATTATAACCATCTGAAGATTGGTGGAAAACGCAAGGTAAATTGAGGATAAGATGGAAAGAAGCCACCCGAGAATAATTGACTTTTTTCGACCTACGAGGTCGGCAAAGGCTCCGGTTGGTAGTTGAAGTATAAGAGTAATCAGTATGGTTATGGATTGGAGAGTTGCCAGTTGCGTATAATTCATAAAACGTTGAAGAAAGATAACCCATATGGCTGAGGTAAAAAGAAGTCCCGAAAAAAACTGGATTAAATAAAAAAGTGTAATATTTTTTGAAACTATTACATCATCTTTTGAATTCATAGTCTTTAATTTAATACAAACATAAGCACACTTTCAAGTGTTATTGTTTAAAGATAGGTTTTGCTATAGAATAAAACTATTACTATTTACTTTACTGTTTATGGCACAAGCCAATAGTCCTACAAGAGAAAAATTTCCTTTAAGTCCTAAAAAGGTTATAAAAAAAACAATAGTATCTACTTTGGCATGGATTATATTCATCTTTATATTTGGACTTTTTTTGACTCCGGTCATAGCGGTATTAGGTAGACAGGCGGGAGTATTATTTGTTCCGATGATTTTAATTAATCTTGTTTTGTTGGCAATTGTTATCGTTCCTACCTATCTTTACCAAAAATGGTATTTCGATACATATTTCTACGATCTTACAAATGACTACGTGGTTATTCGAAAAAATCCCATTACCCCCAGAGAAATAACCATTCCTTATGAGCGCATTCAGGATGTTTATGTCGATCAAGATTTGTTTGACAGATTGTTCGGGTTATATGATGTATATATTTCAAGTGCCACCGTTTCCTCAGGAATGGAAGCGCACATTGACGGAGTTGAAAAACCGGCAGCAGACGGGCTCCGCGCTGTACTTTTAGATACGGTTAAAAGTAGAATAAGTAAGAAAGTTTAATAAAAATATGAACGAACCTATTACAGAAAAAAAATACCCCATTCAAGGAAAGTGGATTCTAAAATCTATTTTTGGATACATACTGAGTTTCCTATTTATTCTTTTGATTTATATGGGTGATTATGCGGGACGGGGAATTGTTTACCTTATCGTTATTATCTTTTCAGCGATATGTGTGGTTATCTATTCAACTCTTCAGCGCAAATCATTTCATTTTACCATCGATGATGCATATCTGACTTTTCAGCAGGGAGTTCTTAATAA
>Ga0334722_10006186_pt1 | contig 11896 bp, 10 predicted proteins | sample C3_bottom_MG_FD_207210 | JGI IMG/M metagenome (GOLD analysis project Ga0334722, IMG submission 207210) | Sediment microbial communities from Yellowstone Lake, YNP, Wyoming, USA - C3_bottom | ecosystem: Environmental > Aquatic > Freshwater > Lake > Sediment | place: USA: Wyoming | collected...
TCATAACATGACAACTTACACTCCTGGCGGCTCATATTAGACAATAGCAGCGCATACAATGCTGAGTTGAATACGGCCCCGCCCGCAAGGGCGGGGCTTTTTTTGGTGCTTATTAACAGTCTTATAATTGTATGGTTCATGGAAACATGCTATGGGAATTCGGCAATTAAGGTAAGAAGGCGACCTAACCTTGTTCGTCATTCCCGCGAAAATGGGAATCCAGTGGTTTTAAGGCAATGAAAGTAAAAGTCTCTGGATTCCCGATAGAACCGTTCGGGAATGACGAATTGAGAGCATATCAAAACAGTTTCTATTTTGAAACGATTACTATGTCCCTCCAAAGGCAGTTTTTCGGGAAAACAGGGAGTGAAATGAGCATGAAAAAGTTTTTTTTCGTATACGTTCTAATAATCACATGTCTTATGCCCCTTGTATTCTTCGCAGGGTGCAAAAAGGAACAGGTAAAGACCCGGGCAATGCCTGCAGCCCCTGCCCGGCACGAGGTTGCAGCGAAGACAACGCTTCTGGCAACGATCTCGGAACTTGATAAACCAGTCCCGTCACAGGGGCTGCCGCCTCGTCATGCCAGTATCCCCTCCGGTCCAGGAGGCCCGCCGCCCGGCCATACCAGTCTCCCTGCCGGACAGGGGCCTGAACTCTTGGTTTATTTCAGTAAACTGGGGGGGGGCGCGGCCTATATTTCGGAAAGGGCCGGCAAAGCGCAGGTGGTGCACAACGGAAACCCGGGTAAACCGTACGATGAGATCGATACTCTTACCGTGCTCTTAAGTGAGGATGGTCAGCGGATCGCCTACGGTGCCAGGGCCGGAGCCCAGTGGATGATGGTGAACGACGGTAAGGAAGAAGAACCTTACGACCAGATCGGGTCAGCGGTCTTCAGCCCCGACAACAGGCATCTCGCGTATCAGGTGCGGAAGGGCGGCAAATGGCACGTTGTATCCGGCAACAAGATGAACGCGGGATGCGATAAGTATTATGATAAACCGATATTCAGCAACGATTCGACAAGGATCTGCACGATAGAAAATACGGATGTTGAAGGCAAAAAGCGGTTGATTGTCAGCGACCTTGCATTTAAGAACCAGCATGTCAAGGTAATACGAGGGAAGTATTTCTTTACGAACGAAAACAAAACCCGAATAGGCGCGATTGAAGAGGTTGACGGCAGGGAGCGGGTGATCGAATTGGATTTCAACACGCTTGGTGTCGTCCGGCAGGGTGAACTATATGATTCCGTCAGATTCCCCACATTCGGGCCGGACGGTGTTACCGTTGCGTATGCTGCTGCCGAGCGGCAGAGAAGAGGCGTCGTTTTTCGTTATCTTATAGTGGGCGACAGGAGGGAACGTCTTCCCGATGACGCACCGATGGCATTTCCTGTGGTCCGCCCGGACGGGAAAAGCGCCGGCATGATCATGTCGACCAAGACCAGTTACTACCTGCACCAGGCCTTTTATAACGCCGGTACGAAGAAGCACTATTATGACGAGGCTGGTGATCTGGCCTACAACAAAGACGGAAGTCTTTATGCGTTCGTGGCAAGAAAAGGTAATAAAATATTTATTGCAATGAACGAAAAGGCCGGACCCACATTCGATCATGTAACTATGCCGGTATTCAGTCCCGACGGCAGGAAGGTTGTTTACCGGGCGCGTCAGAATGGAAAGCGTTTCATTGTGGTTGCCGACGCGAAGGGCAGGATCTTGCGCAAGCATCCCGCCTATGAGAGGATCTTTGATCCGGTGTTTACCCCGGACGGGAAGTCGGTTGCCTATGGGGTCAAAGACGGGGACAAGCTTGTCTGGAAAGTGGAGAAGCTGTAGAATGCGGCTATATTTTACAGCCCATGCGGTGACGGCGTCTTGGAGCCTGTATTCACATCTCGTTTGCCGATGCTCTCTGTGCAACATCCGGCGAAAACTGCGATGAACGCTAGAAGGAGGCCAAACTTTTTCATTGTGGGCGCGCCCCGCTCAGGGACGACGGCCATGGCGAGCTACCTTGGGCGGCATCCTGGCATCTTTATGCCGAGCATGCCGGATATCTATTATTTCGGCTCCGACCTGCCATGGTTTGTCGAGCGCAGAATGACGGAAGAGCACTACCTTTCCTATTTCAAGGATGCGAGAGAGGATCAGTCGATCGGCGATGCGGCTCGCTGGTACTTGTATTCCAAATGCGCCGCCGCGGAGCTCAGAGATTTTCAGCCGGACGCCCGCATCATCATTATGCTCCGAAACCCAGTGGACATGATGTACTCGCTCCACGGACACCGGCTCTTGCTCGGAGCCGAAGATATTGCCGATTTCGGGGCAGCACTGGAGGCTGAGCCCCGCCGCAGAGCCACTGGCGACGTGCCCCACCACCTCGGCATGCGGGAAAGCGTCTGCTACCGGGAAGTGACGCGGTTCGCGCCGCAGGTGGAGCGCTACCTCGCGGCCTTCGGCGAAGAGCGCGTCCATGTCATCATTTTCGACGACTTCGTCCGGGACACTGCGGAGGCGTACCGCGCGACGCTTCGCTTTCTCGGCAGGGATGAAGGTTTTCAGCCCGAATTTCCCGTGGTGAACGCCTACCGTCAGGTCCGCAGCCTGTCGCTCACGCGCCGCCTGATCCAGCCGCCCGCATGTCTGTTGAAACTCGCGACCGGCATCCTCGGACGCTCAATCCAACACACCATCTTTCTGCGAATCATGAGCATGCTTGCGAAACAGTCGCACCGTCCGCCTATGGAGCCGGCGCTCAGGCGGCGGCTTACGGAAGAAATGCGGCCAGACGTGGAGAGGCTGGGCCGAATTATCGGCCGCGACCTGAGCTCATGGACATGGGGTTGAGCGCATTGTAATGGCGAAGAAAACGACGAAAAGGCGCGGTGATGGGTAAGAACACGGACATGCGGTCGACGGCGGGTTCACGGAGTCTCGATAAAAAAGGTCAGGGCTGGCACTCGGAGGAGTCTCCTCGACGCGCGCGCCCGGAAGTCAAGCGGAGCGTCGTGCTCTGGTTCACCGGCCTTCCGGCATCCGGAAAGTCGACGATCTGCCGCGCGGTGGAGGAACGGCTTCGGGCCGCCGGTTGCCGCACGTTGTTCCTCGACGGAGACGAAATCCGGCGCGACCTGTCGCGCGACCTGACGTTTTCGCTCTTGGACCGGCGGGAGAACATGCGCAGAGTAGGCGAGCTGCTCAAACTTGTCAAGGGGGACAGGCTCGTCGCGCTGGCAGCGTTCATTTCGCCCCTCCGGGCGCACCGGGAATACATCCGGTCGGCGGTCGAAGCTGAGAACTTCGTCGAGATTTACTGCAAATGCCCCCTCGAAGTTTGCGTGGAGCGGGACAGGAAGGGCAATTACCTTCGCGCGCGGGCGGGGACCCTGAAGGAGTTTACCGGCATTTCATCGCCCTACGAGGAGTCGGAGCTGCCAGACCTGACGCTTGACACGGCGGCGCTTGCCGTGGACGCGTGCGTGGAGAAGGTCCTCGTACTGCCGGCCGTCGAAAAAGCAATCCGCGACGCCGCAGGAAAGCAGAACCATGTTGACTAAAATTCACCGGGTCTTGACGACCGGAAAGGCGCATCATCAGCTTTCCATCCTGGGGCTGCTGCTGAGCTACTCTTCCACTCGGTGCGCCGCCTGATCCAGCCGCCCGCATGTCTGCTGAAGCTTGCGACCGGCATCCTCGGACGCTCAATCCAGCACGACATCTTTCTGCGGATCATGAACATGCTTGCGAAACAGTCGCCCCGTCCGCCCATGGATCCGGCGCTCAAGCGGCGGCTTGCGGAAGAAATCAGGCCGGACGTGGAGAGGCTGAGCCGAATTATCGGCAGCGACCTGAGCTCGTGGACGCGGGGGTGAGCGTGTTACAAGGGCGGCGGAAATGAAGAAACGGCGCGGTGATGGGTAAGAACACGGACATGCGGTCGACGGCGGATTCACGAAGTCCGGAAAAAAAGTCAGGGCGGGCATTCGAGCAGGGCAGATAGCATCGGATCTTATTGTAATCATCAGGGGATCGGAAAAGGAATATGAATTGGTTCGCCGTGCAATCACTCGTTAGATGGTTTTCATTCACCACATGATCAGCGCTGTTATTCCCGCCTACAACGAAGAGGATGTGCTGGAAGCATCTTCGTGTGCGCTCGCCGGGGTCTTGTCACGGCTCTCCCCGCTCGGCTGGGAAATCGTCATTGTAAACGACGGAAGCCGGGACCGGACGGCCCAGGCGGCATCTAGGCTGGCACATGATTCTCACATTCGCGTCATCCAGCACGAGCGAAATCGGGGCAAGGGCGCAGCCGTGCGGACCGGGGTGCTTCTTACCAGAGGGGATGCGGTGCTGATCTGCGACGCAGACATGTCCACCCCTCCGGAAACGCTGGAGCCGTTTCTCGCGGAACTTTCCCTGGGCGCCGATCTCGTGACCGGTGACCGCTGGGACCGCCGGTCCCGCATCGAGCGTCCCCAATCACGCCTTCGGCGGGTAATGGGCGGCGTATACGCCGCCTTAGCACGATGGATTACCGGAATATCCCTGCGTGATTTCAACTGCGGGTTCAAATTGGTCCGCGGAGACTCGGCCCGCTCTCTGCTGAAAAGATGCCAGTCCGATGGATGGACATGGGATGTGGAAGTCATCGCCCTGGCAGTGCGCTCCGGGTTGATCGTACGAGCTCTTCCCATAACTTGGCGGCAGTATGACCGCTCATCGGTCAGCCCTTTTTATGCTGCGGTACGAAGCCTTGTTGATTTAACCGCTCTCTGGTTTCGTCTGCGCGGGGCAAAAGACCTTTAACTCTACTACAGGGTCACCAAATAGGTTCCTCCCCCTTGATGGGGGAGGTTAGGTGAGGGTAACGGCAGCAGACGATGTATCACCCTCCCCTTGCCCCTCCCATCGAGGGAGGGGAAGATGTTAGATACCCCGCAGCTTGCTGCGGAGAGGTTCATTCATGGTTAAAGACAAGACTGCCTACTCGCTGACCGCTATTATTTTGTTCATCATAATAATTGTCATTGTGGTTTATCACGGAAGCCGGAACAGGCTGGTTGCTTCCGGCACGATGAAATTCACGATAGAAAATCCTGAAACGGCCTACGACATCTGGAAGGATAAGAACGTAAAGGGAAGGATCCTTCTGTTGTTCGACAACTATCCGCATATGAGGGGATTTTATACCTATGACGGCATTCTTCGTCTGGACAGATTCAACCTTGTCGAGTTCAGCGTGTTTCAGAACATCATTCGGAAAATATATTTTATCGTTCCTGAGCAGGATTGGGCGGAATTTCAGCAGCAGGAATCGATACATCCGATAAGAAGGGTTCCCTTTGCGGAAAACGCATGCTATTTGTTCAGCATGAGCGGCATACCCTTTATCGCCACAACACCCTCGTCGCTTCCGAATTTCGCGGAAGAACCGCTTGTATACGTCAACGACCGGAAGTTCGATTATGAAGAGACCATGGACCTTCTTGCCCGGAAAAAGATCGTCAGCGATATCATCATCCGCTGCCGTGTCAGAGAGGAAACGTGAAAAGGAACGACGTCTTTCTGCTTCTTGCGCTGTTCCTGATTGCCTTCAGCTTGAGGTTTTATGATATTTCGTATCCAGACTTCAAGTGGATGGATGAACAGGGCCATGTTCCCGCGGCAATGCATTACTGGAACGACGGGCAGTTCGAACCGGACAGATGGGAGCATCCTCCGCTCCACCATATCATCCTGTACGGGTTTCTGCAGCTTTTTGGCGACAATCCCTACGGGTGGCGGATGAGAAATGTCCTGTTCGGAGCGCTTGCAGCCGTTCTCACCTGTCTTTTTGCATGGGAAATCAGCGGGAGCAGGAAAACCGCATTGATGGCGGGACTTCTGCTCGCAGCCGATCCCCTTCATATAGTGCTTTCTCGGTTTACCTTCGGTGAAGTGTACGGAGTAGCGATTTTTCTTGCGGCCGTCGTACTCTATCTAATATATTTTAATACGGTTAAAAGCCAGGCTCCCACTTCTACGTGTGATAACGCATCCGGCCGTCCTCAGCAACATGTCGGCAACAAATCACATGTGCTTTTCATACTGTCCGCTCTCCTTATGGGGTGCGCACTTGCTTCTAAATGGAACTTTGTCCCCGGCTGGATTCTGTTGTTGTGCTTGGCTCTTCTCCAGAATGGAAATTATAAGAGCTTCAGGGCCGCACTGTTTGTTTCAAGTGTATACTTCCTAATACCGCTCAGTGTGTATATCCTCTCGTTTTATCAATGGTTCGGCCGTGGCTACACATTCGGAGAGTTTGTCGAATTCGTCACGAACATCTATTATTCGTTCCAGTTGTACACAGCGCAGTTCTATGATCAGGGGTTGCTATTTCTGAGCCATACATCGGCCGCCGAGTGGTTCGTCAGTCCGATCGTGCTGGGACAGGGGACCTATTTAAGCGCCGACCTTGGCGAGTTCGTCCTGTTTGTCAATAACCTGCCGATCTGGATACTCACCATTCCTTCAATGATCGTGCTGGCGGTTGTTGCGGTAAAAAAGAGATCCATGACGCTTGCGCTGCCGATACTTCTTTTCTGTGCGTCCTATGCGCTTTTTCTGTCAATCCGACGCCCGGCGTTTCTTTACTCAGCCGCGCCGTTGCTTCCCTTTGCTTTTACAGCCATAGCATTTTTGATTACGAAGTTATCCGACAGATACGGTCCGCGGTTATATTATGCAGCCCTTGCGGTGACGCTGTCCTGGAGCTTGTTCCTGTATCCGCTCGTGACCGCCAAAAAGGTGCCGATAGCCCCTTACCGGTATATTCTCGAGAATGCCGAGGTGAAAATCCACTAAGATCTACCGCTGCGATAAATAATAAATTGACTCTCTTGGGGACGTTCGTGTACTATTTAGACTCGAACTGCGGCAATTATGATAATACGGTGAGCTATTGACCATGTATAAAAACAGAACGGCTTATGCCCTGGCAGCTATTTTATTGTTCATTGTCGTCATAACCGTCGTGAGCCATCATGGAAAGAATAACAGGCAGTTTGCGCAGAATAGGGTCAATGTTACAGTAGAAACTCCCGCAAAGGCATACGATGTCTGGAATGAAAATAAGGTAAAAGGAAGAATACTTCTGCTGTTCGACAGCGTCCCTTATATGAGGGGGCTTAATAAGTATGACGGCATCCCTCAACTATCTCAGGGTAATCTTATTGAGATCGGCATATTTAAGAATATTATACGTAAAATATATTTAATAGTCCCGGACCAGGACTGGGAGAATTTTCAGCAGAACAACTCAATAATGCCCATAAGTCAGGTTGGAAATTTAGACAGGGGAATAATTATAGACAATAAGAGCGGCGTACCCATTATTGCCACAACGTTGTCGTCGCTTCCGCATTTAACAGAAGAACCGCTTGTATATATTAATGATCAGAAGTTTGATGATGAAAAAACCATGAAGCTTCTCTCCCGGGAAAAGATCGTCAGCGATGTTATCATTCGTTACCGTGCCCGGTAATTTAAGAAACAGGCATATCTCCAAGAGAAACACGCAGGATGAAAATCCATTTTCCCGCGAAGACAGGAACCCGAATGGCAAAGGACCGGATGTCCGATGTAAATCATCTTGCACGATGGATAATCCTTGGAACGGCATTTGACACTAATAGACATCGGTCTTTTGAGTGAATAATTGTGGATCTTTCGTGTAAAAGTTGAAGAAACGGATATAGGCTCAGAAGCTCGAAAAAGAATCTTGCAGGAGAAATAGAGAAGGATGGTGAAATGGGGATTAATTCATATCAATAAGGTAGTTACCCCTTTTCTCCCAACTTCCCCCTTTCTCCTCAAAAGATGTTCTTGATCTCGTATTTCGGTTGCATGGGTCTTTCAACTTAAATACGAATGAACCATAATTGTTTGTGAGGTTCTTGCTGATTTACCGCATGTGCATTCTTGTGCTTCGCAGCGAATTCTATCAATAGGATAAATTATGAGAAAAAGAGGACACGTGAATAGGAACGATATGATCCTGCTTCTCATACTGTTCCTGTTTGCCTTCAGCCTGCGGTTTTATGACTTCTCTTATCCGGACTTCAAGTGGTTTGATGAGGTCATGCATGTTCCGGCGGCGACCAACTACTGGAACAACGGACAGTTTGAACCCGATGACTGGGTGCATCCTCCTCTCCGCCATATCATCCTGTACGGATTCTTGCAGTTTTTCGGCGACAATCCCTACGGCTGGCGGATGAGGAATATCCTGTTCGGGGCAATTGCCGCTGTTCTCACGTATCTTTTCGCCTTCGAAATCAGCGGAAGCAGAAGAACAGCATTGATGGCGGGACTCCTCCTCGCAACCGATCCCCTGCACATAGTCCTTTCGCGATATACCTACGAGGAAATATATGGCTGCGCTTTTTTTCTCGCCGCTGTCGTCCTCTATTTGAAGCATAACCAAAGAAGTTTGTGGTTCGTATCGTCTGCCCTCTTCATGGGGTGCGCACTGGCTACGAAATGGTATTACGTTCCCTGCTGGTTTTTGGTTCTGTTTTTAGCCCTTCGCGAGAACGATAATTACAGAAACGTCGGGACCGCCCTATTTATTTCAAGTACCTACTTCTTTATACCGCTTAGCATATTCATCCTCTCGTATTACCAATGGTTTGGCCGCGGATACTCCGTTACTGAGTTCATGGAGTTCATCATAAATACATATCATGCCCTACAGAATACTCGACCATCCTCTTATGAGCCCGGGTTTGTGTTTCTTAGCCAAACATCGGCTGTTGAATGGTTTATCCGACCGATCGTGATCGGGGAAGGAACATACCTGAGCACGGACCGGGGGGAATTCATCATATTTCTGAATAATCTGCCGATCTGGATTCTCACCATTCCGTCCATGATCGGCCTTGCCATCGTGGCTGTGCGAAGGAGGTGTATGACCCTTGCACTGCCGGCGCTTTTCTTTTGTGCGTCCTACATGCTCTATTTTATTGTACAACGGCCCGTATTTCTCTATTCAGCCGTGCCTCTGCTCCCCTTTGCCTTTACTGCGATCGCGTTTATGATAATGAAGTTATCCGACAGGTACGGGTCGCGGCTGTTTTATACCATCCTTGCAGTGATGGTGTCCTGGAACCTGTTCCTCTATCCGCTCGTGACTGCAAAGAAGGTACCGATAGCTCTCTACAGTTATATTATCAATAACCCCGACGTGAAACTGCATTAGGCCATCATGTCCGCTGCTCAATGTGTCAGAGCTTACGGCGCCTATCGGGGATTGCCCCTCAGAGTAAGCTCTCTGGCTATGTCGTTCTCCTTCGCCGCCTCGTTCAACCGGTTTTGCTTCAAAGAAACATCGCGGAGACGAGCATGCGCATCCGGTTCATCGGGATCCAGTGCTATTGCCGCACGGTATTCGGCAATCGCCTGGTCCAATAAACCGATGGCGGCATATGCATTCGCAAGATTATAATGTGCTTCAGTGAAATCGAATTGTAATGCCAGTGCAGCTTTAAATTCATTTATCGCTTCGGGGTAACGCTGTCGGGACATATAGGCGTTTCCAAGATTGTTTTGCGCGGCAGGATAGGCAGGTTTTATTGTTAAGGCGACAGAATATTCGCTTATTGCCTCATCGACACGATTTAAATTGGCATAGGCTAATCCTCTATTGTTATGGGGCTCAGCCAGAGTCGGGTCGAGATATACCGCGGTGGAATATTCCTTCAGTGCTTCATCGAAACGATGCTGCTCCGCATAAGCAAATCCAAGATTGTTATGGGCCATGGGCAGTTTGCCGGGAAACTCGTCAATAGCATAGGTCCAGAATGTGATGCTGTCTTTCCATATGCCGATTTGGCGCATCGCAGCATGGGAGAGGAATGCAATAATGGTTATCGCAATGATATAGCTCGACATCCGCAGGGCCGCGCCCCATCGGTTTGCCGCTGAGATCTTTTCATGAACTTTTGCCGCCGATAAACCCGCAATAAGAAAAATTCCAAGACTCGGCAAATACGTATACCGGTCTGCCATCGCTGCGTTACCTACCTTAACAATACCCAGAACGGGCGCCAGGGTTATGACATAATACGCCCACACGGCTATCCATAATTGTTGTCTTCGCATTGCGACTATGCACGCTGCCGTGATCAGGACGACGATGAGAAGTGATGAACCGTACTGGAATGAAAAAATAGATACATCCTGGGGAATAGGGTACAGAGGGACCAAGTGTACGGGTACCACTGCTTTTATCAGGTAAAATGCCAAAGCTCCGACAGCTAACGTAAATCTTGATGCCATTGGCAGTTGCTCCAAAGAGCTAATGGCGTAAGCGGATGCTTGCGCGAAGAGGGTCAGGATCGTTACACTAAGACCCAGGATTATGAAAGGTATTTTTTCAACGAATACCGTCCGGAATGTTTCGAGAGACCGTATTCGTTTATAAAGATACCAGTCCAGGATCAGCAGGACCAGGGGAAGTGAAACTGCCATCGGCTTGCTCATTAACGCGAGTATAAATAAGGCTATTGCCAGGAAATACTTCCTGGAAAATATACGTGATGATGCATGAACGGAGGTATTTGTGTTCATCTCGCTCACATACCGCATATATGCGGCGATCGTGAGCAGGTAAAAGAATGCACAAAGAAGGTCCTTTCTTTCAGAAACCCAGGCTACCGATTCGACACGGAGCGGGTGAATGCCGAACAGCAACCCCGCGGTTACGCCGGTTATTATTACAGCAGTATCATTCAATACCGGCTGCTGCGACCCCCCGTTGTTTTTTCCGATCTGCCGGTAAACCCCCAGGAGCCTCATGATAAGCAATACGATGATGAACGTGTTGAGCGCATGGATAATATTATTTGTCAGATGATGCCCTAGGGGATTCAGGCCCCACAGGGCATAGTCGAATGCATGCGAGAGCCAGGTGACGGGATGCCAATTACCCATATGAAACTCTATAAATGCCGATTTCAATAACCGCATATCGAAAGAACGGATAAAGGAATTATCGTAAACATAACCGCCGTCATCCCATACGATAAAATCGTTTTGCAATGACGGTAAAAAAACGATAAATGTTACAGCCGCACTTGCGATTGCACCAGTGAGTTTAATTTTCGAAATGTTATTCATATGAGATATTTCACATCAAACAGCAGGTTCAATTCGGTCTGGCAGTTGAGATAGCAGTCCTTGCAGCTGAGGATGTCAGCCCGTTTTCTTTGATACTCCGCGGAGCGCCAGAATTCCCTCAACGATCCTTCCTTGATCACGCCGACCGGTTTCCCCCAGTTGATCCAGGGCACGCAGGGGAAAACAAAACCATAACAGTCCACCGCGATAGAATTGAAGGCGGCGCCGCATCTCACGGGACAAGGCTTGCCGGAAAAAGAAGAACGGAAAAGTCGCAGGTGCGCCGGCGAGTTTTCGATTTGAATGGGTTTTCGCTGTTCCAACAGGCAGCTGACTGCTTTATCCACGCGTGTCAAGAGGGTTTCCCGGGATGCTTCTTCGAAGTGAGATCGCTCGCCCGAAAGGGTTGGCGGGGAATGAATTCCATGCAGTCCGTTCCCAGTTCCCGGCCCAGCCGGATCATCGCGGGGACTTCATCCAGGTTGGTATCGTCCAGCACGGCGACGGTCTTAATGCGGACCTTCCCGCCGTTTTTCTTGCGGTAATGCTGAAGGAGTTTCACCGCTTCGGTTGCGCGCTCAAATGCGCCGGCATGGTTCCTGATGCGGTCGTGCGTCGCAGCAGTGGCTCCGTCCAGGGAGATATTGACCGAATCCACTCCGGTCTTGATTATATTACGCGCCGTCTGATCGTTTAAAAAGCCAACCGTTGGTGTTGAGGTGAACGAG
>Ga0334722_10006187_pt1 | contig 11895 bp, 10 predicted proteins | sample C3_bottom_MG_FD_207210 | JGI IMG/M metagenome (GOLD analysis project Ga0334722, IMG submission 207210) | Sediment microbial communities from Yellowstone Lake, YNP, Wyoming, USA - C3_bottom | ecosystem: Environmental > Aquatic > Freshwater > Lake > Sediment | place: USA: Wyoming | collected...
CAGGGTTTCAACGCTTTCTATTAGTCCGAGCCTGTTGTTAATGAACATGGCATACCTCTCGTGTGTTTGTGCTTTGTTGTTGCAAGAGGCGTGCCGAGTTTGGTGGGCGGTTGGGGTGGAGGCGATGGTGTTGCTGTAAAACTAATAAAAACAGTGGGATGCGAGAGTCGTGGTGGGTGGGGTGCTCGGGGAGGTGAGTGTCAAAAAAATGGATGCGTTCGCGGGGTGGCCGGTATATTTTTCCTAGCGGGGTTGGGCTGGGTGTAATGGATTTTTGGTGCTATGAGGGGGTCATCTTGGTGTTGGCCCGGTAGATAAAGGCGAGGATCTCTGCCACCACCAGGTAGGTATCCGGGGGGATGTCGGCATTCAGGTTCAGCTTGGCTAAAATCTCCACCAGATCGGCATCCTCTTGGATGGGGATGCCGTGTTCTATGGCCAGGGCGATGATTTTTTCCGCCAGTTCTCCTGCGCCCTTGGCGACAACCTTGGGCGCTGCATCACGGGTTGTGTCGTAGCGGAGGGCAACGGCCTTTTTTTTTGTTGGGGTATCTGGCATTATGGGCGCTACGTTAATGGTTGCATGAGAAAGGGCTGTTGCTCCTAATTATACCCCACAACAATCGGAGCGGATGAAAAAAATGCAATTCGGACAAACCTTGCAGCCGGGAAGGCTTATCTTGCGGTACAAGCGGTTTCTCGCCGACGTGGAAATGGATGATGGCCGCCTGCTCACCGTGCATTGCCCGAATTCCGGCAGCATGTGGGGCTGTAAGGAGCCAGGCAGCCCGGTGCTCATCTCCCTGGCGGACAACCCCAAGCGCAAATATCCCCATACCCTGGAGATGGTGCGGGTGGGCACAACCTGGGTGGGGATCAACACCGCCCGCACCAATGGACTGGTCGCCGAGGCTATTCAAGCCGGGGTGGTGGCGGAGCTGGCCGGGATTGAGACGATTCGGCCCGAGATCAAGGTGTCGGAAAAGAGTCGCTTGGATTTTCTCCTCACCCGTGGCGAGGAGAAAATCTATGTGGAGGTGAAAAACTGCAGCTTGGCCCTGGGCAGGGCGGCCATGTTCCCCGATGCCGTGACCGTACGGGGCGCGAAGCATCTGGCCGAGCTGTTGACCCTGCGCCAAACCGGTTGCCGGGCGGTGGTTTTTTTCTGTGTTCAGCGGGAGGATGTGGATTATTTCTCTCCAGCCGAGCATATCGATCCGGGCTATGCCCAGGCTCTGCGGGAGGTGGCGTCCCAGGGGGTGGAGGTGCTGGCCTATGGGGCATCGTTAAGCCCGGAGGCAATCACCGTTGTCCGGCCTCTGCCGGTTTTTCTTGCCTCCCCTCCCTCGACGGGAGGGGACTGAGGGGTGGGTGAAGTTGCCGAGAGCCTCGCATGTGGCAAGCACCCCCACCCCCACCCCCGAACCCCCTCCCGCAGGTAAGCGTAGACTCCGGGGGGCGGGGGCTTTACGTCAAAATGCAGGCGCGGCTTTTCTCAGCTTGCTTCGCGGCAACCCTTACAATAGAGTGGAAAAAGAAACGGCCGCATGGCGCGGCCAGGAGATATTATGATGCAGGAAAAACGAAAAGCCGTGGTGTTGCTCAGCGGCGGCCTTGATTCGGCCACAGTCCTAGCCATGGCCATGGCCGATGGCTACGAGTGCTGCTGCCTGAGTTTTGCCTACGGCCAGCGCCAACAGGTGGAGCTGGAGCGGGCCAAGGCCAATGTCGCCCGCCGGGGGATCAAAAAGCATCTCATCCTCCGCCTTGATCTCGACGCCATCGGCGGCTCGGCTCTGACCACCGATACCGCAGTGCCCAAGGGCCGCAGCCAGGCGGAGATGAACGCCTCCATCCCCATCACCTACGTGCCGGGCCGCAATACCATCTTCCTCTCCTACGCCATGGCCTGGGCCGAGGTGCTGGGTGCGGGCGATGTTTTCCTCGGGGTCAATGTCATGGATTACAGCGGCTACCCCGACTGCCGCCCGGAATTTCTCGAAGCCTTTGAGCGGATGGCCAATCTGGCCACCAGGACCGGGGTGGAAGGGGAAACCCGTTTTCGCGTCCACGCCCCGCTCCTCAAGTTGACCAAGAGGGAGATCATCGAAAAGGGGTTCGAACTCGGGGTGGATTATGGCCTGACCCACAGCTGTTATGACCCGGATGGGCATGGCCGGGCCTGTGGCGCCTGTGACAGCTGCCTGTTGCGGCTCAAGGGCTTTGCCGAGGCCGGGCGGGTTGATCCGGTGGAATATCAGTGATAATGCACAATGAAGAGGGAACCATGAAGAATGCATTGGGCGGCCTGTTCATGGTCGGCCTGCCTGGCACGGAGCTGGATGATTCCACCCGCAACCTCATTAATATGTATGGGATCAATAATTTTATCCTGTTCAAGCGAAACGCCGAGAATCCGGAACAGATTCGCACCCTCTGTCGCGGGCTTGCCGAGGCCTGCCGCGCCGCCGGGCTGGGCGCGCCGCTGATCTCCATTGATCAGGAGGGCGGCACCGTGTCCCGGCTCAAGGGGCCGCATTTCACTGAGTTTCCCGATGCCAGGGCGCTGGCGGAAAGTGAGCGAGCCGAGGAGTTGCTGGTCGATTATGCCCGGACCTGCGCTAAGGAGTTGCTGGCGGTGGGGATCAACATGAATCTTGCGCCAGTGCTGGATGTGAGTCCTGCCGGTTTGGGGTTGTTCATGGAAAGGCGGAGTCTGGGCGGAACCCCGGAGCAGGTGGCCCGTTTGGGTGCGCTGGTGATTACTGCCATGCAGGAGAATGGTCTGGCTGCCTGCGCCAAGCATTTTCCGGGCTTGGGTGGAGCAACCCTGGACCCGCACAAGGTGCTGCCCGTGGTGGACCGTTCGCTGGAAGAGTTGCGCGGTTGCGACCTGGTGCCGTTTGCCTCGGCGATCCAGGCGGGGGTGGCTGGGGTGATGACCTCCCACACCGTGTACCCGCAACTTGATCCCGATCTTCCCGCCACCCTGTCGCCGCGTATTTTGGGGGGAGTGCTCCGTGACGAGCTGGGCTACGATGGGATGGTGGTTACCGATGATCTGGAGATGGGCGCCATTGAAAATGAAGGTACGGTGGCGGATGCGGCGCTTGCCGCTTTTATGGCCGGGGCGGATATGCTGTTGATCTGTCATGAGCATCCGAAGATCATTGCGGCCCATGAGCTGTTGAGTAAGGCTGTGGGCGGGGAGATATCCGAGGAACGGGTGCGGAAGTCGTTGGCCAGAATTGCTGGGGTGCGCAAGCGGTTTGCTGGGGATTGAAAGCGAGGGGTTGTGTGTTTGGCGAGGCCAGATGATGCATAGAAACGTAGAATAGCTTGTTAGGCCTTTTGGGTTCAGTGTAATATTAAAAAATGAACAACGGCAAACCCCATGACTATTCACTACAAGAATATGCCTGTGATTTAACCGGTTGTACCTTCTACTTCGACAATCATACATCAAACACAAATAGGATAAGGGCAACGTTTAATGGAAAGAACGTTCTCCTGTTTTCCATGGAAGAACGCACTGACTCAGTCGAAATTTATATTACTATTCCAGATAGCTTTCATTGTATCCACTACAAGAACGGAACCCCAACAAAAAAATGCTTATCTAGGAATGCGCACTTAACCTACCATGGAAAGCCAAAAAGGAAGAAAATTGCGGGGGAGATCCACATAAAGAATGATGGCCGCAACACATTTAAAGGAGAGGCCGACAAAACAGAGGCTCCAGTTGCATCTTCCAGCAATATTGAAATACATCCACTGCCAATATGCAGAATCGAGCTCAGCGGAAATATTGGTAGCGTCACGCCCAAAAACAAGATTTCGAATTACTTCGAAGTCCAATCAGACACATGCTTTTTCAATACTATAGAAGTTCATTTAGCCCGTCGTGGGTACATGAATAATCTAGCATCTGTAGCCAGAAATATACCAGATATATATGCATCACTATTCATTCATATGAGTATGCACGCTTTCTATCTTGGCAAACTGGGCCGGAGGCCGGGGCTTTTTCCTCAGCAGGCGTTAGCACTACAAACCGAAAAGTTTGAACTGATCATACTTGCTACAAATGAATATAAGAACCCCTTGTATGACATTAATTCTGTTCACTATTTTCATACAAAAGATTACTTCCAAGATTTGGGTAGTCGAAATATTTTTCAGCAAAAAGATGGTTGCTTTGTGGATCAACTATCGAAGCTACCTCTGAAAGATGGTGCGTTCAGGTTATCGGCACTATTAAATAAAATGAGAGGCCGTAGGTCTACCTAGCAATGTTTTGTATTTTGATGCGCAATAACGCGGGAGAATGATCTACGTTGTTTGTTATCGTTGGGTTTGTCCCCGGTCGGGAACAATGGCGAGTTTGAGCCCGAGGCCGTGGATGATGTTGTGGAAGGTGCGCAGTTCCGGGTTGCCCTTTCTGGACAGGGTGCGGTAGAGGTTTTCCCGTTTGATGTGCGCCCGTTCGGCAACGGCGGTCATGCCGCCCATGGCCTGCGCCACCCGGCGCATGGCGAGCAGGAGCGCGTCGCGGTCGTCTTCGTCGATGGCGGCGGTGAGGTATCCGGCGGCAAATTCTGGGTCCTTGAGTAGTTCGGTTAGGTCTTGTTCGTAATCGGTCATGGTGTGCATCGCTGTCTCTCCTGATGATCTTTCCAGTACGCCTTGGCGGTTTCTATGTCTCGTTCCTGCGTGCTCTTGTCTCCGCCGACCAGCAACAGCAACACCTGATCGCCATCATGGGCATAGTACACACGGTAGCCGGGGCCGTGGGTGATCCGCAGCTCCATGACGCCGGAGCCAACTCCCTTGTGATCTCCAAGATTGCCAATCGCAACCCGGTCAAGCCTGGCGGCACGGTCGCGCAAGGAGAGAAACCATTCCCGGAAAGGCTTTTTTCCGTGCTGATCGGTGTAGTAGGTAAGCTGGCGCGGAGTGGCTTGCATGGCTTGATTGTATCATATACGATACGGAGTATCAACAGGAAAGACAACCGCACCTTTGCAGAATGATTGGCGCCATGCGTGGGCTAAATCCCGCCTCTCCCATCCCTTATTTTTTCTTGCACCTCCCACGAAGAGAAGCTGTTTTTTCGCCCGGCATCGTGGTAGAATACAATCGAAAGCTCTCCAGTCGGCTGCCCCCTGCGGGCGGCAATTTAATCACTTGTGATGGAGGAACTGCATGGAACTACAAGTTGAAGGACGGAACCTGGAAATTCGTAAGGTTTGGCAGGAGAAAATCGAAGAGGAGAAGGGGCGCCTTGATCGCCACCATCCCGGGCTTGTTCACCATCTGCGCATCTCCATTGAGGAGACCGCCGGGCATAAGACGGGCGGTCACGAGGTCCGCCTGGTTGCTTCCGTTCCCAATGACACCGTGGTTGTGAAAAGAAAAGGCGAGGCGGTGCGGCCCCTGCTGGTGGAGGCGTTTGACACCTTGGGCCTCCAGTTGAAGGAAATGCAGCGCAAGCGTCGGCAGAACGGCAAGGAGCCGGAGGCTGGGGCTGTCGGCCCGGCCATGGGCACCATCAAGAGCCTGTTTCCCTATGAATCCTACGGGTTTCTCATGACCCCAGACGGTCAGGAAGTGTATTTTCACGAGAACGCCCTCAAGGATGTGACCATGGCCCAGTTGGCCGAAGGCGACGGGGTTCGCTTTGGCGAGGGTGAAGGGGACAAGGGGCCGACTGCGGCTTGGGTAAAGCTGGTTAAATAACAAGAAAGGCAAACGCACTTGACGTCATTCCGGCGGAAGCCGGAGGTAAGCGAGCGGAGCGAGACTCCGATTCAGAAACTTCGGCATATGTGCTGCTCTGGACCCCGGCTTCCGCCGGGGTGACTTATTTGTGAGTGAAGGACTAACCGATGACCGTGTTGCAGCAGGTTGAGCTTGGCTCGGAATACCTGCAAGAAAAAGAAGAAATAATCTGCCAAAAGATTGCCGCCCGCAAGAAAGAGTTGGGCGGCAATCTTTTGATTTTGGGGCATCACTACCAGCAGGAGGCGACCTTCCAGTTCGCCGACCTGACCGGGGATTCCCTCAAGCTTGCCCGCAATGCCGCCGAGGCCAAGGACCGGAAGTACATCGTCTTTTGCGGCGTGCATTTCATGGCCGAATCCGCCGACATCCTGACCTCTGCGGACCAGGTGGTTATCCTCCCCGATCTGCGGGCCGGTTGTCCCATGGCCGACATGGCCGACAGCGACGAGGTGGCCTCAGCCTGGCAGGAGCTGGCCAAGGTGGATGCAGGCCGGGTCATTCCCGTGACCTATGTCAACTCCTCGGCCCGGATCAAGGCTTTTGTCGGGACGCGGGGCGGTTCGGTCTGCACCTCTTCCAACGCCGAGCGGGTGCTGACCTGGGCGCTTTCCCAGGGGGATAAGGTCTTCTTCTTCCCCGACGAGCATCTGGGCCGTAACTCGGCCAGCGCCTTGGGGATTCCCGAGGATGAGGTGGTGTTGTGGCGGCGGGGCATGCCTTTGGGCGGCAATACCCCGGAGGCGCTGCGCAAGGCCAAGGTCATCCTCTGGGACGGCTACTGCACGGTGCACATGGAGTTTGCCGCTTCCCTGTTGGACCAGTGGCGTGAGCGGGTTCCAGGAATCCGAATCATCGTGCATCCCGAGTGCCGCAACGAGGTGGTGAGCCGGGCCGATCAGTACGGCTCCACCGAGGCGATTATCAAGGCGGTGGCAGACTCCCCTGTGGGCAGCAAATGGGCCATCGGCACCGAGGTCAATCTGGTGAACCGGCTCAAGAGTCAGTATCCGGACCGGGAGATCCATCTGCTTGCCCCGTCTCCGTGCCTTTGCGAGACCATGTACCGCATTCGGCCGGTCAGCCTTCTTTGGGTGCTCGACAATCTGGCCCAAGGGCGGGTGGTCAACCAGATCACGGTGGAGCCCGATGTAGCGGCGGAGGCTAAACTTGCCCTGGACCGGATGCTGCGGATATAACCGGACGTTTTGTTCCTTTTGTGCTCTGCGTGAGATAAGCCTTTTTTGAAACCATCAAATGTCCCTGACATGATGTAACAAGGATTTTGCCATGTGTGGAATAGTTGGGTATGTGGGCCAGCGGCATGTGCTGCCCATTCTGTTGGAAGGGATGAAGCGCCTGGAGTACCGGGGTTATGATTCGGCCGGCGTGGTGTATGTCCACGGCGGCAAGCTCCAGAAGCACCGGGCCGCAGGCAAGCTCGGCAAGCTCGAAGAGCTGCTGGAATCGGTGCGGGACCGCGACAGCCATATCGGCCTGGGCCATACCCGTTGGGCCACCCACGGCGCGCCTTCCGAGATCAATGCCCACCCGCACTGCGATTGCAGCGGCGATCTGGTGGTGGTCCATAACGGGATCATCGAGAATTATCATACCCTGCGGGAAGAGTTGAAGGAACGCGGGCATGTCTTTTGTTCGGAAACCGACACCGAGGTTCTCGCCCATCTCATTGAGGAGCATCTTTCCGGTGGCGATCTGGTCAAAGCGGTACGTCAGGCCCTGAAAAAGGTGGAAGGCTCCTACGCCATCGGGGTTTTGTGGGCTGGTCAGCCGGACAGGCTGGTGGCGGTGAGACATCAAAGCCCTCTGGTCCTGGGGATTGCCGAGGGGGGCGGCTGCCTGATGGCCTCGGATATCCCGGCCCTGCTTCCCTACACCAATCAGGTGGTTTTTCTGGATGACGGGGAGCTTGCCGTCCTGAAGCAGGGGGAATGGCAGGTGATGGGCCTTGCCAATGGCCGAAAAGTTGTCAAAAAGATCAAGACCATCGAGTGGAACGCGGCCATGGCCGAGAAGGGCGGGTACCGGCATTTCATGCTCAAAGAGATCTTCGAGCAGCCCCAGGCCATCCTCAACACCTTTCGGGGGCGGCTCGATCCGGAAACCGGCAAGGTGCAACTGCCCGAGATAGGCCCGAGCGCGGCGGAGCTGAAAAAGATCAGTCGCATCTCCCTGGTGGCCTGCGGCACCTCCTGGCACGCGGCCCTGGTGGCCAAATACTGGCTGGAAAAATGGGTGGGTATTCCGGTGGAGGTGGATATTGCCTCGGAGTTCCGCTATCGCCGCCTGCTGCTGGACGAAACCGTGATGGTGGTGCCCATTTCCCAGTCCGGGGAAACCGCCGACACCCTGGCGGGCCTCCGACTAGCCAAGAAGATGGGGGCCAAGGTCATCGCCATCTGCAACGTGCTGGGCAGCACCATCACCCGCGAGGCGCACGGCACGATTTACACTCATGCCGGGCCGGAGATCGGGGTGGCCTCCACCAAGGCCTTCACCTGCCAGCTCACGGCCCTGCTGCTGCTCACCCTTTTTCTGGGCGAGATCAGAAAGACCATGACCGCCAAGGACCGCAAGGCCATTGGCCATGCCCTTCTAGAGCTGCCCGCCCTCATGGAGCAAGAGCTGCCCCGGTTGCAGGAGGAAACGGCCCGCATTGCCGAGGTCTTTGCCCAGAGCCGGGATTTTCTCTACCTGGGTCGGGGGAGCAATTTCCCCATTGCCCTGGAAGGGGCTTTGAAGCTGAAAGAAATATCGTACATCCATGCGGAAGGCTATGCGGCCGGGGAACTCAAGCACGGCCCCATCGCCCTCATCGATAGGGACATGCCGGTTCTCGCCCTGGCCCCAAGGGATAGCGTCTACGAAAAGGTCATTTCCAACGTGGAAGAGGTCAAGGCCCGGAGCGGCAGGATCATCCTCGTTGCCAACGCGGGCGATAAAAACTGCAAGCGCATCGCCGAGCAGGTGATCACGGTGCCGGTCTGCCACGAGGAGTTGAATCCGATCCTCTTTGTTCTGCCCCTACAGCTACTGGCCTATGAGATTGCCATTCTGCGTGGCTGTGACGTGGACCAACCCCGCAATTTGGCCAAGAGCGTCACGGTGGAATAGGGGTTATTCGTAATAACATCATGGAAAATAAGGTTGGGAAATGGCTGACAGATAGAGGGCATTCGCAAAAACTTTTTCTGGGACAGTGATTCTGTTACCATTTTGTGGAGTACGGGTTAAGTGTAAGGCAGGCTCGCTCCGACCGTTATCGATTTTTCGGAAGTGTCTGTCCGTTTACATTCAGGCGTCATCCTTAGTTCGTTGCTGGCCCTGGTGTGACGATCCGCTGGTTGCGCAACAGCATATTCAACAACCGCCGATTCTATCTGCTCCTCTCCCCTGGTTTTAAAGTTCGTTTCTCAACATATTTTGTCGGTCAGGTCATTGACTTCGTTGTCTTCTTCCGCAGATTTGTGTCGACAAAAAATCTTTCTCTACAGTCCCATAATTTGCCAGGCTTTGGAAGTGTTGCCAATTTTTTTAGACAGGCTTAAAAGTCCAGCCTTGTGTTTAATGATTCTTTCGTTACCATGTAGCATGAGGGGTGCCTCCAAAGAGTTTAATGATTTCAGATTCGCACCTTCCAAAAAACCGAACCCTCGCTCTTTCAAGAACGCAATGTGTCAGATCAGGTCGAACCTAACTCACTTTATGAGACAACAGTGGGGTGCGATGCAAATATGAAATCTCCGAAGAACTCCACAGGACAATCCACTAACACTTCCATTCCTCTGGATGATCGTGTGGCCATCGAGCAGATGCTTTTGTTTTGTCAGCAAAAACATCTGATTGTCGCCATGGCGGTTACTATCCTTTGCGTGGCCCTTTTTTTCTGGAAGAGTGCGCCATTGAGCCATTTGGTACTTCTCCTGGTCTTTACGCTTATTGTTATGGCGGTCCGTTTCCGGACAATTACTGAATTTCCCAAACTCTCGCCCCTTCAAATTAATATTCGCGCCTGGAAAAAACGATTTTCCAGAACGGTGTTTTTGAGCGGGGGTGTTTTTGTTTTGATGGAAATCATCGGCTACACGGCATTGGATCATGCCCGCTGGGGATTCATTGATATAGCGATAATCGCGGGATGCGGGGTAGGTTTGGGTTCCACCTCCATTATTCCAGGGCTCTATCCCTATTTCGCGTTCTTGCCTTTGCTCGTGATGGTGGGGTTCCATATCGGTGCCGGTGCAGTTTATGATTTTTTTGTCGTATTTGCCACCGGTGTCGCATGGGTGAATTATTCTGCCACATCCAGAAAAATCGGAATATCCATCGAGCAGTCCTTGCGTCTTCGCATTCAAAATGAAATCCTGACAGCCGCCGCTGAACAGCAGCATCACCATATGGCAGCCATTCTCAATAATTTGCCGGATGCCACCTTCGCCATTGACGGCAACGGCATTGTCACCGCTTGGAATCAGGCCGCCGAAGAGATGACCGGTGTTAAAGCCGCAGAGATTATCGGCAAGGGCAATTATGAATATGCGGTGGCGTTTTATGATGAGCGCCGACCAATTCTCATTGATCTGTTATCCGAGGCTGACAGTGAGTGCCAAAAAATATACAGCCATTTCACAAGGCGGGGAGACACTCTTACCGGAGAGGGTTTCTTTGCCTCGCGCGGCCTGTGGTTCGAGGCCAGCGCCTCGCCGTTGCGCGATGCCTTAGGCAACATTGTCGGCGGGATCGAAACGGTCCGGGACATAACTGACCGCAAAAACATCCAAATCGAGTTGGAGGCATCCAAGCACAGGCTGGCCGACATCATCGACCTATTTCCGGACGCCGCCTTCGTTGTCGACAAAGACGGCGTCATCACCGCCTGGAACCGTGCAGCCGAGCGGATGACCGGCACCAAGGCATCCGACATGATCGGGAAGGGGAATCGCGAATATGCGATACCCTTCTATGGTGAACGGCGGCCGATCATGATTGATATGGTCTTGTCTCCAGCCCATAAGGCCTACGAGAGATACCAGTATGTCCGCCTTGACGGCGATATCCTCTCCGGTGAAGCGTATATCCGGCCCAACGGCAAGGAGCTTTGGATCCAGGCTTATGCCACCTTACTGCACGATGCCCAAGACAACGTCATAGGCGCCATCGAGACGGTGCGCGACATTACGGAACATAAGCAACTTGAGGAAGAGTTGCAGGCATCGGAACGTCAGCTGGCCCAGATCATCGAACTGCTGCCGGGAGCAACTTTCGTCATCGACAGCGACGGGATTGTCACCGCTTGGAATCGCGCTGCCGAACAGCTGACCGGCGTTGAGGCCGCAGATATCATCGGCAAGGGCGATCACGAATATGCCGTGGCGTTCTACGGCAAACGGCGGCCAATTCTTATCGATCTGGTCTTCCTGCCGGAACATGAATTGCTGCAAGACGCCTACAGCCACGTCCGGAAAATGGGTGATACACTCTTCGCCGAGAGCCACGTTGCCATGCGTAACGGGCGCAATGCTTGGCTCCAGGGCAGTGCGGGGATACTGCGCGATGCGGATGGCAGGGTTACCGGGGCGATCGAGGTGGTTCTGGACCAGACGGAGCGTAAAGAGTTCGAAGACGAACTGACCGCCGCCCGGGAAGCAGCGGAACGGGCGTCCCAGGCCAAGGCGGATTTTCTGGCCAACATGAGTCATGAGATCCGTACGCCGATGAATGCCATCATCGGCATGTCCTACTTGACCTTACAGACAGAGCTCACTTCCAAGCAGCATAACTACGTTCAGAAGATTCATCGCGCTGCCGACAATCTCCTTGGCATCATCAACGAAATTCTTGATTTTTCCAAGATCGAGGCCGGCAAGCTGTCAATGGAGACGATTGGCTTTCAGTTGGAAGACATCATGGACAACCTGGCCAACATGCTCGGTATCCGGGCAGAGGATAAGGGGTTGGAACTGCTCTTCAACATTTCCCCGGAGATTCCCACCGCACTTATAGGCGACCCGCTGCGCTTGGGGCAAATACTTGTGAATCTTGGCAATAATGCCCTAAAATTCACCGAGTACGGAGAAATCATCGTCGGCATTG
>Ga0334722_10006188_pt1 | contig 11895 bp, 12 predicted proteins | sample C3_bottom_MG_FD_207210 | JGI IMG/M metagenome (GOLD analysis project Ga0334722, IMG submission 207210) | Sediment microbial communities from Yellowstone Lake, YNP, Wyoming, USA - C3_bottom | ecosystem: Environmental > Aquatic > Freshwater > Lake > Sediment | place: USA: Wyoming | collected...
AGCCCGCGGATTTAACGAACGACTAATATGGCCGCCTAGACACCCTTTACGCCCAGTGATTCCGGGTAATGCTTGGGGCCTCTGTATTACCGCTCCTGCTGGCACAGAGTTAGGAGCCCCTTATTCATCGGGTACTGTCAATAAACTTCATCCCCGATAAAAGATGTTTACGTACCAAAGCACTTCATCCATCACGCGGCGTCGCTCCGTCAGACTTTCGTCCATTGCGGAATATTCTCGTCTGCAGCCTCCCGTAGGAGTATCGGCCGTGTCTCAGTCCGATTGGTGGGGGTCAGCCTCTCAGCTCCCCTAAGCGTCGTAGCCTTGGTAAGCCATTACCTTACCAACTAGCTGATACTACGCAGGCCACTTCCGAAGCGAAAAACTTTACCCTTGCGGGACTATCGGGAATTACCCAACCTTTCGGCTGGCTATGCCCGACTTCGGGGGATGTACCTACGTGTTACTACCTCGTCTGCCGGTTGCCCTTGCGGGCCCCCTTGACTTGCATGACTTATCCACGCCGCCAGCATTCACCCTGAGCTAGGATCAAACTCTCATTAAGAATAGGCGGAACAAAACAATTCATACATCTTTTTGCCCGCCACTCGCGTGACGGGCGTTCACGTATTTAGTATGTCAAAGGTCAAAAGAAACCCCGTCCTCCGAAGGAGGACAGTAGAGCCATAGTATATGAGGGGCCAAAGGGAGTCAATAGGTGGGGAAAAGGAAAACCGCGCCAAAGAGATTCTCCTTTGACGCGGCCGTTACCAAGCCCTCCGCTGTTGCGGTGGCGTGGTGATTTCCATACATCGTCGTATCAACTGGTCATATTCTTCGTCAGAGAGGAGGGCGGTGGTGTCTACATCAACTTCAGGAGCTGGCTGTATCCTTTTGTTCCAGCCAGTGTTGTTTAGTTCTTCTAAGAACTGCACCAATTTCTCGGTAATAAGCTTCCCCGACGAGCGTTCAAGAAGCTCGTCTTTTACTTCTCGTACACTATGTGCCATACCTCCCCCTTTCTCTCATTTAGCCTTTCAGCAGACAAAAAATATGATACCAAGGACAATCTTTCTGTAGTGTATCACTTTTATTGATGTCAATATTGCTTCCCGCAGTAGTGGGCGTATGATGAATGAAGCCCGTCAAGCTTTGCCTTGTCTGTTCGGTTACTTCTTTGTGAACTTCCGCGCGAGCGGGATGAGGAGAGGTGCGGCAAGCAAGATTGATGAATACGTCCCGGCGATAACGCCAACCAACATAACCAGTGCGAACACACGCGTTGCTGCAGCACCAAAGAAGACGAGCGCAAGGAGTGCCAACACAACCGTGAGTGACGTATTGATCGAGCGTGTCATAGTCTCGGTGATACTCCTCCCTACGGTTTGTTCAAAGGTCTCGACGATACGGGTTTTCTCATTGTAGGCGAGATGTTCGCGCACACGATCAAAGATGACAATAGTGTCATTCACTGAATACCCGAGGAGTGCCAAGAGCGCCGTCACAAAGAGGGCATCCACCTGCACACTACTGTAGTGCGCAATCACGGCGAAGAGTCCCGCAGGGATAATAAGGTCGTGCAAGAGGCAGACGATGACTGCGAGCCCGTAGCCCCAAGAAGGAACGGGTCGTGAGACTTTACGAAAAGCGAAGGCAATATAGAGAATAATAGCGAGCGCGACTGCGAGAATAGCCCAGAGCGCTTTGTTGGCGAACTGGCCACCCAGCGTTGGCCCGACGGAGGTATACGAAAGCTCGGTGGTAGAGGCATTACGCGCAAGCACCCCAAGCACGGCATCGTGCTCAGCAGGAGTCATGGTGCGCGTGCGGATAGAAATCGCATCGGTGCCAACGGCGCGGATAAAGACAGTGCCAAGCGGTACCGTCGCAACCTGTTGTTCTATCTCAGGGATCGTCGGGCGTGCGCTCTGGTAGCTGACCTGCATCAGAGAACCACCCGTGAAGTCGACATCAAGCGGGAGACCGAAAAAGATAATGGCACCGAGTGCGCCAGCGAGAATAACGCCTGTGATCCAGAAATATATAGTGCGATACGTGACAATGTTCATAATAGTTAGTTGCGGACGCCACTACCGAGTAAAAATTTCCACACGCCACTACGCTCCTCAGGCACGAGCGCGAGCAAGAAGATGCGAGAAAGCGACACAGCTGAAATAAATGAGGCGAGCACGCCGAGTACGAAGACGAGCGCAAAGCCTTGGACAATACTCGTCCCGAGCCAGAAGAGAATAACGCCCGAGATGAGCATCGTGAGGTGACCATCGCGAATGGCTGTCCACGCACGTGCGAAGCCGATATGCACTGCTTCGCGTGGCGTCTTCCCCGCGCGGAGTTCTTCTTTGGTGCGCTCAAAGATGAGCACGTTTGCGTCCACTGCCATACCAAGCGTCACGATAAGCCCAGCGATACCTGAAGCCGTGAGGGTCACCGGTACAACCTTAATCACCGCGAGCATGAAGGCGAGATATTCAGCGAGCGCAACAACGGCAATGAGCCCCGCGAAGCGATACCACACGATCATAAAGAGCGCGATAATAACGAAACCGATAATACCTGCCATGACTCCCGCATTAATGGCTGCGGCACCAAGTGTTGGCCCGACCGAAGAACTGCTCTCAAGACTGATAGGTACCGGCAATGCGCCGAAGTTTAAGTTGCGCACCAAGTCACGCGCCTCAGTCGCAGTGAACTTACCCGTGATTGTTGCCTGCCCGCCAGGGATCGCCTCCTGAATCGTTGGGGTCGAGATCGGCTGACCATCAAGGAAGATGGCAAGCGTCTGGCCTACATTTTCACTGGTAATCTTTTCAAAAAGTTTTGCACCCTCATCATTAAAATTGAGAAGCACTTGTGGTGCCGCGAGACCAGCCGTTGCTCCCGAGCCAAATTGTAATGCAGCGCTCGCGAGAAAACGCCCCGTGAGACCGGTCGGGATAAAGACGGCTTGTGTTGTTGTGCCGACCGTTGTCGTGGTAGCGAGTCTGAAGTCGAGCGTTGGTGTCTCACCGAGCGCCGCGACTGCGGCATTAATGTCGGTCACCCCTGGTAAATCCACAATAAGGCGATCTTCGGTTGCGAAGCCTCCAGCTGACTGTGTTTGGACAAGCGGCTCTGCGACACCGAAGAGGTTCACACGGCGCTCAATAACGCCTTGGAGCGCTGAGAGCGCATTTGCACGCTCTCCGGGCGCTGTCTGGCTCATATCAGCCTTGTAGACCAGCTCAGTACCTCCCGCGAGGTCAAGGCCGAGCTTGAAGCGATAGGAGCTGGTAGGGTTCGTCTGAGTAGACCACACAAAATATGCAAGTAAAATGCCCGCTATGAGGGCAATAAGGGCAGACACTCTGAATCGAGTCATGGGGAGAGTATATATAAAATGACCCCCAGCTGCAACAGTATCAACATTATCAAGGACAGTCCTTGATAATTGGAGTACAATTGGCTTGATGGAACGAAAGGTCTCCTTTGTCGAAAGTGAGTATTATCACCTTTATAATCGTGGAGTCGAAAAACGCGTTTTATTTATTACAGAAAAAGATTATCAGAGATTCATGATGCTCTTATATCTTGCTAATGATCAACAAAATACGCACGTCAGTAATGTTCTGAAAACAACAAAATATCCTGATATTTTTACTCACGAACGTGAAGATCCTTTGGTTGCTATTGGCGCGTTCTGTCTTATGTCGAACCATTTTCATATTTTAGCGACTCCGCTGGTTGAGAATGGAATCCCTAGATTTATGCATAAACTCCAAACGGGATATTCTATGTATTTCAATACCAAAAATGAACGGCATGGTTCCCTTTTTCAGGGACCATACAAAAGTACGCATGCTGATGACGACCAGTACTTGAAATATCTTTTTTCTTATATCCACTTGAATCCAGCAAAATTAAAAGAACCTCAACGGAAGGAGAACGTGCATCGTGGTAACGATCTTATGTCATTCGTTGAGAAATATCCTTATAGCAGTTATCACGAATATATCCACGCGTCGCCAGTTATTACTAATCCAGCAAAATTTCCTGAATACTTTCTCTCCAAAGATGACGTAACGTCGCACATCGCCGACTGGCTACAGACCGAAGACAATTATCAAGGGTAGTCCTTGATAATTAGTCCTTGATAATTAAGTACCGGAAAAGGCCAAGAGGGTGCGGAGGGTTTTGGTCGCGATGGCGAGGTCGAGACCAAATGAGCGGTGTTTAAGATAATACAAGTCAAAGGAGAGCTTACGACTGGTGCGTGGGACGTCTGCCCCGCCTCGCGGCGCATCAGAATCATTAATCTGTGCCCAGCCAGAGAGACCCGGGGCGATACGGTGCCGCAGCTGATAGTGCGGTATTTCACGTTCATAGACTTCAGCTATTTTTGGCAGTTCAGGGCGTGGGCCAATAAAGGAGAGGTCGCCCACCAGAATATTCCAGAGCTGTGGCAATTCGTCGATGCGTGTTTTGCGAATGAAACGCCCGAGCGCGGTCACGCGATTCTGCTTCTGCAATTCTGGATCGCCATGATCGTTAAAGAGCATCGAGCGTAGCTTCACAATACGAAATATCTTCCCTCCTCTCCCAATACGTTCATGGCGAATAAAGGGCGTGCCGCCCTGCAGTGCGAGCAGTGCTGCCGCAACTACCACAAACGGAAAAGCAATAAGAGATCCGATCGTTGCTAATACGATATCGAACAGCCGCTTCGCATTATCATACATAACGCGATGTTGTAGTACCGTCTCGAGAAGTTGCGTTACATCAAGATATTCAAGCGGCACCCGATCAAAGATTTCTTCATAGAGCGGCGCCACCTCCATCTCCGGAACGGCGCTCGCTGACAAACTTTTTGTTTCTACCTGACCAACGAATCGAATTAAATACTTGTTGTTATTGTTTACTTCGTCATACAGCTCAAGAGCTGCGGGCCCAGAGCCAACTAGGACAACGGGGGTTCTCTTCCCCGACACTATCTCACGATTCATACGATAAAAGCGCCACACACTCTCAGCCGCTACGGACACCACAAGATAGAGAATGAGGATTGTCTTTGGTGCAATCGAGAGCGGGAGAATAAAAAAGAGTATGGCAGAGATCGCTACGGTCGCCGCCTGTGCACCAAGGATGCGCGGGCCCATAACACGACGTATCGGTCGTGTCTGTTTCTCATAGAGACCAGCGATATAAAACACTGCCAGAGAGATGAGGAACATGGGAAAGAATGGCACCACATTGGTCTGGAAGTAACCCCAGGCAGGTAGGGCGAGGTTACGGAGAAAGAGCGCCATCCAGAGGGAAGCGACCAATATGAAGAAATCCCCTATAAGGAGAAGCGTTGTCTCGCGTCGGTCGAAGGCCATGAGTATGGATACTATAACCCAGAAAAGGTAGTGTACAGTTACCCTATAAACTCATCATGAAAAAAATCATTTTTGTTATTACGAAAAGTAACTGGGGTGGCGCCCAGCGCTATGTCTTTGACCTCGCAACTGAGCTTCACCGTCCCTATGCCGACTTTGACATGTCTGTCGCATTTGGTCAGTCAGGCCGACTTTCTGATGACCTACAAAAAGCAGGAATCACTACGCACCTACTCATCTCTCTTCAGCGTGATATCTCACTCATCGCAGACATACAAAGTTTTTTTGAACTACGGCGCCTCTTTAAAAAAGAGAGACCAGATATTGTACACCTCAACTCCTCAAAGGCGGGCGGCATCGGCGCGCTCGCTGCGAGATCCTCCGGCGTGCCACGCATTATCTTCACCGCACACGGCTGGCCCTTTTGGGAGCAACGCAACTTTTTGAGTCGCGCACTCATTTATTTGATGTCATGGTTCACTGCACTCCTCGCACACAAAGTGATTGTCGTATCTGACTATGACTTGAAGGTTGCACAAAAAATGCCATGCATACATAAAAAAGTCGTCCGTATCTATAACGGCATTGATCAGCGTATGGTGTTTGGTTCTGGTGAGACTATTCGCAACGCTTTTCCTGCGGGTGTAAAAATTACTGGCACCGTGGGCGAGCTGAATAAAAACAAAAATCAACAGGCACTTATCGAGCAAGCAAAAAACAATCCAGATATGTTTGTGGCAATTGTTGGCGAAGGCGAAGCGCGCAAATTGTTGGAAGAAAAAATACAGAAATATAATCTAGGTGATAGGGTAAAACTTTTTGGATTTATGCCGGCAAGTGATGTACTTAAGGGTTTTGATACATTCGCACTCCCTTCTCTGAAAGAAGGATTGCCGTATGTCTTGCTTGAAGCAAAACTCGCTGGGCTCCCTATTGAAGCAAACCATGTAGGAGGTGTCAGAGAAATCCTCGATGCAAAAGACATGAGCGAATTTTCGCTCGCACGCATGGTAGAAAAAACAACGGCGTTATATCGAAATTAGCCGCCGCCGAGATACTCGTTTTCTTGAACATCGCGGATTGCTCCACGACCGTGGCGCGCAAGCGAGGTGATGATGCCGAGTGCCGCAAATTCAAGTACGAGATGCGAACCGCCAGAACTCATGAAGGGAATAGTGGTGCCCGTGACCGGCAAAAGCCCGATACTAATGCCCGTATGTATCACCAGATGCGCGGCAAAAAGGATGAGTATGCCGAGCGTGAAGAAAGTGTCAAAGTTGGTCGCCGAGGCACGCGCAATCTGCACCAATCGCGCAAAGAGCAGACCAAAGAGAGCAAAGAGTAGCGTAACGCCGATGAAGCCCCACTCTTCAGCATACGCCGCGAAGATAAAGTCTGTTTGATACTCAGGCAAGAAACGCAGTTTTGATTGGGTCCCGTAGCCAATACCCTTCCCAAACAGCTCTCCCGAACCCACAGCGATCTTCGCTTGATAGGCGTTATAACCTGCACCCCGAATATCACTCGCTGGATTCACGAAAGAGATAATGCGCGCTCGCTGATAGGGCTGGAGCCCCCCAAACCAAAGCACCGAAGCGACAACGACCCCGGCTAAACCAAGAAGAGCGAGGTGCTTCTTTGAGATACCTGAGACAAGCATCATACCGAGCCAGAGTGTGCCGAAGATGATGGCATTCCCCATGTCCGGCTCAGCAAGAATAAGCAGAAGCAGAATAAGCGTATACGCCCCCGAAACAATGATGTGCCGCCAATCCCCAATTTCCACATGTCGCCGCGATAGATACTTGGCAAGAAGAATCACCAAAGCGAGCTTCGCGAAGTCAGCTGGCTGGAATGAAATAAGCCCGAACGAGAACCACGCGCGCGCACCCATCACCGGGCTTGCAAAAAGGAGTAGGAGTAGGAGCAAGAATGCAGAAAAAAGATACAGCGTCATCACCACGGTCGTCCGGCGAATAAAGCGCATATCGAATCGAGCAAGAGCAAAATAGAGACCGGTCGCTATCGCGAGCCAGAGCATCTGGCGTGAAGCGAGTGAGGCACCCTGCCCAAATGTGCTCATCGTGAGGATGCCAAGAAATGAGATGGTGAGCGCAGGCAGAATAAGTGTCCAGTCTCCGCCAAACGAAGAAAGGAGGCGCGGGGACAATTTCCAAAGACTCACGGCAGTTGGATAACGGGCAAGACTTCTATCGAAGAAGGAACACCATCAAAAGCACTCCCCCAGGTGAAAACGGCCGTCGCCTGCCCCCCCGCAAAGAGAGTTGGCAACACTGTCTCTGATGTCGCGATGACACTCTTTCCACTGTCAGAGATAAGGACGATAGCGCGTATATTTGAGAGCGTCTGTGCACTCGGATTCGCCAGCACCGCTTCAACGCGTGGCGCGTTTTTGTCTCCCCCGCCCGTGGTACTCACCACTGTCGGTATGGCGCGCGGATCAGCTCTCATGGTGAACCATTGTGGTGCTGCGGCAGCTATCTCAAGAAACGCAGTGCTCACCTTACTCCCCGAAGCGGCTCCACTCACATATACCGGCATACGCACCCGGGGCGGCAGGTCGACGAATCCATCGATGGCTTTTATAAATATCCCTTTGTTGTCATACAGGGTGATGCGGTAGGGGACATTTTTTGCAGCGGCAGTTGCATTTTTATTCTCAACCAGTGCAACGACATCGATACGCCCAACGCCATTATTAATTGCCTTAGTGAAGAGAACCGTGGGTGGCTGTACCTCAGCGACACAAAGATACGCACACACGCCGCCACAATCAATCCCTGCTTCATCTTGATTCTGAATACCATCAGAACACGAAGGAGTTTTAGAAAACGCCGCGATAAGAACTACCGCGAGAAAGGCGATGATAATCGCGCCCAGTATGAGCAGAATAGTAAGTCTCCTCTGTGTCGCCCAAGTCATGTGGGTAGTATAGCAAAACCGCAAGAAGTTCGTGGGAATTTATGCCAATTACATGGTCGGTAGCAAGATAATTTCATCTCGTATCTTTTCAGAAAAGTAATCATCATCCTGATCTTTTGGCATTTCAGTAATGCTCTTATATCTCTTATAAATACCAACCTTGACCTTAGTGCTGTCTACAGAGTCCACCCTCATATACGGCGTCGACCATTCACCAGTATACCCTGCAAATAAACTTTCATTTTCTGATGGCTTATAAATTTCAGCAATTTCCCCCGTATCAAGATTAACAGCGTAGAGAGAAGGATTTTTGCTGAAATCCCAAGAGTATAGATTTTCAATGTAGTAGGGTTTCGTTTTTTCAAAAGGGACAACGGAGCAACCATAAAGAGATGTTGCATAATACAAGAGACTTGCCTTGTCCAAATATGCAAGATCCATACACCTACCCTCTCCCACTGAGTTTGGTGGGGTGAAGTAAATCCTCTGCTGGTTTTCATAAATGAAATCGACGAGGATATCTCCGTTACGGGTCATCCCAAAATCTTTCTGAATCGACTCTTTGTCAGTTTTCACTGCCTTCACACCATCAATAAGAAAAGTGTTGAAGTAAGAATGATCTCTATTACTTACAATAATTGAACTTGTTGCCACAGCTTGTGTTGTTGAAGTTGACTCACATTTTTCTTCCCATACACGCAGACATTTTTGCTTCGCTTCACACCAAGAATAGCCAGCTGGGCCAAGACAACCATGCTCATCTTTTTGCCCGCCGATAAGTTCTGGGGCTTTATTTTGACTTTGGTAGTACCAATATCCTGCTCCGCCAGCCACCAAAACTCCAGCAACAATCAATAGTAATATCAATGGTGCAAATCCCTTTTGTGAGCTTTTCATGTTTCAAATTGTAACACGGATTTTAACGGAAGATGTCGTCGTGCGTACCAAGTTTAACCAGAAGAAGCAATAGGATATCCTCGTGTATCTGATACATGAGCAGAATATCGTTCTTAACATGACACTCGCGATAGTCTTGGAATTCGCCAGATAACTGATGATCCAGATATTTTGCGTCCAACTTTTCTCCTCGCGCAAGAGCACTGACTATACCTTCAAGAATTTGGCGATTGAAATCTTCATGCCTTAAAAACCGTTTATACGCCTTGCGGTATGCTTTGGTCGAATCAACGATATACATGTTCTAGTCTGGATCTTTCAATATATCGGCATGCAATTCCTGAACGGTCGCGTATCTCTTGCCATGTTTGAGTGCCCATTTTGCTTCTTTTATGATTTGCAGCTTCTTCTCTCGAGGCCAATAATCCGCGCTCATAACTGGGAATGGGATTTCTTTGGTGTTCATCACTTGGGTGAGATACAGCTTCACTCCTGAGGATAGGTCAAGCCCCATAGAATGGAACGTCTTTTGCACCGCGTCTTTCATTTTTTGATCAATGCGGATTTGCAGCGTTGTAGTCATAACGACAAGTATACGCGGGTTCCTTTTGGTGTCAATACAATGTCATTACAACATTGTGGATAACAAAAAACGCCCTTTGCAGGACGTTTTTTGTTTCAAGTGCTTGGTTCTGGCGGCTAGCTACTGCCCAGCGAGCCGAACAACAAGTGAATGTCTTCATTTACTTGTTTGAGGCAAGCGCAGGCAGAAAGCTCTGCTTACTCTCCCCATCTAGTACGATGAGTACCATCGCCGCTAGGAGGCAGAAGGCGCGGAGACGCAGCCTTCTGAGCCGGAGGCCTGGGGCCGAGGCGGGGTCGCGCAAAATCTCAGCAGAGATTTATGTGTGACTGACTGCCGAGTTCAGAAACGCAAAAACCGCGCATTACTGCGCAGTTTTTTGTTCGAGTGCTTGGTTCTGGTCATTATGAATTTTGTGTTGGCGCCTACCTACTCTTCCTATCTAATGCGATAAGTACCATCGGTTCTAGAGGGCTTAACTGCCGAGTTCGGAATGAGATCGGGTGTAGCCCCTCTGACGAAGCACCAACACAAAATGCACAATGCTGATTCTGGGCTAGTCTAGCATGAGAATCGGGCATGTCACGCATCATTTCTTGCTAGAAATGTGCGCGACCCCGCCTCGCGCCGTCGCGCTCCGGCCTTGCGGCGCTGCGCTCGCTCGCGCCTCACCCCCGCCGCCAAACCACCAGAACCGAACACTCGAAGTGTTGGTTTGATATACGAAATACGCAAAGGTTTTAAGTGCAACCTGCCTGCGCAGGCAGGACAAAAGACTGTGCTATACATGGTTCCGCACAAGAGACTGGACATATTAGTACTTCTCGACTCCACGCCTCGCGGCGCTTCCATCTAAAGCCTATCAACGTGGTAATCTTCCACGAGTCTCATAACGATTCCTAATCTTGGAGCACGCTTCCCGCTTATATGCTTTCAGCGGTTATCGCAACCCGACATAGCTACCCAGCGGTGCCCTTGGCAGGACAACTGGTAGACCAGAGGTCAGTTCACCCCGGTCCTCTCGTCGCTTCTTCCCCTATTTCTAGGAGCGCAGACTATATCTTCATCCGTTCCCACACTGGGACTAAGGATGATGGCATGTTACCCATAAGAGCTGTCATTCTCTGTGGAATGATTCCTCAACCTATGAGTTCGCGTGTCTTTCAACGCAAGTCGTTACGGGGTCAAACCAAGTATCTGATGCAGTTCTTCTTTTGTTTTTCGTTTCTTGCTCATATAGTTTTCATTCTGTATGAGCAAAAGTAGATCAACAATTTTTCGTATATCTTTCGGCTTCATAGTACGGAGCGTTTGCCTTTCAAGCAATGTACATGCCTGAATGAGCAGTTTCGCCTGCTTCTTTTTGAAACGAAGAAATGGCTGAAGTGCTTCAAGCGTCTCTCGCACTTGCGAGAAACCATTGATGCGCAATTCTGTCATAGCATCGTTCCTTTTAGAAACATATCCGCACTTGAGACGCGTTCGAATCCATGAAAGTGGCGTATCGTGGCGACTGTCTTGATAAAGACATATCGTCGCCATAAAACGCACTCCCTTGGTCGAATCAGCACGCTTCTTTACTTGAAGCATGAGACTTCCGTCTCCGTCCAAGAAGCCCGCAATATACGCGAGTTCTGAATCTTTTGTGATACTTGATCGACTTCCCACGGTATTATCATAGCATCATTCTGGTCCTCAAGCGAGTTCGTTATCCACTGGACCGTCGGATAACAAACTCTAAAACCAGAAGCGCGACAGACTTCACCGTTATAAGCCATGTTGTCATCAGAGATCTCTCTCTGAAGTAGCAATTTCTTACTAGGGGCAACCCTCCTCAAGAATCAACGCCTGTAGTAGATAGGAGACCAACCTGTCTCACGCATGTTTCCACGCATTACTGCGTGCATCGGACTATATCTTCTTCTCAATTTGAGAAGGTCAACGTGTAGTCTCTACGGCCGCTTTCGCTTGCCTCGGTATCATCCTCGCTCACGCGTTCGGACTCCACCGATATAAGTTGACTGTACGATACACATCACTGCATACCGTCGCCGTGTCATTGTTGGTTCTATCTTTTTTTATTTGTTTTAGACTAAA
>Ga0334722_10006189_pt1 | contig 11895 bp, 7 predicted proteins | sample C3_bottom_MG_FD_207210 | JGI IMG/M metagenome (GOLD analysis project Ga0334722, IMG submission 207210) | Sediment microbial communities from Yellowstone Lake, YNP, Wyoming, USA - C3_bottom | ecosystem: Environmental > Aquatic > Freshwater > Lake > Sediment | place: USA: Wyoming | collected...
CGCGCTGACGGACACCGTCTGATCCGAATAGGGCACGAAATGCGCCTTGCCATCTGGTGTCGGGAAGGAGGTGAGATGGTGTGTGTGAGACTCGTTCAGCTTGATCAGCGACTCGAGTTCCGAATGCACAGTATCAAATGACTGAGCAGGTTGTTCATATCCCGCCATTGCACAAAGCCTCTGGATGATGTCGAGCGTCCGCAATCCATTTGCGGGATCGCCGATCGGTGTGGTCTTTTGCTGCAATCCGGACCAGTTTGTCAGATGCCCTTCGGATTCCATGTAGGCTGAGAGAGGGAGGAAGACATCGGCCGCCCGGGCAGTCTCTGTCAAATACAGATCCGCCACGACAAGAAATTCGAGATTGTTGACAAAGTGATGGTAGTCCGGAGCGACGGACGGGTTTTCTCCCAACACGACGGCCGCGCGAATTTTATCCTCCCGTATCTTTCGCGCTACGTTTGAACCGGACGATTCAACCACTTTCTTCAGATCTCTTGCCCAGAGCTGGCTTACTTGGTCTGAACCATTCAGGCTGTCAGTCAAGGCACCTCCCGGAAGCAGACGGTTGTCGAATCCGGCTAATCGCATTCCGTTGTTGTTGCATTGTCCCGAGACCAACGCAAGTCCGGACCCGTCCGTGCCGATCTTGCCGAGAGCCAGCATCAGACTTGCCAGCGCCTTCAAATTGTTTGTCGCCCGATCGATCCGGCTTTCGATATTGTAGTACGCGACAATACGTTTGGAGGGATCGGAGAGCAGCTCGACGATTGCCCGGATGCTGTTCACGGCGACGCCCGTGATGGCGGAAACCTCATTCAGTTCGTACTTCGCGAGATTCGTCAGAACTTGCCCGGAGTTCGTTGTTTTGTTCAGAAGGAACTCTTGATTGAGTTTGTTACGTCGAGCCAGCTCTGCGATGATACCGTTCAACAGTGTCGTGGCGGTCCCGCGGCGCGGGTCTGCCCAGACAGTCGCATATCCGGTCAAATCGATCTGACCGGAGTTGATCACAATTGCCTGTGCGCCTTTCTTCATTCGGCGTTTCATTTGCCAGCCGAGCACGGGATTTTCCGAGGTCGGATTGCCGCCGAGGACGATGAAGATGTCTGCAGTTTCGATTTCGTTCGGGCCGACAGTGGAAGCTGTTCCTCCGAGCATCGCGTCCAAAGCATGATGATCCGCTTCATTGACCATGCGATGGAACGATGTGATGTTGTTTGTTCCAATCGCGGCCCGCGCGAACTTGCCTGCGAGGTACAGCTCTTCGTTCGTCAGTTTTGGGGATGCGGAAATCAGGATGTGATCGGGGCTGTGATCCTCCACGACCTTTTCGAGTCCCTTCTTGATCGCATCAAATGCTTCTTCCCAGGATGCCTGGCGAAGCGCCCCGTCTCTGCGAACCATGGGCTGCAATCTGCGGGAGCCATCCAGAAAATGTTCGTACCCAAATCGACCTTTGACGCACAGTTCACCCCGGTTTGGACCAATCTCGGGCGGTGCTCCTGAAACGTAGTACAGATCCGGAGTCTTTACCATGAAGGTGATGTTGCAGCCGACCGAGCAGTAACCACACACGTTGGACACCGGGTCCATATGCCATGGACCGCTGCGCCGGAATGGCATTTTCTCGACAAGAGCTCCTGTGGGGCAGACGTCGATGCAATTACCGCAGGAAACACAATTTGTTTCGTGCAGAGCCTTTTCCATTGCCGGCTTCACGATTGTCCGGAAGCCACGGTTGACGAATCCCAGAGCAGCGACGTTCAGTATGTCGGCGCACGTATTGACGCATCTGCCGCAGCGGATGCACTTATTGGAATCTATCTTGACGAACGGGTGACGTGTATCAGTTTTGTACCGATTGAAAGCCCCGATGAAGCGATCCTGATCCACGCCATATTCTGTACAGTAATCCTGGAGCGCGCACGATAAACCGACATCGCACCCGCACTCGGCACACCGTAACGCCTCGACGCGCGCTGTCTCGTCGTCATATGCGTGCTCGACTTCGTTGAATCCAAGTATACGCTCGATAACAGGAACTTCGTCGGGATTATGGCGCTGGAATTGTGCGAGCGGCGGAATGTCCTGCGGTGTAAGCTTGTGAAACGCGTCCCGTCTGCTTTCGAAGCGCGGGGTAAGCAGTTCGACGATCCCCGTCCGGAGATAGGCATCTATTGCGCGCGCTGCCTTTCGCCCTGCGGCGATAGCGTCGATAGCATCAGCGGGTCCGGTCACCACATCACCGCCGGCGAAAACTCCGGGCCGGCTCGTATCGAACGTGCCGGCTTTCGCGTCGATGGTCTTCCACTTGGTCACTTTGATTTTGTTGTCCCCGTCCACGCCGTCGAGATTTGCCTCCTGGCCGATCGCTGAGATCACCCAATCGCATTGGAGCCTGTATTCGGAACCCTTCTGCGGGACTGGTCGTCTTCGCCCGCTTGCATCGGGTTCGCCAAGCTCCATCTTAATGCACTCTATGGACGCCATGCGTCCCTGCTCGACGTTGACACGCACCGGGGCGGCGAGGTACTGGAATTCAACCCCTTCATGTTCAGCTGCCACAATCTCAACGTTGTTCGCGGGCATTTCCTGCCGCGTCCGGCGATAGAGCAAGATAACTTTTTCTGCCCCGAGCCTGATCGATGTGCGCGCTGCATCGATAGCTGTGTTACCGCCGCCGACGACCACCACCCGTCCCTTAACAGGTGGATTCGTCTTCATTTCAACCTGCTTGAGGAACTCGACTCCGCTGAGCACTCCATCTGCTTCCTCGTTTTCCACCTGCATGGGTTTGCCAACCTGTGCGCCGAGACCGACAAAAACAGATTTGAAGCCCTGATCGAACAGACTGTCGAGCGTGAAATCCTTGCCAAGGGTCTTTCCTGTGTGAACATCAACACCAAGATCGGTAATCCACTTGATTTCCTTGTCCAGGACCTCTTTGGGGAGCCGGTATTCCGGGATGCCGTACCGAAGCATTCCTCCCATCGCGGGGAGTGCTTCGAAAATTGTGGGTTGGTAGCCTTCTGTGACAAGGTAATATGCGCAGGTGAGACCGGCCGGCCCGCCGCCAATGATCGCCACGGCCGTGCCGTTTGAAGGCTTCACATCCGGTTTCCACATCTCACCGATCATGTCCTGGTCGGCCACATATCGCTTCAGGAAATCGATCCCGACGGGCTCATCAACCATGGATCGGCGGCAGTTCACTTCGCACTTTCGGGTGCAGACACGTCCGCAGACCGATGGTAACGGATTCTTTTCCTTGATGAGTGCGATTGCTTCTTTGAATTTGCCGAGGTGTATAAGCGACATGTATCCCTGAATGTCGACGTCGGCAGGGCAGTTGAGACGGCAAGGGCCGAAACAATCGGCGTAGTGATCGGAGAGCAGAAGCTCAAGACATGTTTTTCGCGCACGTTTCACCTTTTCCGAGCGCGTCTGAATCTTCATCCCTTCTCCAACCTTGGTGGCGCAGGAGGGAAACAACCGGTTCTGTCCTTCGAGCTCAACAACGCAGAGAAAGCATGACCCAAACGGCGGGAGCTTTTCGTCATGGCAGAGTGTCGGGATGGTATCAATCTTCTGTTCCCGGCAGACCTGCAAAATGGTCTTCTCGGGGGATGCGGTGATCTGTTGACCGTTGATCGTGAGAGTTACCATCGCTATCCTTAGTCTTTCGTGACGGCGTCAAAGCGACAAACCGTGAAGCACTTTTCGCACCGGATGCACTTGTCCTGGTCTATGACGTGGAGCTCCCGCTTCTTCCCCGTGATCGCTCCGGTCGGGCATGCGCGGGCGCATACCATGCAACCCGGACATTTATCATTTATCGTAAATGTCAGGAGCGGTGCACAGACATGTGCAGGGCATTTCTTCTTCTCGATGTGTGAAACGTACTCGTCCCTGAAATACTTCAGCGTGGTAATGACCGGATTGGGCGCCGACTGACCGAGTCCGCACAAGGAAGCGTTCCGGATCTGATCGCTCAACTCCGTCAGGTTTTCGAGATCCTCCATCGTTCCTTCGCCCATCGTAATGCGTTCGAGGATCTCGAGCATGCGCTTGGTGCCGATGCGACAAAAGGTGCACTTACCGCATGATTCTGCCTGGGTGAAGGTCAGAAAGAACTTAGCGACATCGACCATGCAGGTCGTCTCATCCATCACGATGAGGCCGCCTGATCCCATGATCGCACCGGTCTTCGGTATCTGCTGATAATCGATGGGAGTATCGCTCATGGATGCCGGGATGCAGCCGCCGGACGGGCCCCCCATCTGCACGGCTTTGAACTGCTTGTCGTGCATGATGCCGCCGCAGACATCGAAGATGAGGGACTTGATGGAAATCCCCATCGGTACTTCAACGAGGCCGGTCCGTTTCACTTTGCCGGCCATGGCGAACACCTTTGTCCCCTTGCTGTTGTCCGTGCCGTAGGCAGAAAAAGCCGCTCCGCCGTTCGAAATGATCCAGGGCACGTTGGCAAAGGTCTCAACGTTGTTGATGTTCGTTGGTTTTCCCCAGAGTCCGGAATTGGCGGGGAAGGGGGGGCGAAATCGCGGCATACCCCGTCGTCCCTCGATCGAGGCCATGAGTGCTGTCTCTTCTCCGCAGACAAATGCTCCCGCACCCTCTTTGATGGTGAGGTCAAAATTGAATCCGGACCCGAGGATATTTTGTCCGAGAAATCCCTTCACGCGGGCTTGAACGATCGCTTGCCTCAGGCGCGTGACGGCTTTCGGATATTCAGCCCTGCAATAGATATATCCGAAATCGGCACCGATGGCATATCCGGCGATGATCATTCCTTCGAGGACGGCATGGGGATCACTCTCCAAAACGGAACGATCCATGAATGCCCCCGGATCACCCTCGTCAGCGTTGCAGACGACATACTTTTTGTCTCCGGCGGCCGCACGTGTCAGCTTCCACTTCGTCCCCGTAGGGAATCCCGCACCGCCCCGACCCCGCAATCCTGAGACGACAATTTCATTGACGACAGCATCCGAAGTCATGCTGGTCAGCGCCTTCTTCAGCGCCAGGTAGCCGCCGGCTCCGATGTATTCTTCAATGGAACCCGGGTCGATTTTGCCGCAATTTCGGAGAACGATGCGGACCTGATTGTCGAAGAAACCAACCTCACGCGACTCGCCGGAGACCAGCCATTCCGCAACAGGCTTGTCGTTGAAGACATCTTCCTGGACAATCCTGCCTACGCGGTCCGGAGTTACATCCCCGTATAACCTGGGACTTCCGCTGCCATTGCTGATTTCAACCAGGACCTCTCGGTAGCACATGCCGATGCAGCCGGTTTCTTTGAGGAAGAAAGCGTCCGGGCGTTCTTTCAACTCATCCTGAAACGCCTTATAGACTTTTTCCCCGCCGGCTGAAATACCGCATGTGCCTAGTCCGATGGATACCGTTTTCATTCAATACCTCATTCTTCTACTGCTTTGGAGATTGCACCAACGCGCCGCTTCTCCTCACGGACGACCTTCCGGGTTTTCGCTGCGTCCAACCGGCCGTGCGTTTCACCATTGACCGTGAGAACCGGCGCAAGCGAACAACAGCCAAGGCACGCGACGGAAAGAAGAGAGAAGTTGCCGTCGTCTGTCGTTTCATCGTACGTGATCTGCAATTCATCCTGGACCATATCGTAGACGGTCTTTGCGCCGTTCACGTGGCATGCTGTCCCGTTGCAGATCTTGACGACGTTCTTCCCGAGCGGTTTCGTCCGGAATTGCGCATAAAACGTCACAACGCCGTAGATTTCGGCTGCCGGTATTCCCGTTACGTGGCTGATGTGATCAATCGCTTTCTCGGAAACGTACCCATAGGTGTTCTGCGCCGATTGCAGGAGAGGGATCAAGGCCCCGGCATGGCCGTCATATTTCCAGAGTTCAACGTTGAAGGATTTGAATTCGCCTGTCGCCTTTTCTTCCATAGATCCAGCCTCAGATTTGTCTCAGATTGATGACCCGGTCCTGTTTGAGTCGCAGGACTCCGTCGATAGGGCGAATCTGCTCCGTCACGATTCGATCGACTGCTTGAAACGTATTGCCGTAGACGACAGCGATGATTTCATTCATGCCTTCCCTGCTGGAGCAGAAAGGAACCTGTTCCATCGTTGCAAGATGTTCGCGGATCGCCTTGAGGTTGCCGGGCTCCACTTCGAGAAAGACAAAAGAATAACAGAAGATTGGATTACAGAGAAACTTCCCGGAGCCGCCCGACAGCTCGATCACGTCCAACTCCTGATCACCGCCAAGGCTGCGAAGTTGATCGAGCAACTGTGTGGGCGGTGCACTGAGCTGCGCGACGAGATCCACATGCCCGTCGACCGCATTCCAGCATTCCACGATTTCTGAATGCTCAAGGAACTCGGCAGCCGGGACCAGCATCTCCGGATCGTAAAGCCGGGCGAGCAGAAGAGCTCCGGTGCTCATAACATTGTGTTCCTTTCAAAAATGAGTTGGCCGGGTTCATGACATGCCAACCTTGGAGAAAAGGACATCTTCATGCTCAACGAAATTCGTCTCGGACAACCCGGGGTAAGGCAGGGAAGTGATGATTGTGCTGATCGCAGTGCGCTGCAATCTGCGGCATTGCGTCGAGCGGGCTCATTCCCTATCGCCCTAACAATAACTCCCATGTCCCGTTTGACAATGACGCCGCTGTGCTGACCTCACTCGCGTCGATTGCGATGAAAATTCATTTCTACGAAACGATAACGAAGCTTCCGGCATTGTGCGGGGATTGATTCAAAACGGTTCGCCGTCGTCCTTAATGCAGTTCATAGGGCACACTTCCATAGCCCGGAGAAGATCTTCTTCCTCCCTCGGATCAACAGGCTGCTGAAACACATAATAGTACGACGAATCATTGCTGTACATGAAGTTCTGCAGAGCGTACGAGAAACAAATTCCGCATCCGTTGCAGGCGCTCGTGACGAAGTACTTCCCCGGTGCGTTTTCCTGAAGCCTTACGGCAACTGTCGACATATACAACTCCCGTGACTATGAGATCCAAACCCCTTGTAGGGCAAGAAGTTGACAAGGATTGTGCCACAGAAATGACGTTCGGGGATTGTCGATCTGGCGAGTCCCCTATCGTCCAGATTTGAAAGCTGAGAGGTATTCCTATTTCTGGTAGTCTTATTCCAAGATGTGGAAAATGAGGGGAAGGGTCGGAAGGGGTAAAACAAAGCCGGCTCCCCGATTGTTCGGGAGGAGCCGGCCGCGAGTGCTGGAGAAATAAAACTACATGTGAGCGAGTGCTTGTTGGAGGTCGTGAATGATGTCCTCGGGTTTTTCGAGGCCGATCGAAAGCCGTATGCCGCCTGGGTCGATTCCCCGTTTGAGCTGCTCCTCCGGAGGAATGCTCGAGTGCGTCATTGATCCCGGATGTTCGATGAGCGTTCTGATATTGCCAAGGCTCACGGCCAGCGTCATCGTGTACGAATTATCGGCGATGTAGTTCACAAGTCGATTTGCTTTGCGATGCCGTTCCTTAGGCGTTTTTCCCTTCGGGACGAAATACATGAGTGTTCCGGGCGTAAACTCTCCGTCGTAGTTCCTCATCTGGGCCTGGGCTACCGATCGCTGTGCGAACGTATCAAGGCCGGGGTAGATGACCGTGCTGATGCGTTTGTCGCGCTCGAGATATTCTGCTATCAGCTGAGCGGTTTGAATTTGTTTGCCGAACCTGACGGCGAGCGACGGCAATCCGTACACCAGAATTGGCCACGCGCTCTTTGCGCCAAGTACTCCGCCAAAATCCTTCCGGTAGAGAAGGAGGCGGTCATAACTCCAACTTGGCCCGATGACGGCGCCGCCCATGTCCGTGCCGAATCCGAGAAGCCCTTTTGTCAGCGACTCGATCACAAAATCGATCCCGTGTTCGATCGGTCTCTGGCAATACGGGGTCGCAAATGTGTTGTCGACTGCCGTGAATATCTTCTGCGGAGCCTTTCGGTTCTTGTTGTGGCGGTCGACGATTTTCACAACAGCGTTCATGTCGATGAGATCCATTGTTGGGTTCACCGGTGTTTCAAAATAGAGAAGTCGTGTCTGAGGAGAAATGGCCCCGTTCAAGGCCTTGTGGTCGTTGAAATCGACCCACGTGACTTTGATGTGATAGCGCGGCAGCCAGTTCTTGAAGAGCGAGTAGGTGCAGCCGTACAGCATCTTGTGCGCGATGATTTCGCTTCCGCTTCCCAGAAGAATCCCGCAGACGGCTGAGACCGCTGCCATGCCGGTCGCAAAGGTGACGGCACACTCGCCCTTCTCTGCGGTCATCAGATTTTCTTCCAGCATATCCTTGTTCGGCTCACCGAGCCGGTCATAAATGTAGATCGGGGCTTTGGACTGAACCGTGAAATCGTCAGCGTGATGTGCGAATTCGATAAATCCTTTGGCTCCGCGCTTGGTCGTTGACAAGCGAAACGTCGAAGAGGAAGAAATAGGAGGGACCACATGATGACTGTAATCCCACTTCGGCGTGAATGATTCTCCCCAGATCAGACGGGTCTCCGGCGCATACGTGGTGCGCTTCAACCGTTGGTTCTTGCCCGGTGCTTTCTTGCTCATGGTCAGCCTTATCCTTTGGATTTCTTCAGTGTGGAAACAAAAGCGGTCAGAACGGTTTTGAGATCCGGTGTGCCGACTTCCTCCAGTTCGTAGGAAACGCGAACCGATGGTTTGTTCATGGTAACGATACGGCTGAGATCGATCGGGGTGCCGATGATGACGGTGTCGCACGGCACTTTGTTGATCGTCTCCTGGAGATCCTGAACTTGCTTCTCGCTGTACCCCATCGCCGGAAGAAGAACCCCGATTCCAGGGTACTTCTCAAATGTCTTCTTGATTTCCCCGGTGCAGTACGGTCTCGGGTCGACAATTTCGCGAGCCCCGAATTTGTTCGCGGCGACCGTTCCGGCGCCAAATTTCATTTCCCCGTGTGTCAGCGTCGGGCCGTCTTCGATGACGAGTACGCGTTTTCCGGTTATGATGCTGCTTTCCTTGGCATAGACCGGTGATGTCGCCTCAATGATCTGCGCCTTCCTATTCACCATGCGGATGTTGTCGCGGAGCGCAAGGACGGCCTGTGGCTGAGCGGAGTCAACCTTGTTGATAATCACAACGTCGGCCATGCGAAGATTGGTTTCGCTGGGATAGTACGAAAGCTCATTCCCGACGCGCAAGGGATCTGCGACGACGATCGAAAGATCGGGAGTATAGAAAGATGTATCGTTGTTCCCTCCGTCCCAAACAATCACATCGGCTTCCTGCTCGGCGCTTTCAAGGATCGCTTTGTAATCGACGCCGGCGTAAATGATCGTCCCGCTTACGATATGCGGTTCATATTCTTCCATCTCTTCAATCGTGCAGTTGTGTTTCTGGAGATCGGCAATCGTTGCGTAGCGCTGGACCTTCTGCAGCTCGAGATCTCCGTACGGCATCGGGTGGCGAATCGCTGCGACCTTCAGGCCCATGTCGGCCAGCAGGTGGGAGACTTTGCGGCATGTCTGACTCTTGCCGCTGCCCGTACGGACGGCGGTTACGGAAACGACCGGCTTACGACTCTTGATCATCGTTCGCGTCGCGCTCAGCAGCTTGAAGTGTGCACCGGCCATGGACACCCGTGAGTCGAGGCTCATGACATGCCGGTACTGCACATCGCTGTAGGAAAATACCACTTCCTCGACATCATACTTTCTGATCAGGTCTTCAATTTCCTTTTCTTCGAAAATCGGAATTCCATCGGGGTAGAGCTTCCCGGCAAGAGTTGCGGGGTACTTGCGTCCGGAGATATTGGGAATCTGCGTCGCTGTGAACGCGACGACATTGTACAATTCATTGTCGCGATAGATGACGTTGAAGTTGTGGAAATCACGTCCTGCTGCACCTACAATAATCGTATTCATGCGTTTTGCTTCAGCCATACAAGTTCCTTCTCGAATGAGAGATTACGTAACGGGTTCACATCATTTCTGATCCAGGCTCTGGCATCTTGTTCGCGAATCAGAATTTATTCCGAATCGAACAGCATCGTCAATAACGCCATCCTGACATACAAGCCGTTCCGGGTCTGCCTGAAGTACGCAGCGCGCGGGTCATGATCAACAGCCTCATCAATTTCGACGGAACGCGGCAAAGGATGCATGATGATGGCGTCAGATTTCATTTTGCGCAGCATTGCCGGGTTGATGTTGTACTGTGCCAGGGAAACATCCTGGCGCTTGAGCCGCTCGCGATCGATCCGCGTTTGATAGACCACGTTAACCTGGGGCAGGACCTCTTCCGGATCCGAACTCAGCTGGAACCAGACGTCGTGCTCTTTCAGGTGATCGATGATGTCCTGCTTGATCTGAAGTTCGGGCGGAGCAAGAAAATACAGCTTCACGCGTTCAAATTTGCTCAAGAGGTACGCGAGCGATCGGACGGTTCTTCCGGTATCAAGCGCACCGATCAGGGCGACGGACAAACCGTTGAGAGTGTTGCACTCGTTATAAATGGTGTAGAGGTCGAGTAAAGCCTGCGTCGGGTGCTGCCCGCCGGCTCCATCTCCGGCATTGATAACCGGAACAGGGGAGACTGCTGCAGCGCGTTTCGCACCCCCCTCTTCGTTATGCCGCAGCACGATCATATCGCAATAGTTGGAAATGATCCGGATGGTGTCCTCGAGCTGTTCACCTTCGATGACAGAAGAAAACGCTTTTGCTGATTCCGTCGAGAGGACCCTTCCGCCGAGCCGGTACATCGCGGCCTCGAACGAAAAACGGGTGCGGGTGGACGGCTTGTAGAACAACGTGGCCATGATCCGGTTTTCGTAATCGCGGGTACCGCCCCGCTGCTCGATGCGTTCCATCTGGCGTGTGCGCCCGAACAACTCAAGCAGGTCCGGCACGGAAAACTGCTGCGATTCAATGACATGCTGTAGTCTCATGGTTCCTGTCCGTGATCTGGTTGTGCCGTTATGTGTGTGCCCGCCTTTCCGCGGATTGCCTCGACCATGTGATCGCACGAAGTGATGAAGACATCGTGACCACCGTTGCGGATAAAACTGATTGCTGCCTCTACTTTCGGTCCCATGCTCCCGGCCGCGAACTGATTCTCTTTCAGATAGTGTTCCATCAGATCGGCGCTTACACGGCCGACAGCCCGCTGAGATGGCTGTCGGTAATTCACATACACCTGGTCGACGTCTGTGCTGATGACAAAACAATCGAGTCCGAGTCCTGTTGCAAGGAGGGAGGATGCCCGGTCTTTGTCGATGACAGCCTCGACGCCCGAGACAGAATGATCCTCACTGACAAATACCGGTATGCCTCCGCCGCCGAGGGCGATGACGATGATCCCCAGATCGAGGATCTGCCGTATGACTTCGAGTTCGAGAATTTCGATGGGCCGGGGGGAGGGGACCACGCGCCGATAGCCCCGGGCAGCATCCTCGATCATTGTCCAGCCGTGCTGCCGTATTTTCTCTTCGGCGATCTTCTGCGTATAGAACGGACCGATGGGCTTTGTGGGATTCGACATGGCGGGGTCGTTCGGGTCGACACGGACCTGCGTCAGGATGGTAATCACCGGCATATAGAAACCGGCGCGTCGGAGTTCACATTCAAGGCCGCGCTCGAGCATGTAGCCGATTTCACTTTGCGTCGTGGCTACACAGACGTCGAGAGGCTGCGTATATGCTTCGCCTGCGGCGCGTTCTGAGCGAAGCATCGCAGCACCGACCTGGGGGCCGTTGCCATGCGTAATGACCACGCGCCACCCGTCCGCCACAAGCTGTGTTATCTTGCGCGCTGTGTTATGGGCGTTCGCGAGCTGCTCTTCAATGGTACCCCGTTCGCCAACGCGGATGAGGGAGTTCCCTCCAACCGCT
>Ga0334722_10006190_pt1 | contig 11895 bp, 14 predicted proteins | sample C3_bottom_MG_FD_207210 | JGI IMG/M metagenome (GOLD analysis project Ga0334722, IMG submission 207210) | Sediment microbial communities from Yellowstone Lake, YNP, Wyoming, USA - C3_bottom | ecosystem: Environmental > Aquatic > Freshwater > Lake > Sediment | place: USA: Wyoming | collected...
GAAGGCGTTTCCATTCCGGCAGTCTCAAGAGCGGTTGGCTTCTCTCGCCGAGGATTTGGAAATACTAGCTAAGAAGCACCGAAGCGAATCGTTCGCTAAAGAGAACTTTGGTTCCGATACTGCAATAGACGCGGATCACATTAGAGAGCTAATGTCTGAAGAAAGTCTAGGGCTCATGAAAAAGCTTGGATACGATTAACGTACTAAAGAGAAGAAATTCAATTAACTGAGGGAGTCAATCGAGTGAATACAAGCTTAATTGAGTGGATCCGCGCTCAGGTACAAAGCGAGGGATATTGGTTTCACCGCATGGAACTGCCGGGTGGGATAGTGACCCCGGGTTGGAGCGATCCGAAGAACGAAAAGCTCCCGTTTTACGGTTTGCCCGACGACATGCGTGGCATGCGCGTACTCGATATTGGGCATGCGGAGGGGTTCTTTTCATTCGAGGCCGAGCGACGCGGAGCGGACCAAGTGCTCGGAATCGAAAATTATCCACCGATGATCCGCAAGTTTGATATCTGTCGCGCCGCACTCGGCTCCCGCGCCTTATCAATAGGCAGCAGTGTTTATGATCTGAGTCCCAAGACTTTTGGCACGTTCGACGCAGTGTTTTTCTTCGGAGTTCTCTACCACCTTCGCCATCCGCTCCTCGCACTCGAGAAGATCCGCTCCGTTTGCACCGGCACGCTGCTGATGCAGACCGCGTCCACTCAGGAGGGTGGAGACAAATCAGTTGCCGAGTTTCATCCTTTCGGAATCGAAAGCGGGCCCGCCGATAATCGCCGCCGCGATCCCACGTGTTTCTGGTTTCCAAATGCGGCCTGCTGTGCCGCAATGCTCGAACACGTAGGCTTTGAGGGGGTGGAGCGTCTTTCGCCGGCGGCTTCCGTCGGGGCTGTGTTTCGCGCTCATGCCGCGCCGCGGATCAAAGGTGCGCCGCCGGATGAAATGAAGGCGCCTTGGTCCTAGCCTAAAAAGAGAGGCCCACACCAGCTCTGCCCGTGTGGCAGTTGAAGTTTGACATTTCCGGACGTCGCCGTGGCAGTGGCGGGAATTGCGAGTTCGCAAAAGTGGACGCGACCGCAGGTGAAAATCAATCGGAAAGCTCACCCTCGGGCCTGCCGTGAGATATTTACTAGCCTGTCGGACTTTAGGTGATGATGTAAGCGGCAGTGGCGATGCAAAGGGAGCGGGGCGGGGCGAATATTAAATTCGTCGCTAAGCGGTCTGGGTGGATCGTGCCCGCATCTGCGCATAAAATTCTGCTGTAGCTATCCTCAGGCCGCATCATATCGTCAGTTCCAAGGAAATTGGAACTAACTAGTGAGTCCGAAGGTTGAAGTAACGTATTCAACCGCAGTGGGTTTGTCTTAGCCAAGTCATACATCGAGGTCAAGTGCGGTAGATGTCTCGCGTACTGTTAAATTTGATTGCTGTGCTCGTGACAATAGCAGCCACGTGCAGCACTGCCGCCGAGTTGCTTTTGAACAAAGCGCCGCCTATGCTCAGTCACGTTTGGATTGGGCCTATGCCTTTCAAGGAGTCCCGAATACTTCGCGACGACTGGTTTCCGACATTGACCGAACCCTCCAAGTGGCAGGTGGTGCTAAAGAACGCAGAGGTGTTCAAATCTTATATTTTGGTGCTTTCAGACATTCCGCCGCCTGGTAAGACAGCGCCAGAGCTCTCTAATATGCAAATCAGTCAGCTGGTGCGGTTCGCGCGAGATCACAAGCTGAAGGTGGCATTCGAAGTTGGCGGCTTACGAACGTCGACCGAGGTGTGCGGAGACCAAGCTGGCGAGACGTTCGCGCGACATGATCTTTCTTTACTGACGCGATGGTTAAGCGAAGGTGGGCGTATTGACTACCTTACGACGGATCATGCTGTCATGATGAATATGCGCGGTGTGGGATTTCCCGGTCCGGGGCTGAATCCCGATCGCGCCTGTAAAATGACATTACAGGATTTGATCAATGAACTTGCCGATTACTTTCAGGTAATTCACAAAAGGATACCGAATGCACGGTTGGGCGTCATTGAAGCACTGGGTTATTTCCACGTCCTTGGACCGAACGGTCAAGAATATCCGCACACCGATTCGATGCTACCAGTCTGGAAATTCGCCGACTTCTTTGATCACCTACTATTGGCCATGAAGGAGCGCAATCTCCAACTCGATCACTTCCACCTCGACTTCGGCTTCGACGGGGTCGATTACGACGGACGCTCTGAAGGGAAACTGAACTTCGGCCGGGTGCTAGCCGTGGAGGCCTACGTCCGGTCAAAAGGAGTCAAAGCCGGTTTGATATTTAACGCTTTCCATGATCGAAAGATCAAGAACCCAGAGCGGGATACGGCAAGTCGTGAAGCATATCAACGTACACTTCGCTACTTCAGCGAGTACATTAAGGCCGGGGGCAAGGCCGACCAGATGGTGCTTCAGACTTGGCACCCGTATCCCGACAGGACAGGCCCGGAGGACGAACCGTTCACCGTTCTAAACATTGCGAGGGACGTTATTGAAGCGGCACCACATACGCGAATGCGGAACCCAAAATGACAGGGCCGCAACAGACAGAGTGCGCCGCACGCCTGCTGCGCCGGCGGTGTCTTCGGCGGTCGTGACAAGGGACCCCGCGGGCGGCGTGATCTCCGTGAAGACTATCATTTTGGATCTTTTCGGGCTTTTTGGGGCAACGAGCGGCCCCTGCAAGTTATGCGCATGACCTAAGTCCGAACCGTAGCTACGTTCCAAGCGCACAATATTGTCTTCAAGTATTCCTTCTGCGATGTCTGATATTTTCTCTGTCGACGAAATTAAGCGTATTCGGACCGAAGGAGAGCGGACAAAAGCGTTGGCTCGACTTCGCGAACTGGCCACCGAAGAGGTGCTCTCGGTATCATTGAACGCTGTCAAGATTGCAGGAGAGCTTCTTGCGTTGAATGAAATTGACAACGCGGAACGTATTTACCAAAGCGTCCTTCAGCGCGAGCCTGGTTATCTCTGGGCTGTAACCGGAATGGCTCTTGTGTACCGCTGCCGAGGTCGGCGAGATCAGGCCACCGCGCTGCTACTCGGCTTATTGGAACAACATCCGAACCAGCCACATGTGAGGCTCCAAACCGCAGAGGAGCTACGCGCACTTGGTCGTCTCGACGAGGCGCTCTCGCAAGTCGACACGATCCTCTCGGTGCAACCCGATCACCTGCAAGCCCGGATGCAGCGAGCATCGCTGTTGCTTGAGCGGGGCGATCATGTGTCGGCACTGGCGATTTACGAGTCAGTGCTTGAGGACCATCCGGACCACGCGCCAGCTCACTTGGGTACAGCAGCGGCATTGGAAGTGCTTGGCCTCAACAGGGACGCCATTAGCCATCTGGACCGTGTGCTTAGCGAGAATCCAGTGCACTTAGAGGCATTCGCACGAAGAACACGCTTGATAGAGACGTTCGGTAGCCAGAACTTTGCGCTTTCAATTGACGAGATCCAACGTCTTCGGACTGAAGGAGAACGCGCAAAAGCGTTGGTCCGGCTTCGCGAACTAGCCACCGAAGAGGTGCTCTCGGTGGCATTGAAGGCTGTCAAGATTGCTGGCGAACTGCTCGTGTTAAATGAAATTGACGACGCGGAACGTATTTACCAAAGCGTCCTTCAGCGCGAGCCTGGTTATCTCTGGGCCGTAACCGGAATGGCTCTTGTGTACCGCCGCCGAGGCCGGCGAGATCAGGCCGCCGCGCTACTACTCGGCTTATTGGAACAATATCCAAACCAGCCGCATGTGAGACTCCAAACCGCAGAGGAGCTACACGCACTTGGTCGTCTCGACGAGGCGCTCTCGCAAGTCGACGCAATCCTCTCGGTCCAACCCGATCATTTGCAAGCCCGGCTGCGGCGGGCATCACTTCTGCTTGAGCAGGGTGATCAGGCCACAGCGCTGGCGCTTTATGACTCCGTGCTGGAGGAGCACCCGGATCACGCTGCTGCTCACTTTCAGTCCGCTGTTGCGCTGGATGCCCTTGGTCGATTTGAGGATGCAATCGTCCACCTGGATCGCGTGCTTGCGCTGCAACCGGAACACATGGGGGCGCGCTCGCTCAAGGCGAGCATCGCAGAGAGGACCGGCAATCAAAGGCTTGCACTCTCGCAATGGTCCGAAGCAATTGTGAATTTTCCTGCTTCTCCGGAGTACCGCATGAAGCTTGCGCAACTCCGGCAAAGATTGGGCCGCGAGGAGCGGGCATACAATGAACTGGTCGATCTGACTGAACGGTTCCCGGAATATGCCGAGGCCAAAGTACTGGCGGGCCATACTGCCCGTGGACTTGGGTACCGTCGTGAGGCCCTGGATTGGTTTCGCGCGGCGATGCAAATCCAGCCGAATCGCGCGCGGCTCGTCGTGGAATGTGCTCGCGAATTGGTTCATCTTGGAGAGTTTCGCGAAGCCGAGGAATGTCTGGCAAACCTTAGTGCGCCGCTCGCGAAGGATTCTGACGTAGTTGGGCTGCAGCTGGCTCTGCTTGCAAGGCAGGATGATGCCGCGGCACGGGAGAATCTTCTGTCCATGCTGGAAGCCGAACCGCAGGCGGACAAAGTCGTCGAGCTTGTCCGGCATGGTTGGCAATTGGGTTTCCATCGGGAATCGATTCAAAGGATGCAAGTTCTCGCAGCCGAAGATTCATCCACGCCGTCTTCCCAACTGAGAATCGCGCTTGCCCGCACTTTTCTCCAGGCCGGCGAATTTGCGGGCGCCCAACACGCAGTAGCAGAAGTGCCGGAAGCCGGGCTCGACGCCACCGAATCGCTCGACGTGGCGGATATCAGACTGGAGTTGGGCGACATCGCAGGCGCGCGGCGCGCGCTTGAGCAGGTTAACGAACTGCGTTTGGCTTCGCGGAAACACTTGTCCCGCGGACAACTCGAGCGCGCGTTCAGGACCTGCCACGATGCCGGGCAGCTCGACTTGCGCGACGCTCTTGCACAGCCTGGCGATCCGAAAGTTCCTCGCGCCAACATGGTTCCGGGCAGGGCGCTGCAGGCCATGTTGGCGTGCGAGGATGGCTGCGAGCAGCAGGCACGCCGTCTGATCGCCGGCGAGGCCGAGGAAAACCCCGAATTCCCCCTTGACCGCTGGCAGGCGCGCCTGGCGCATCTGGGCAGAGATTTTCCGGCGGCCGTCGAAGCATTTACTGGTCGCGTATCCGGCTCCAGCCTTGTCGCGTTGCAGGATGCAAAGCTCTGGATACGGCTTCTCATAGACGCCGAAGAGATCGATCGAGCATGGAATTCGCTGCGGCGTTTCGAACGCTGCTTTGCCCGCCGCGATCTGGCCACGGAGCGCGCAGAACTTCTTCGACTCGATCTGCGTTTCGCCGATGCGGTCGAATGTCTGCGGTCCATCCTGGACCGCGATCCATTGGATGAAACAATCGCTTTTCACCTCGTGCACGCGCTGATCGATCATGCGCAAATCCACGAGGCTCGAACGCTCATTGAACAATGGTCCCCGAAAATGCCGGTTTCGGTGCGTTGGCTGCAGTTACGGCTGCACTGGGCGTCGGCTGCCTATTCTGACTGGGAACCACTGCTTGCCCTACAGGGCGAAGTGCATAAGTCGGCAAGCCCCCGGGCACGCATTGAGCTGTTCTTCAACCAAGTCGATGGCCTTATGCGCAGGGGGATGCACGATGAAGCCGAGCACTCGATCGCGGGATTCCGAGCGGGAATCGCCGGCCTGCCGGTTTCGCCGCGACACCGGGCAAGACTCGAGCTTACCTGCGCTCAAAGGCTGGTATGGCTGGCACGCCATGCGGAATCCCGGCTAATCCTCGATCGCTTATTCACGGACGGCGGTACGCATAGCATGCGGGACGAGCTTTATCGGATCTCCTGCGCCAACGAAGCGTACGGAGGTGGTGACGTGCAACGCTACAGGCTGCATCGAAGCCGCATCCGCAACCCGCGCCACCATGTGCAGATCACGGATTTTCGCAGCGACATTCCCCACGGCGTGCCACCGACCCGGGTTGCGGTACTGCTGCACCTCTATTACCTGGAGATGTGGGCAGAATTGGAACGCTACCTCCTGCCTCTTGCGGGCACGCTGTTCCAGTTGTACGTCACCGTCAGCCGTGATGCGAACGCGGACGAAGTGGTCCGGCAAGTGAAACGGTCCTATCCGGATGCCAAAGTCCTCTGCGTCGAAAACCGCGGCTTCGATATTGGCGCCCACTGGCTAAACCTGGATACGGTGGATTTACGCTCGTTCGACCTGGTGTTGCTGCTGCAGACGAAGAAGAACAACCATACCCGGATTGGCCCGGTGTGGCGGAGAACATTGCTGGACGCTTTGATGGGTACGCCCGGTCGATGGCGGGACAATCTGTGGACCTTTGCAGAGCATCGCAATGTCGGCATGATAGGCAGTGGACTGCATCGGAACAGTTTTGACATCTGGGCTTATGACGAAATGAAACGCCTGCTCGAAATGTTGGGAATGCCGACGAATTTCGACCAGGTGAAACGCTTCTATGAGCACGTTTCGGGCACCATGTTCCTGATTCGGGCCGAACTGCTGGCGGAAATGCACGCCAAGACCCGTGATCGAATCGTGTTCGAACGGTACGAGAATTTGTCCTTGCGCAAGCGATTCGATCTCACCTACGCCCATGCAATGGAAAGAGCCTTCGGCATGTACGTGCGCTGGCGGAAGTTTGAGATCCTGTGGCGAGTCTAGCTGGTTTCACCGGCCCACTATCGCGGCGTCCTTGCTGATGCGAACGCGTAGTGACTCAGCTCTCGTATTCGCGAACTACCGGCCCGAAAACCAAGCTCATTCGATTGAATTCCTCCCTTATTTCATCCAGCGTCGTCAAAGCCACATGGTTCGTTTCGCCGCCTTTCCCTGCGAGCAGACGCAGCGCTTCAAAAGCGCGCCTAATCCAGTCATGGATTCGGGCATCGGTTTCGAAAGCCGAATCGTCGATTGCATGATGGCGAAGTTCCGAGCTGAGAAAACTGTCGATCTCGCGCTCGACTGATCCTGGCCAGTTGGGCCACTTGACCGCGATGTCGCCGGCAATCTTCGTTGCCAGGGCGCGCCAATCACTCAGGAGATCCTCATAGCGCACGATGGAACGGGCAAGGTGGCGCGTTTCGAACTCGGCATCGAGGCTGTGTCTGAGCCATATGAGGAGGGCACGGTGGATGCCGATTCCGTCTCGCGCCTGCAGCGAGCACGCAACATCGAGCGGGTTTCGAATAGCAATAATGGCCTTGGCCGTTATATTCAGGGTTCGCAATTGCTCCAACCAAAAAGGGAGAAGACGGCACATCCGCGGATCTTTGATAGAGAATAAAGGAGACTCGCCGAATTCCTGCTTCAGCAGCACGCGGAACTCCGCTCCAAACCGGGCGGCGTCGGCTGTATTGAGCCAGGCGGCATTGAAACCATCCCAATCCGCCCAAGCTCCACCGGCTGATCGCAGTAGCCGCTCGTGGAATCTGAAAAAACGCTTCGATTCCCAATAGCCTCGGGGATTGTTCTTGTTTGGACGCATCAGCGTCTTCGGCGGCTGCGCGCCCAGTTTTGCGACGACGGCTGACAGGGCTGACGTCCCGGATCGATGCATGCCGAGGACAAGTATTGCCTGCCGGATCATCGTGCGCTGCCTTTCGTTAGCCATGTTCGCGCTTTTGTTCTGAAGCGCGGATTGTGCAAGCTCGGCCAATACTGCTGTATCTCGCGGGAATGGCGAAACCAATGTAAATAAGGGCTAGAAGTGAAAGTCAAAGTGCGGCGCGCCGACACAGCCGCGCACAGCGCACCGGCGTAGAGGCAGGGGCGGTAGCGATCGATGCGGTGGTGATTTCTGCCGCTGGCAACGTCGTCCACGCGCGCGGGATCCATGCGCCCCAATTTCGTTGCGGCAGGAATGGCGGGATCAAGCGTCATGCGTACGGTTTTCATAATATCTGACCTCTCGTTTATTGGCCTTGCGTGCCGAGATGATGCGCATTGCTTCAGGGCGTGGGGTGTAGACCAGCACGAACAGACGCTGTTCGATCATGGCCATCAGCTGGTAGCGCTCCTCGCCATAGCTGCCTCGGGTGTCGGCATGCACGATTTGCGATTAGCAGGGCATCGGCGGTATCGACGATGAGGAGGTCTTGCATCCCGATCGCCGCTACGATGCGATCTTCGCTGCGTACATAGCATCCCGCCCGCCGATCACGATGGCTTCGCCGCTGATGCGGTTGCCGGCTTCGTCGGCGTAGATCTGAATACCGTCCGTCAATTGCTGCGCGACAATCGCAACCAGATACTGGAGGCTCACGGATGCGGCGTGATGGCGATCATCGTGATCTCGCCCTTCTTTGGACCGTAGCACCAGAAGACGCGGCAGGCGCCGGGCGTGCGGTTCTGAACGTACGCCTCGAAGACCTTCGTGTCAGGATCGTAGGGGTTCTCGATCGAGCTGTATTCGTGTGTCTTGAGGCCCGGGTGGCGAGGGTTTGCCTGGAGGAGTTCAACGCACTTTACGACTTGTTTGAAGAGCCCCTCCTGCTTCGATGCCTTTGCCTTCTTGGACTTCTGCCGGTTCTCGAGCGACTTCTGGGCCGCCGCTTCAAGCTCGTGAAAGGCGTCCGTTGACGCATCGAGCCATACAAGCGTAAAGGGCATCAGTCCTCAAGCTGCCCGGCGAGTTTCGCAGCCGCTTTCAGATCCGGCGGGTTCTTCGTGACCTTGCCCTTGCGGGCCTGGTCAAGTCCACGCCGCACCGATGCCAAGGCTCTTGGGTTCTCGTAGAGCCATACTTCGCGCTCCGGGATCACCCGCGCGAGCCGGACTACGACCTCGTCGTCGCTCCGGTGCTCGACGATAACAGCTCGATTCGCAAAGTGGCCGCCGAGTGTCACTCGGCCCTTGGAATCGGTGTTTTTGTGGCGGACTTGGGTACTGGTTGCCATCTGGTAATGCTCGCCCAATGTGGGCTATTAGTCAAGTGGATATTTCCCACTCCTCTTTCTATGATATCTACCTGATCTGTAGAAGAGCCTGTATCTCATAGCGAGCGGCGCCGTCCCCGGTGACCTGCTCTCAAACCCTGCCGTAGCTATCCTCCATGCGCACGATATCGTCCTCGCCCAGATAGTCCCCGCTTTGCACCTCGTGTCATCACGCAGTCGATCACGCGGTGCAGTCGCGCGGCTTGCCTGCGGTTGCTTCGCCAACGAAGGTTCTGGGGCGCTGCGCAAGCGGCGCCGGCTGCGTGTACCCCTACGCTGCCTTGCGCTAGACGCGGTCTGCAATCCTTTGCAGATGCGTCACGCTGGCGCGGCAGAGGCTGCGAAATGGCTCGCTGATGCGCGTGTCGGCACCGGCTGTGGCCCAAAACTGAATGGCCGCTGCACATGCCGCCAGCCACGCGCGTCCCTACGGTGGGCGTTGTTTAGAACCCCGCTTCCCGTTGGTGGCGCAACGCAAGGATTGTCACCTGGTGGCTGTCAATGCGGTAAAGGGCGACGTAGCCGCTGTCGCCAAACGCGATCGGCCAAGTGCGGTATTCCGGGTCAGTCTCGGCCACGGCGCGCCCAAGGCCAGGCTGGGTTTCCAGGATACGCACCTGGCTGCGTATCGCACCGGCCGCGCGCCGCGCGGCGTCGGGGCTCTTTGATGCGAGGAATCGATACAAGCGCTGCATATCGGCCAGCGCCGGAGCGGTCCAGATCAGTCGTGGCATTCCGGCGGTTCGACGTCGTTACCGGTTTCCAACTGGGCTAGCCAGGCGTCTGCCTCTTCGCCTGCGACATGCTGGCCGGTCGCCTGGTAATGTTCCCAGGCATCCTTGCCGGCTTGAAGAAACGCCTGGCGCTTTTCCTCGCGATCAAGATACTGCTCGATGGCCTCGCGCATCAGCCAATGCGCCGGTCGTTGGCGCTGGCTGGCCAATTCTTGCATCCGCGCTTTGATGGATTCGTCCAGACGAACGCTGACGGGGGTTGTCATGTTTGACCTCAGTGTTGTGTTACATGTAACTACAGTGTATTACCTTAGCCGCAAGAGCGCAAACGCGACGGGTATTTGCGACGGGTATTTGCGGTCGATTTCGACGGGTTGGAGGGTGCCGCTCATCCGCTAGGCCGGAAGAAGACGCGCGTCTGACAGGCGCGCAGCTCCGAGCTCTACAGCCTGGTTCGGTGGACCCTGCGCCGACCCGAACACTTTTGCCTGCGGATGCGCGAGTTGAACAACCCGCACGGACGTTCTAGGTGCGCGCGAAGTCCAGCCCCCACCCCCGGCCGTAGCTAACCTCTGTGGAATTGGCCTTTCTAAGGCTGATGATTCTGCGTTTTTCCCCACGCTCCCTGAATACCACGCAGTGCAGCCGGCCTTCACCTGCTTCGCCTCAGCGTGGTGCGCTATGCAGCGTCCTCGGCTGATGCACTGCTTGGTACGCACACCGCCCACGCCTGGACGTGGGAACGAAACCTGGCGGCGGGCGTTGAAACGGCACCCAAGTGCAAAGCCGATGTCAGCCCTCCGACGATCGGGCGTTGACGCGCTTTCCGGCAATTGCATAGACTTCGCTGCGCTCGCGCTTGCCGACGGCGAGCACGACAATGACGATCTCGCCGCGCTCTACCCGATAGACCAGCCTATAGCCCAAGTCGCGCAACTTGATCTTGTAGCAATCGGGCAGGCCGGCGAGTGCCGACTTCGGGATTCGAGGTTCCTCAAGGCGGCGTTTGAGCACCTTGAGGAACTGAAGCTGGACGCTTCCGTCCAGTTTGTCCCACTCCTTACGGGCGGCGGGCAGAAATCTTAGTTGATACTTTGGCACGGGCGGCCTTTTCAAGGTCTTCGATCGAAGCATCTTCAGCCTCATCGAGATGCTCGAGCCGTTCCTTGACGATTTTGGCTAGCGCCAGATCGTCCAGCACATCCATCATCGCCTCGTAACGATGCACCGGCACCAGATATGCGGTAGGGCGGTTGTGGTGCAGAATCACAACCGCCGAATTTCCGGCATTGCGAATGACTTCCGAGGGGTTCTTCTTGAGCTCGGTAATGCCGATCGAGGCTTCGGCCAACAGCATATCCATTGTCGTGACTCCGATTTCAGAATTCAACTCAGACCATAATACGGCTCATTATACTGGTTCTATTTGGCGAAGGCCAACTGTAGCCTCGCGGCAAGCCGAACTCGGGATGGTCGTGTCGACAAGGCCAAGAGGCCACCCGCCATCCCGCGTCGCCGATTCGACCGTCGCCGGCATAGAACTCGGCTGGACGCCGCTTTGCACTTCGATCATCACGCAGCCGATCACGCCGGGATTGGCCAGGCGGTGCGCCACGCCCGCCGAGATGTAGGCCGATTCGTTGCCGCGCACGAAGACTTGCTGCTCGCCGTTGGTGACCACCGCGGCGCCGGACACGACCACCCAATGTTCGCTGCGGCGATGGTGCTTTTGCAGCGACAGGGTCGCGCCGGGCTTGACCACGATCAGCGTGTGATCATGCTCCCGAGTGCGTTTTGAGCCAGTCCTTTAACGCTGCGTCCATCCTCGTTTGCCAGCCATCGCCGCTCGCGCGGAACTGCTCGACGACGTCGCGCGACAGCCTGATCGTGATGCGCTCTTTGGTTACCGGCGCGCGTGGTCGGCCGACTGCTCGCAGTTGCCTGAACTCTCGGCCCGAAAGTTCATACGTATCGGCGTCTGCGGCAATTCCGGCATTGATGGCTGCGTCTTCATTCTTGGTGGGTAGTTTGACAGATCGGCCTGACTTAGTTTTCAGAAGCATAGCGTTTAACCTCTCTGGAATTGGCCCTTCTAAGGCTGATGATTCTGCGTTCTTCCCCGCGCTCGCTGAATACCACGCAGTGCAG
>Ga0334722_10006191_pt1 | contig 11894 bp, 14 predicted proteins | sample C3_bottom_MG_FD_207210 | JGI IMG/M metagenome (GOLD analysis project Ga0334722, IMG submission 207210) | Sediment microbial communities from Yellowstone Lake, YNP, Wyoming, USA - C3_bottom | ecosystem: Environmental > Aquatic > Freshwater > Lake > Sediment | place: USA: Wyoming | collected...
TATTCCGGAATCAAAGCGAATACTTCTATTTTTATCGCGTATTACCCCTATCAAGGGGCTTCCGATGCTAATGGATGCCCTTGGTTCAATACGTAAATATTTGAATGACTGGGTGGTGGTACTGGCTGGGGCAGATGAGTTTAATCATTTGCAGACGGTTCAACAGGCAGTATTAGACTTTGGTCTTGAAAATACTGTTGTATTCACTGGAATGCTCAGGGGACAGCTCAAGCGCGATGCGTTTGCTGCTGCTGATTTATTTATACTCCCAACACAGCGCGAAAATTTTGCGATTGTTGTTGCTGAGGCACTTGGTGCCGGGGTTCCTGTCATAACCACGAAGGGCGCCCCATGGCAAGACCTCGTTTCTCATGATTGCGGGTGGTGGACTGATATTTCTGCTGAGATGCTTGCAGTTGCCCTGCAGGATGCTATTGTCAAGCCACCAGAAGAGCTTAAGGCGATGGGAGAGCGTGGACGTGCATTGGTTTCATCTAGATACACTTGGAAACAGTCAGCACAGATGACCATCGAACTATACGAGTGGCTGCTAGGGCGCAGGGAGCGCCCTGCCTTTGTAGTCATGGATTAAGACGTGAAAAAGATATGTCTAAACTAACGCTAGCACTGCTCGTCTTGCTCTACAGTATACCCAGTTTTGTACCCTCTTGCCATGCCTCAAAGAATCTCGCATTAGGGAAAACTTATACTGTTTCTCCTCTCCCGAGCTATCCTCTGTCGGCTCCATCTACGGATCGAACGTCCCTTACCGATGGTAAATACACCGCAGGCTATTTCTGGACTCAGAAAACAACAGTGGGCTGGCATCCAGTTAAAGCTGTAGAAATACTGATTGACCTGGAAAAAGTGTCAGTAATAGACGGTATCTCTTTCAGTACAGCTCGGGGCATACGTGCTGGCGTATATTATCCCCCTCATATTTACGCTTTTGTTGGACCTGATACAGATCATCTGCTATATGTCGGCGATATCGTCGACACAACTGAAAATAACCCTGGGGAGTATCAGGGCAAAAGATTTTTATTGGAAGGCATTAATGCAAAAGGAAGATATGTTCTCCTCAAAATATTTACTCCAAAGAGCAATAGCGTTTTCTGTGATGAAATCGAAGTGCTTGAGGGAAAGATCGATAAAGGTATAACGGGAAATTTGACAATCGAGGATGCCCGAACGCTGTCCGAGCAGGCCAGGTGGCTAGGTATGGGGAAAGAAATTATGGATAGGCTTGCAGCCAATTTTATGAATATCATTATTGCTCAGCCCTTAGCGTTTAATCTCACCGGCAATAATGAGCTGAATATAATCAAAAATCGCTCCCAAGGCGATGTTGATCTATTGGAAGCGTCTATACTTAAATTTCGGTGCGCTGAGTTGCGTTCTCAATTTCGTGGGAAAGAATTACTGCTTGAGACGATTACTCCGTGGTCTCAGATAACGCCTATATATACTCCATCAGCATTACCGATCAAGGAAATCTCGCTTGTCATGCCCAGGTTTGGTTATGATCACTCATCATTTCTGGTAACTAACCTTTCGGAAGATTCACAGAAAATAACGCTTTTTCTCCCCAAAATGGCGGCTGGATCACCAAAGTTGAACCTGTATGAAGTTCCATTTGTAAAAAGTGGCGCAATGGAATATGTGGCAGATCCACTTGTTCCCGTGAGTGGCCCTCTGCCTTTGCGTTCCGGTGAATCAAAAATGATCTTTATAACCTCAGTTGGAAATGATACAGGAACTTGGCGGAGTGTTCTTAGCATAACTGGCGATAAATCTATCAGTCAGGCCATCCCCATTGGAATGCGCGTATTGCCAGCCGAGCTTCCAAAGGAAACATCTCTCAATGTCTCAAACTGGGGCTATCTGGACTTTAATACTATCAAGAACCATAAATCTTTGGCTGCAAATGATCTCGCAGTTCATCACACAAATGTGCTTGTTGTTCCGCCAGCATATCTACAAGGGGCAAATCAGGTAAAACCGGTTGATTTATCCAGACTTGAAGCTTACATAAAGCAGCATAAGGGAATCACAAAGATATTGCTTGGCATTGGGCTAGGGGATGCAAAACAGAAAACAGTAGCAGGCGAGCATCCTTTTTTATCTGAATCCTGGAAAGCAAATTTTAAGAAATGGTATGTCGATACTGAAAGAATAGTAGCAGCAGCTGGATTCAATCCAACGCAGCTATATGTTTATCCCTATGATGAAATGACCGGTGTCCAGGTTGATGATTTTATAAAATTATCAATCTGGGCAAAAAAGGAAATGCTTGGCATCCAGTTCTACGCAACGCTGAGTGTAAAAGAGGCATTAAGGGCGCTGCCTTACCTTGATATTGCACAAGTGCACAATAATGATGAACTGTTGCGCGATCTGCATACTTCGAGGACGGAAATATGGATATATGACTGTTCCGGACCCGCTAAAGCCATGTCTCCCTATTCCTATTACCGCCTCATGGCATGGAAGGCGTATCTCTGGGGCTACAAAGGCATCGGTTTCTGGGCGTATGCCGATGCCGGTTGGGGTGACAATCCTGGCACAGCCTGGGACGACTTTGATGGAAAGAACCCTGATTATGCCGTCATCTATGAAGGCCCAAATAATACGATTATCTCAAGTCGTCGCTGGGAGGCCTGGCGGATGGGGATCGAGGACTACGAACTGCTGACCATGTATGCCAAGGCCAAAGGGGAGGGGGTTGCGAAGGCGCTGGCAAAGAGCGTTCTGGATAATCCTCAGGACACCACAAAGGCGGATGCGGTGAGAAGAAAGATCCTGATGGAACTGGAAAAACTATAGAGGCAATTCTTAATTTTGAATTATGGATTTTGAATTATCGATTAATTTGGTCTATACTAGACTAGTAAGTGGTTTAATAGGGAGGATAGTATGAATACATTCAGTTCATATGCAGCCAAGACACACTTATCAGAGTTATTGAGCAGAGCGTCCAAGGGGGAACAGATTACCATAACGAAGCACGGTGTTCCTGTTGCGATGCTTGTGTCCCCACGGAAGGGCATGCACCGGACTGATATGCGTGCGGTGATTCAGGGCATACGTGAGTTTCGCAGGACGCATACACGGGGAGAGACGAGTCTGAAGGAATTGATTGAGGAGGGTAGAAGGTTTTGAACCGCTTTGTGCTTGACTGCTCGGTCGTCATGGCCTGGTGCTTTGAGGATGAAGAGGACAGGTACTCCGACACGGTGCTTGACCTGCTTTCGGCATCTGAGGCAGTTGTGCCGTCACTATGGACCCTGGAAATTGCAAATGTATTGCTTGCGGGGGAACGCAGGAAGAGATTGACCAAGGCCGACTCTTTCCGGTTTATTAATCTGCTTCGGGAGCTGCCTATAACTGTCGACCAGGAGACAACTGATCATGCCCTGAGTGAAACCATATCGATAGGAAGAGAGCAGGGGCTGTCGTCTTATGATGCGACGTATTTGGAGCTTGCGATGCGTGAAGGTATTGCCCTGGCAACGCGGGATGAGGGCCTGCGAAAGGCTGCCCGGAAATGCGGCGTGAACCTGATTTAGCAGATCTCCAACCGGACAAGGAAGGGCATGGGGTATAATATCAGGGCAGAATACGGGGCACCGGGAAAAGAAATTTTGAATTATCGAAAAGGCTGGGATAGATGAAAGGGGTTTCCATGGCTGCCCGCCATGATGTTATAAAGCAATTTAGAATTTTGAATTCATAATTAAGAATTTCTTGAAATGGGGGGATCATGTTCGATAATAAAACACTTCTAATCACCGGCGGGACGGGTTCATTCGGAAACGCTGTTCTTCGTCGTTTTCTGGATACCGGGATCAAACAGATCCGCATCTTCAGCAGGGACGAGAAGAAGCAGGAAGATCTGCGAATCAAGCTAAAGAACGACAAGGTCAAGTTCTATATCGGCGATGTCCGCATTTATGACAGCATCAGGGCGGCGATGGATGGTGTGGACTATGTCTTCCATGCAGCTGCTCTCAAACAGGTGCCTTCCTGCGAGTTCTATCCCATGGAGGCGGTCAGGACAAACGTGCTGGGCGCTGAAAACGTTCTTCATGCAGCTGTCTCGGCTCATGTAAAAAAAGTGATCGTGCTGAGCACCGACAAGGCTGTCTATCCTATTAATGCCATGGGCCTGTCAAAGGCAATGATGGAGAAGCTTATGGTGGCAAAGTCCAGGATGACGGATCCTGATAAGACCATACTCTGCGCAACCCGCTACGGCAATGTGATGGCATCCCGGGGTTCTGTTATACCTCTCTTCGTGAGCCAGATAAAGGAAGGCAAACCTCTTACGATCACTGATCCCAATATGACCCGGTTTCTGATGTCTATTGAGGATGCCGTGGATCTCGTCCTGTATGCCTTTAATAATGCCAAGCAGGGGGACCTTTTTGTTCAGAAGGCGCCTGCCTCGACGATCGCCGACCTGGCCCAGGCAATCAAGGAATTGATGAACCGAGACACTGAGGTGAAGATCATCGGAACTAGGCATGGAGAAAAACTATACGAGACCCTAGTCACCAGAGAAGAGCTTGCAAAGGCCGAAGATCTCGGTGGTTATTTCAGGGTTCCTGTGGATGGGCGGGATCTGAACTATAACAAATACTTCATTGAGGGCGAGGAGCAGGTCTCCCATACCGAGGACTATAATTCTCATAATACGCGACGCCTGAATGTTCAGGAGGTGAAGGACCTTCTTACAGGCCTATATTATATGAAGCAGGAACTGGGAACAGAGTAATTCTTAATTTTGAATTCTGGATTTTGAATTAATGGGGATATCATGTCATGAAAGAGAATGTTGTAAAAGATAAGAGTTATCAATTCGCTTTGATGGTAGTTGATCTCAGTAAATATCTAAGCAAGGGGAATGAGTTTGTGCTGTCCAGACAATTATTACGATCCGGAACGAGTATAGGGGCAAATGTCGAGGAAGCTCTGGCCGGGCAGAGCAGGGCGGATTTCCTATCGAAGATGTCTATTGCCTCCAAAGAGGCTAGAGAAGCCAATTATTGGCTGCGTCTTCTTCGGGATAGTAATACCTGCGATGAAAGCAGGCTTAGACCTGTATTGCTCGAATCAGAGGGCCTTATCAATATCCTCAGCTCCATTGTCAAAACAACTTCAGCACGAAGTGCCTCCACAATTCACAATTCAAAATTAAGAATTCAAAATAAGCCTTAAGGAGTATATGAAGACAATATTGATTACCGGTTCAAATGGATTTATAGGGAAGAACCTTTTTGCAGCACTCAGTCGGAATAAAGATCTTGTCCTAAAGACCTTTGACGTTGACGATGATCCCGCGGTGCTTAATGCACATCTTCTGGAAGCTGATTTCATCTATCACTTTGCCGGTGTTAATCGGCCGCTGAATACCCAAGAGTTCAAGACAGGGAATGCAGACTCCACCGCAGCTCTTGTCGAAACTCTGGAGAAGGCTGGCAGGAAGGTGCCGATACTGCTCACTTCGTCCATTCAGGCTGAAAAAGACAATCCCTATGGCGTAAGCAAGAAGGCTGCTGAGGAGATCCTGACTGATTACAACAAGAGAACCGGTGCGCCCGTCTTTATGTATCGTCTGCCAGGTGTATTCGGCAAGTGGTCGAGGCCTAACTATAACACTGTGGTTGCGACCTTCTGTCACAATATCGCCCGGGGACTTGAGATCAAGCTATCAGATCCGAACAATGAGATCGAACTGGTCTATATAGATGATGTCGTCCGGCATTTTATTGGGCATCTCAATGCTTCCCCCGCTGCTGTTATTCCGGCAGAGCCTGTCCCGGCTTGTACGGGATCACCGGAATCCCTCCGAGTCTTTTATTCGATCGACACGACCTTCAAGATCACGCTCGGAGATCTTGCCGCAAAGATCAGCAGCCTGCGGGATATGAGAACAACTCTTAGGGTCCCTGATCTTTCGGATTATTTCATGAGATGTCTGAATGCAACCTATCTGTCATTTCTCGATACCAAGGATTTTTCATATCCCTTGGACCTGAAGACCGACGAGAGAGGTTCTCTTTTTGAGCTTATCAAATCGGAACATTTCGGGCAGATATTTGTCTCAAAGACATTTAAGGGCATCACACGCGGAAACCATTATCATGACAGCAAGATCGAGAAGTTCTGCGTTATTCAGGGGAGGGCGGCCATTCGATTTAGACATATTCTGAGCAATGAAATAATCGAGTATCATGTCTCAGGTGACAAGATCGAGGTGGTTGACATTCCGCCCGGATACACGCATCATATCGAGAATCTGTCTGACGGTGAAATGATCTGTCTGTTCTGGGCGAATCATATTTTTGACCCTGATAACCCGGATACATTTTATTCGCTGGTTCAGAAATAATTATGAGTTTTGAATTCTTGATTTTGAATTGCTTCCAGGCTGTCATTCCGGCTTGTCCGGAATCTTTCTGATATAATTAATAATCCAAAATTCATGATTAGAATTGCAGTTGTGAGGTATAAATGAAAAAACTAAAGGTGATGACGGTTGTAGGCACAAGGCCGGAAATTATCCGGCTCTCGCGGGTGCTGGCGGTTCTCGACAGGGAGACGGAGCATGTCCTTGTACATACGGGCCAGAACTATGACTACGAGCTGAACGAGATCTTTTTCAAGGATCTTGATATCAGAAAGCCGGATTATTTTCTCGATGCGGCAGGCGCCCACGCGGCAGAGACGATCGGAAATACGATCAGCAAAATAGACCCGGTCTTGGAAAAAGAGGCCCCTGAGGCTTTCCTGGTGCTTGGCGACACCAACAGCTGCCTTGCAGCGATCCCTGCGAAGCGCCGGAAGATCCCGATATTTCATATGGAGGCGGGGAACCGCTGCTTTGACCAGCGGGTGCCGGAGGAGACAAACCGGAAGATCGTTGACCACATCAGCGATATGAATCTGACATATAGTGACATAGCCCGAGAGTACCTGCTGCGGGAAGGACTGCCGCCTGACCGTGTGATTAAGACGGGAAGCCCTATGTTTGAGGTGCTGACACACTACCGTCAGAAGATTGATAATTCTACGGTTCATAAAGATCTGAATCTGACCGATCAGGATTATTTTGTGGTAAGTGCCCACCGGGAGGAGAATATCGAGCCAGAGGCAAATGTCCTTAAGCTTGTAGATATTCTAAATGGCATTGCCGAAAATTATGGCAAGCGGGTTATAGTCTCGACGCACCCGAGAACCCGCAAGCGGGTCGAAGGACTTGGAATTAAGTTTCATGAGAAGGTCGAGCTTTTGAAGCCCCTCGGCCTGACTGATTATGTGCACCTTCAGATCCATGCGCAGGCGGTCCTATCCGACAGCGGAACGATCAATGAAGAGTCATCTATACTGAACTTTCCCGCCCTTAACATTCGTGAGGCCCACGAGCGGCCGGAGGGGATGGAAGAGGCGGCGGTCATGATGACCGGCCTGGAACTGGACAGGGTCCTGCAGGGCCTTGAGATCCTCAAGCACCAGCCGAGAGGCGATGAGCGTATACTGAGGCAGGTTGCTGACTACAGCATGCCGAATGTCTCGGAAAAAGTGCTCCGCATAATTATCAGCTATACGGACTATATCAACAGAAACGTCTGGAAGAAACAATTGTAATCTATGTGCTCCGGCTCGTGAATTCAAAATTGTTAATTGAGCATTTGGAATTGCAGTAACCAGTGCGCATTCTGATTGTCACCAACCACTTTTGGCCGGAGAATTTTCGAATAAACGACCTTGCTGTTGGGTTTAAGGAACTGGGCCATGAGATTACCGTATATACAGGCATTCCCGATTATCCTGACGGCAGGTTCTATTCGGGTTATGGTCTTTTCCGGAAGCGGGTGGATAATTACAACGGGATTAAGGTTATCCGTTATCCCTTGATTCCTCGCGGTAAAGGGAAGGCTTGGAATCTTGTCCTGAATTATCTCTCATCTGCAATCATGTCCTCGATTCTTGCACCTTTTTACTGTCGTGATCGGTTTGATATAATTTTTGTTTTTGAAACATCGCCGGTTACCATCGGACTCCCGGCAATAATTGTGAAAAAGCTGCAATCTATCCCGCTGATATTATGGGTACTTGATCTCTGGCCGGAGAGTCTGTCAGCTACCGGGGCAATTGAATCCCCTTCCATATTGAGCATTGCAAAAAGAATGGTTAGGTTCATTTACGGGCATAGCGATAGAATTCTGGTTTCTTCGGAAGGCTTTGTGGAGAGTATCAGGGCGATCAGTCCCGAAAGCCTGATCGAATACTTTCCGAACTGGGTTGAACCCGAGTACGCTGAAGCAATAAAGCCCGAACCAGCTCAGGCCCTTGATGCTCTTCCGGCTATGCCCGAGGGCTTCAAGGTAATGTTTGCCGGTAATATCGGTGCTGCTCAGGATTTCGAGACTATTCTGCAGGCAGCTCAGAAACTGAAGGCCCATACGGATATTCAATGGATAATTCTCGGTGACGGACGCAGGGCTGACTGGGTAAGGGCCCAGGTCAAAGCACTTGGTCTTGTTCAACAGTTTCACCTGCTCGGCCGTTTTCCAGCTGAGCAGATGCCAGCTTTTTTTTCTCTGGCTGATGCTCTGCTGATGACATTGAAGAGGGAACCGATATTTGCCCTGACAGCGCCGGGAAAACTGCAGTCATACCTCGCCGCTGGAAAGCCTGTCATTGCCGGGATTGACGGAGAAGGTGCCCGAATTGTAAAACAGGCCGGTGCAGGGTTGACCTGCCCGGCTGAAAACGCGGACGAGCTTGCAGCCAGAATTATGGAATTGTATCGCATGTCATCCGAGGAGCGGACAAAGATGGGGGAGAGGGGGCGTGCATATTGTGCGGAGCATTTTAACAGGAACTACCTTTTCACTAAACTTGAAACACTGATGAAAGATGTCATAGAAACGAGGAATGGATGAAAATTCTTAATAGAGCATTAATGCAGAATCTGACTGAACAGGCGCAAAAGAATCCGCGTCTCAGGCAGCACCACAATCTTCACGACAGCTACGACGAACCTTCGCAGCGGCTGCTGAACGCGATGGAGCCGAATTCCTATATCCGCCCGCATCGGCATCTGAGCGATCCCAAGCCTGAGGCTTTTATAGGCATCCGGGGTAAGATGGCACTGCTGATCTTCAGTGAAGAGGGCAAGATCGAACAAATCTATCCCTTCGGTCCGAACGAGGATGTAGTCGGCGTGGATCTTCCGCCCGGCATCTGGCACACGGTCGTTTCGCTTGAGGAAGGTTCTATTTTTTACGAGACCAAGCCCGGCCCCTTCAACCCTATCAATCCCAAAGACTTCGCCCCTTGGGCCCCCGACCCAGACAGCACTGATGCTCTTAAATATCTCCAGTCACTCCGGCAAGCCTGCAAGCTTATTAATGATGTCATACCCGAGGACTGTTGTCGGGTATCCAGACAGGATGAATAAAAGCAATACCTGGATTCCCGACTAAGGACTTCGGGAATGACGGTCAGCAAAAAAAGGTTTGTCATACAATGACGGAAATACGGCTGTTTCGCTTGAGAAAGGGTTATTGACACGAGGGGCTTTTACGAAACCAAGCCCGGCCCCGGTATGGCTGGCAAGCTTTCAAGCCGGGAAGCTGTGAGAGGCAACAGTGTGAGAGGCAACAGGGTCAGGTCTACACACTTGACAATTCAGAGAATGAGCAGAACTGTGAGGGCAAATAGGCATTTGGGGGACGTTGTTGCAATGGTCGACTTATTAAGAAAGGTGCCAGAATTTAGCATGCCACTTCAAGCGAGATTAGATTCTGTTTTAAGAACATGAAAATCCATCTGACAGACCATCTGAAGCAGAGGTTGGCATTGAGGGAGATGGATGCGGAACTTGCCATGCGGATTTATCAGCAGGCGGCAGAGCGCTATGTAGACACGGACACGGGCTATCATGTTGCAGTAATGGATGCTCTTCTTTATGGTAAAATGAAACAAGTGATGGTCGCCTATGTTTCTGAAGGCGATGAAACGAGGCTGTTGACTATTCATCCGCTTAAGCCGGGACAGAAGGATAATCGATTAGCATCAGGAAGATGGAGGAAGGCCTAATGGAAGATTTCAAGGTGACTTATGATGAAAGTGAGGACATTTTGTATTTCGCAAAGTCCGGGCAGGAGGCAGAATCTGTGGAGATTGCGCCTGGCGTCCTTATGGAGCTCGATGCTGAAGGTAAGCTTTTAGGTGTTGAGATTTTCCGGGCTTCCAGCATGTTCAAGGATGTTATCAAGCTGATGGAGCGGAAGCTGCAAGCAGCCTAAAGAAGAAGAAACACGGGGTCAGGCTTGCATAGATGGATGAGGATTAGTTGGGGATTTATGCTCACTAATTGTCTACTGGGGTTCCGCCCCAGACCCCGGTTCTTTTCTTGATGCACAAGAAAAGGAACCAAAAGAAGCGCAACCCGCCGAAAATTCCGACGTCCTCTTCAATCGTTCTCAGGGCATCTTCGGAAACCTGCCTGCCGGCAGGCAGGCTTGCCCCGGGCGGAAGTACGGCAATATTAATCCTGGACTTCGAACAGCCGAATATGCCACTCCTTCGTCCTCGGTCAGAGGACTGAATTTTCGAAAGGGAGAACCTGGAGGCGTAGCCTGAAGCTTGCCAGCCCGCCAACTTGTATGCGCCTGTTTTATCTTTGGGGCCCCTGTGGAAATTCCCGGTACGCGCCGAGTAATGCCGTAAAGCATATTCGACTGTTCGAAGCCCTGAAAGTAATGGCAGTGTATCACCATCCAGGGCGAGTTTCGAAGATGCAGGCAGTACGAAGGAGCGGAGCGAAGGAATTTGAATGGGGTGCCCTTCTTTGGCGCCGGCATTTCTTGGGCAGGCAAGAAAGCGGCCTGGGTTTGGGGCAGAGCCCCATGTTCAAACAGATGCAAAACCCCTGGATTCCCGATTGAGAACTTCGGGAATGACGGTCAGCAAAAAAAAAGGTTTGTCATACAATGACGGAAATACAGTTGGTTCGCTTGAGTGGAGGGTTATTGACACGAGGGGCTTTTACGAAATCAAGCCCGGCCCCGGTATGGCTGGCAAGCTTCCAAGCCGGCAAGCTGATAAGCTGGACCGACTGCGCCCCTTGGGACCTAAAAAGCTGGCAGGCTTGCGCGTATTGACAAGTAGTGTATATATTGTATAATGTGTATATACAAATAGTGGAGGTTTGAATATGAGCAGCCAGATGATTCTGCGGATAGATGACAAGACAAAGGAAAAGTTTTACCGTATTGTCCGCCGGGAAGGAATAACGGCGAGTGAGAAAATGAGAGAGATGGTCGAAAACTATATTAGGAAGGCTGATATGTCTCAGGTTGTCGACGATCTTTGGGCACGGGTGGAAAAAAAGGTGAAAGAAAAAGGTTTTAACGAATCCGACATTGAACGGGTTATCAGGGAAACCAGAAAAACCAGGTGAAGATTGTTATAGACACAAATGTTTTTATATCCTCTTTCCTGAGTCCTAAGGGCAGGCCCCGCGCAATTATTGATTTGTGGAAAAAGGGTGAGGTGGTTCTGTGTCTGTCGGTTGAGATACTGGAGGAATATATCGAGGTGCTTTCCAGGTTCGGACTGGAAAACGAGCCTGAATTAAAAGAGGTACTTGATCTTTTCAGGCAACATTCTTTCTGCGAGCTTGTCGTCTGTGACGACAGGCTACATATTATTGATGCTGATCCTGACGATAATAAATTTATCGAGTGTGCCGTTGTCGCAAAGGCGGCATATATCGTTTCCGGTGACAAGCATCTTAAAGAGTTGAGACAGTATGCAGGGATACCGATTATATCACCTGCCGAATTTATTCAATCTGCGACGGGAAAAAATTGAACAAT
>Ga0334722_10006192_pt1 | contig 11891 bp, 7 predicted proteins | sample C3_bottom_MG_FD_207210 | JGI IMG/M metagenome (GOLD analysis project Ga0334722, IMG submission 207210) | Sediment microbial communities from Yellowstone Lake, YNP, Wyoming, USA - C3_bottom | ecosystem: Environmental > Aquatic > Freshwater > Lake > Sediment | place: USA: Wyoming | collected...
TGAGCGAGCGCCTGATGAAGGCGAACCTCAGGTTCTAAAGGGGGCGCCATGATTCTCGACACTCTTGCGAACGCCGCGCGCTATACCCCGTTACATTCTGGGTTCAAGACCGCGTTCAAATGGTTGCAGGAGACCGATCTGGCGCGGTTGCCGAACGGGCGGACCGAGATTGACGGGGACCGGATCTATGCCAGCGTCATGCGCGAACCGGGTCGGGGCCAGGCGGCCGCCCGGTTTGAAACCCACCGGCGGTATATTGATATCCAGTATATCGTCGAGGGGGCCGATGTGATGGGGTGGGTAGATGCGCGCGGGCTCAAGGGGCTCGGCTATGACGGGGCCAAGGATTTGGAATTCCATGAAGGCTGCCCCGAATTATGGATTCCGGTACCGGCCGGCACGTTCGCGGTGTTTTTCCCCGAGGATGCCCACGCCCCGATGGCGTCCACAGTCCCCATGCTCAAGATCGTTGTCAAGGTCGCGGTCTGAACCGGTTCAGATCTGCCTCGTAGCCTCCTTGGAGTCGTACGGAAAAGAAATTTGAACAGAAGCCGCGAAGTACGCAAAGAATCGTTTCTACCGCCGGAGGCGGGTACCAAAACTCTTTGCGATCTTAGCGACTTCTGTTCAATTTCTTAAGCGGTTCCGGAGCGCTTACAGCTGGCTCAGCGGGACTTTGCCGATGGGGTAGACGTTGAAGCCGATCTCGAAGAGCGCCTTGTGGTCCAGGCAGTTCCGTCCGTCAAAAATGAATGCCGGTTTGACCATGCTCTCGTAGATACGCTTGTAGTCCAAGGTCTTGTATTCCGCCCAGTCGGTCGCCACGGCGATGGCGTGCGCGCCTTCCGCCGCCTTGTAGGGGTCAGCCTCATAAACGATCTTACCGCCCAAGTCGGCCAGGTCCTTTTTCGCGTTGTCCATCGCCTTGGGATCGGTCACCACAACCGCGGCCCGCTCATCAGCCAGGAAACGGCAAACCCGGATCGCCGGGCTTTCGCGCGTGTCACCCGTGTCGGCCTTGAAGGCGAACCCGAAGACGGCGATGCGCTTCCCGGCCACGGTATTGAACATGGTCGAGATCATCTTCCGGACGAACCGGTCTTCCTGGTATTCGTTCATCGTCACCACCTGTTCCCAGTAGTCGGCGACTTCAGACAGGTTGTAGTGGCGGCACAAGTAGACGAGGTTCAGGATGTCCTTCTTGAAGCATGACCCCCCGAAGCCGACGCTGGCGTTCAGAAACTTCGACCCGATGCGGGCGTCCATGCCAATCGCCTTGGCGACTTCCGAGACGTCCGCCTCAGTTCGCTCGCACAGGGCCGAGAGGCTGTTGATGGAGCTGATGCGCTGGGCCAGAAACGCGTTGGCGGCCAGTTTTGACAGCTCGCTGGACCACACGCTGGCGGTCAGAATGCGGTCGCGCGGCACCCAGCCGGCATAGACATCGGCCAGTGCGGCCACGGCGCGTTGGCCGGACTCGGTGGCGTGCCCACCGATCAGGACGCGGTCGGGGTTCTCGAGATCTTTGACGGCGGTACCCTCGGCCAGGAACTCGGGGTTGGACAGCACCTCGAAGTGAACGGTTTTGTTGCCGGAGTGAAGGATGCGCTCCATGGCTTCGGCGGTGCGGACGGGCAGGGTGCTCTTCTCCACCACGATTTTATCCGAAGTTGAGTTGGCTTTGATTTCCCGAGCGGTCTTTTCCCAGTACTGGAGATCAGCGGCCTGTCCGGCCCCCTGGCCGAAGGTCTTGGTGGGGGTGTTGACGCTGACGAAGATGATGTCCGCCTCGCGGATTCCCTTGGCGACATCGGTGGAGAAGAATAGATTCTTGTTCAACGTGGCCTTGACCAGTTCCTGGAGGCCTGGCTCGTAAATGGGGAGACGGTCCGATTGCCAGGCGGCGATGCGTGCGGCGTCGATATCCACGACGATGACGCGGATATTCGGGCATTTCCTGGCGATCATGGCCATGGTGGGTCCGCCGACATAACCTGCGCCGATGCAAAGGATGGTCTTCATAAGTGTCTCTCCCATACGGTGAAGTGGTCATACTAGCAAATGCCGCCGTTCAGGCAATTGAAGATCGTTGGCTGATGTTCAAATAAAGGACAGTCGCAAAAGTGAACGTCTTTTGGGGTCACCTGTGCCATCCTTATGTTGACGCTTAACCATAGGAAGCGGAATGATAAGGGCGATGCCATTGACGATGGCGTTGTGCCGGCTACTGACAGGGGTATGTGGCGCGGTGGCGCGCTGCGCAATAGGGAGTATGCAATCATGATCACCAGACAACGTTGGATTCCAAGCAAGTGTCTTCCCCTCCTCTCCGCCCTGGTGATGGCGGCCGGTTCCGCGGCTTCCGCCGCGACGCTGGGCCGGGCGGGTGATGCGACGGTGGCCCCGCGAGTGAAAGTCACCGATGTCTGGGTTACCTTCAAGACACACTTCGACATCGGGTACACGGACACCATCGAAGGTGTACTTCGGAAATATCGCGTCAGCATGATGGACAACGCGCTCAGGATCATCGAACAGGACCGGCAGTTGCCGCCCGAAAAGCGATTCGCCTGGATGCTGCCCGGGTGGGGACTCAAACATATCCTCGGCCCGCTACAAGACCCGGCGCGCAAGGTCCGCATTGAGCAGGCGGTGCGTGAGGGTGCGCTCTACCCCGACGCAATTCCGTTCAGCTTGGAAACCGAAACGGTAGACTTGGAGGATTTGGTGCGTGGGCTTGGGTACGCCTCTCAACTCGCCCGGCAATACAATCGCCCGTTACCCGTCGCGGCCAAGATGACTGATGTGCCGTGTCACTCGTGGGCGTGGCCTACGGTCCTGCACCATGCCGGGGTCCAGTTCCTCCAACTCGGCTGCAATGACAATAGCGGCCATCTTGACGTGCCGCACTTGTTTTGGTGGGAAGGACCGGACGGGTCGCGCATCGCGTGCAATTTCACGCCCGTCTACGGTTCCGGCATCATTCCTCCCCGCGACTGGCCGGCGGCGAACTACCTCGCCATGATCATGACCTATGACAACCAAGGCCCGCCCTCGTTGGCGGACGTGGAAAACATCCGCAAGGTTGCAGCGGAACGACTCCCCGGCGTTCGCGTTCACTTTGGCACGCTCGACGACTTTGCTCGCGCTCTCGCTGCGGAGAAGCCTGACCTGCCCGTAGTGCGCGGCGACATGCCGGACACGTGGATTCACGGATTTGGTTCCATGCCCATTGAAACGAAGATCTCCCACGCGATTCGCCCGTTTCAGCCCGCGCTCGATACCCTCGACACGCAACTCCGTACGTGGGGAGTGAAGGTCGCCCCGGTCGCGCCCGCGCTCGCCGACGCCTACGAGCAAAGCAACCTCTACGGCGAGCACACCTTTGGCCCGGCGGCGCCGAACATGGGTTCGTGGAACAGCCGGACGCCCCGTGACCTCTACGGCGCCGAATGGAAAGCCGCGTACGAGCGGGGGGCCTATACCGCGTACGAGCAAGCGTTCGATGGCAAGCGCGCCTATGCCCGCAAAGAAGTCGAAATCGTCAACCGCGAACTTAAATCGCGACTCGATCTCCTTGCCCAATCTGTCAACAGCGCCGGCAAGCGCGTTGTTGTGTACAACGGTCTCCCGTGGAAGCGTTCCGGTACCGTCGAAGTTGACGGTCAGGCCCTCTACGTCGAGACTGTTCCGGCCAACGGCTACAAGACCATTACCGGCAAGATGGGCACGGGCGTCTCGCCTGTGTCCTCCGGCAACTCGCTTAACTCGTCCTTCTACCGGGTTAAATTTGATCTCAAACGCGGCGGTATCGCCTCGCTCATCGAAAAGAAGACCGGGCGCGAACTCGTGGATCAATCCAGTCCCTACGTGCTCGGTCAGTTCCTTCATGAACGCTTCGACGCGAAACGCATGCACGACTGGATCATGCTCTATGCGCGTCCGCCGGGAGGCTGTGCGGCCGCCTTCATCAAATCCACCACGCCCAAAGATCTTACCTATGCCGCGCTGACGCCGCCGTCATGGACCATCGCCATCCAAAGCTCCGATGTTGCCGACGTTGCCACGTTGACCGCGACCGACACCCTCGGCCTTGCCAAGGGCATTGCGATTGTCGTCACCCTGTCGCGCCACCAACCCACTGTGGACGTCGAGTGGCGCATTACCGACAAGACGGCCGACCCAATTCCCGAGGGCGGCTGGCTTTGTTTCCCCTTCGCGCTCGAGCAACCGCAATTCAAGCTCGGACGGCTTGCCGGCCCGATTAATCCATTGAAGGACATCGTCCGTGGCGGAAACAAAGACCTCATATGCCTCAATAGTGGCCTGACCATTACCGGTCAAGGAAGCGCCGGCATCGGCCTCTGCCCGGTCGACTCACCGTGCGTGAGCCTTGGCGAACCGGGACTATGGAAATATACGCTCGATGACATTCCCCGGAAATCGTCCATTTTTGTCAATCTCTACAACAACGAGTGGCACACTAACTTCCCCGAATGGCAGCGCGGTTCCTGGACCAGTCGTGTTCGCCTGTGGCCCGCAGCCGACCTGACCGTCCCGTCTTGGGAGGCGCGCCTTCCTCTTCTTGCCTCCGTCGCCGACGGTCCGGCGGGTAAGCTTCCCAAGACTCGGGCCGGGTTGAGTGTCTCCCGGCCCGGCACACTCGTCACCGCCTTCGGACAAAACCCCGATGGGGCCGGCACCGTCTTGCGCGTTTGGGAACAGAACGGGGTGACCGGTTCCCTGACCGTCACACTGCCCGCCGGGTCAAAGTTCACCACCGCCACCCCGGTGAATCTGCGTGGAGAGAAGAGGGGCGAACCGGTAAAGATTAAGCGGGGTAAGCTCGCATTCGATCTCCATGCCTACGCCCCGGCGAGTTTCATTTTGGATTTTCCCGGCCCGTGATGTAGCCTCTGTCTATCGCACGGAGGATAGTTCGGATGAAACGCCTTTTCATTTCTTGTCTGCTCGTCGCTTTGGCCCTTGCCCCGGCGACGGTGCGGGCTCACAATTTGTCATTCCTTCAAGGGGATGTGGTGGTGCATCCCGACAAGGTCGAGGTCAGGATGGATGTTCTCCCGTCGGACATCCTGCTGTCCTCCGGCATGGTCATGATCGTGCTGGATAAGATTGATAAGGCCGACATCGAAAAAGGCGTGGCGGCGTACCAAAGTTTCCTGCTGAACGGCCTGGTGATCCTGGACGCCAGCGGGCATCGGCTAAAAGGGAGGATCAGCAAGATCGACTCCATCGAGGTGCCGGCTGAAGGCATCGCGCTGGACACCCTGATGGCGACCAGCTTTGTGTACCGGGTCGAGTATCCGCTGGCGAGTTGTCCAGCCCAGCTCGGATTCCTGCACCAGTTCAATTCAGAGTCGAATCCCGTGCCTGTTTCCATGCAGCTGACGGTGACCCGCGCGGGGCAAAGCGAGGGAGTGACGATTCCGATCCCGACGGGTGAGACTCCTGAAACCATAGCATTCCAATGGGCGGAGGCCGCCCCGCCCGCGACCGTCGTTGTTCCGGCGCACACGGCGTCCCTGGATCCCGGCGATGTGTTTCTCTACATCCAGAATGACGAAGTCCGCCTCGAGCTCATGATTCCTCTGGCGACCATCGAAACGTGGATTCCCGTGTCGCGGAAGTCACCGGATTTCCTCGAGGTCTCCGAGCAAGCGGCGCTGCAGGATGCCTTGGGGACCTTCTTCACGGAGCACAACCCGGTACTGTTGGATACGGTGACGGTCAAGCCGACGCTCTCCCGCCTGGAGTTCTTCGGGACCGATTTCAAGGATTTTTCACAGCGCCCGGAACCCAAGCGCCTGAGTGCCGCGTCGGCCCGTGCCGGCGCCATCCTGTCCTATTCAACGAAGGGGGCGCCCCGGCATGTGGAGTGGACCTGGTCGCTGTTTAATGACCGGGCCACGGCGGTCCGGGGAACGATGTTTGCCTTCGATAAAGGGATGCGCTTTGCGTTGGCACCGGCCTCGCCGATGGTGACGTGGGACAATCCGGGTGTGCCGCCTTTGCCCAAGATTGAAGCCGTGCTGACCCGGCAGGGGGCTGGTGACGATAAGGCCCGCGCCGCACTGGCGGAACGGTTGTTGCGCAACGTCTATCGCGGGTTTGATTACCACAGCGAGTCGGATGTGTACGATGCCCTGGCGCAGAGCGTCCAGGGCGACTTGCTGACGGATTTGTACCTTAAGATCAAACAGGGGCTGACAGCGCAGGATCAGGGGGGGGCTGTGGCCCGTGTTCAGGAGGTCAAGGTGGTGCGGGCGGAAGCCGCCCCCGGCGAAGTCCAGGATGGGTTTTCCGAACGGGTGACGTGGCAGGTGACGGGCACCGTTGAGCATTGGGGGCACATCCACACCCGTATCAATGAATACACCGCCGACCTCGGGATCGCCAAAACAGCCGGAGCCTGGAAGCTTTCATCCCTGGCCGTCGCCGCCCAAAGCCAGATCAAGAGCGCCATGTCGGTGAGGACATTATGATCTCTGTCGCCGGGCTTGAATTTAATTTCCCCCACTCGGACTTCAGGTTGACTGTGCCCCTGCTGAATATCGCCACGGGTGAGCGCGTGGCGATTATCGGCCCGAGCGGGTCCGGCAAGACCACGTTGCTGCATCTACTCGCCGGCATTCTCACGCCGGCGACGGGCACGATCCGCGTGCAAGACCAGTCGGTATCGCTGCTGGGCGATGCGGACCGGCGGGCGTGGAGGGCGACACGGGTCGGGCTGGTCTTCCAGAGTTTCGAACTCCTCAGTTACCTCGACGTGTTTGAAAACATTCTATTGCCTTACCGATTGAACGCGGCGCTGCAGTTGACGCCGGCGGTGATGTCGCGTGTTGAGCAGCTTGCGGCTGAGACCGGCATCACCCACCGGCTCCGGTATTTCCCCCACAAGCTATCGCAAGGCGAGAAACAGCGCGTGGCGATCTGTCGCGCGATGTTGCCGGAGCCCCCGCTGCTATTGGCGGATGAGCCGACGGGCAATCTCGATCCCTTGGCGAAACAGCACGTGGTCGACCTGTTGTTCCGGCAAGTCGAGCGGACGGGGGCGACGCTGCTGATGGTCACGCACGATACGGATATTGCCGGGCGTTTCCCGCGGGTCATCGACAGCCGGGAGTTCGCGCGATGAAACACATTCTCTTTCTCGCCCTGTGCTATCTGCGGTTCAACAAGGTCAAAACCGTCATCTTGGTTTTTAGCGTGGCGGTCGTTGTCTTCCTGCCGCTGGCGGTGAACCTGCTGGTCCGCAATTACCAGCGTGACCTGTTGGCGCGGGCCGGTGCCACGCCCCTGGTGGCCGGTGCGCCCGGCAGCCGGTTGGATCTGGTGCTCAACGCGCTCTATTTCCGCGGCAAGCCGGCGCACGATCTGGTGAGGGGCGATGGGGACGCCATTAATGCCAGCGGGCTGGCCTTGGGAATCCCGATCCTTGGGAAGTACACCGCCCGCGGGGTTCCGATCGTGGGAACCTCGCTGGAGTATTTTGGGTTTCGCGGGCTGTCGGTCACGGCGGGCACGGGACTGACGCGGCTTGGGGATTGCGTGGTGGGCGCCGTGGCGGCAGAGAAACTGGGGCTCAAGCCGGGTGACAAGCTGATGAGTGACCCGGAGAATGTGTTCGACCTGGCGGGGTCGTATCCGCTGAACCTGCACGTCAAGGGTGTCCTGGCGCCGGCGGGGAGTGCGGATGACGGCGCGGTGTTCGTGGATGTGAAAACGGTGTGGCTGATCATGGGGCTGATGCACGGCCACCAGGACGCGGTCACCGCCGATCCCAGCCTGCTGTTGGAGCGAGATAAGGTGAACATCACGGCTAGTGCGGCATTGTTGCCCTACCAGGAGGTGACGCCGACGAATATCGCCTCGTTCCACATGCATGGGGATGCCCGCACCTTTCCGGTCAGCGCGATCATCGCCGTGCCGCGGGACGACAAGGCCGCGGCGATTCTACGCGGCCGGTACCAGGACCCGAAGTCTGCGGTTCAACTGCTGGTGCCGAAAACGATCGTGGCGGAGACGCTCGACCTGGTGTTCCGGGTGAAACGTTTTTTCGACGCCCAGGCGGTGCTGGTCGGCGTGGCAACGGTGCTGCTGCTTGCGCTCGTTGTGCTGCTGTCGTTGCGGTTGCGAAGGGGTGAGATGGAGACGATGTTCAAAATCGGCTGTGCCCGACGGATGATAGTCTGGTTGCAGGCGACGGAGATCATGATGGTGGTGGGGGTGGGTGCGGTACTGGCCGGGGGATTGTCGTGGGGCGTGCTCCGGGAGTTTGGTGTGTCCGGCGGGGGTGCCGGTGGCGGTGTCCGGCCGGTGGCGGTGTCCATTAGGAAACTCGTGGCGGTCGTGAATTATCCCCTTAACTATTTCGCCAGGCGCATCGCCGGGGAGCGTGTTGACGTGCTGTTTCCGGTGCCGAAGGACGAAGATCCGGCGTTCTGGAAACCGACGGACCCGGATATCGCGCACCTCCAGCAGGCGGACCTGATTCTGCTGAATGGCGCGGAGTATGAGAAGTGGCTGCCGGCAGCCGTATTGCCTTGGACGAAGCAGGTAGTGACCTCTCTGGCGTTTGCCGATCGGTACGCCACGAACGGCGAGGTTCTTACGCACAGCCACGGCCCGGGCGGGATGCATAGTCATGGGTTAATTGACTTCAACACGTGGATGGACCCGCGTCAGGCGGCGATGCAGGCACAGTCGATCCATGATGAACTGGTCCGGATGGTGCCGGGGATGGCGCCGGAATTTGACGCGAACCTGAAGGTGCTGCAGGGGGATTTGGCGGCCCTGGATGCCTCGCTGGCGGCGATCCCGCTCAAGGGACCCCTGCTGGGGTCACATCCGGTTTATCAGTACCTGGCGCGCCGGTACGGGTGGAGTTTGCAGAGCGTGCATTGGGAGCCGGATGAAATGCCGTCGGAGGAGGAGTGGCGCAAATTGGCGGCGCTGCATCAGCAGCATCCGGCCCGCATCATGATCTGGGAGGCGACGCCACTGCCCGCCGTCGCCGCGCGGCTCCGCGGCATGGGCATTGAGCCGGTGCCGTTTGAAACCTGCGCCAGCGCACCGTCCGTCGGTAATTACCTGAGCGCCATGATCGCCAACGCCGACCGCTTGCTCAAGGCGGTGCAAACGCGCGAAAAGCAGGGTGGGTGGGGTGGGAATTAAAACCACCCGTTCGGGGGGGTGACGAGGCTCGGGGAAAATGAGATAAGTAGTCCCATTGACGAGGACACCCGAGGGAAAAAAGGGTTGGGTACGAGGGCGGGTGTTTAAGTCAGGAAAGAACAAAGGCGGCCACCTTCGCCAGAAGGATTCAGGCGGTCAGGAGTCTAAGGGAAAAAGGGGACTTCGGGTTCGGGCCCATCAGCGCAGGAGCAGCGCCGGTGGGCCTGAGTCTTTTGGGGCCGGTCCGGTCCGTAGGAGTGATGTTAAACAGGGAGTATCTGCCGATGAACCTGAAGCAGTGTGTGATTTCGCTCACGCCGGCCCTGGTGCTGGCCTCTTTTCTTATGGCTACGTCAGCCCGGGCCTTTTCCTGCCCCTTTGCTGCGAAAGCCACGACGCCTGTGGAATCCCGTGTTCTCTGGTATACCCAGCCCGCATCCGGCTGGTCGTCCGGGGCGCTACCCATCGGTAATGGCCGGATGGGGGCGATGTTGTTTGGCGGCGTGCAGGATGAGCGCATCCAGTTCAACGAGCAGAGTCTGTGGTCCGGCGACAACAACTGGGACGGCGGCTACAATTGCGGCGACCGTGGGTTTGGCTCCTATCGGAATTTTGGCACCCTGATCCTGGCGTTCTCGGGAATTGGGACAGCGGTTCCCGTTGACTATCGACGGGAACTGAACATCTCAACCGGTGTGCACCGCACCACGTTTACGGCAAACGGGACACACTATACCCGTGAGGCGTTCGCGAGCCGGCCGGGACAGGTGCTCTTGCTCCGCTATACGGCGGACAAGCCGGGTGCTTTTTCAGGCACCCTCAGCCTGCAGCCCGGCCAGCCCGACACTACGGTCAAGGCGGACGCCACGGGGGTGACCGCGGTGGGCGTGATGCCCAACGCCCTCAAGCATGCCTGCCGCGTCGACGTGCGCCCGGTCGGAGGTACGGTCCAGGCCAATGGCAATACGGTAGTGTTCGACCGGTGCGACAGTCTGATTCTTTTGCTTGCCGCAAGGACGAACTACAAACCGGACTATAAGGCCGGATGGCGTGGTGCGGATCCGCTGCCGCGTGTGGAGCAGGACATTGCCGCGGCCGCCACCCAACCCTACGAGCGCCTGCTTAAAGCCCACATGAGTGATCTTTCCTCCTTGCTGGGACGCGTGAGGGTGGATTGGGGCACCTCAGACCCGGCGGTGCTGGCGTTGCCGACGGACCAGCGCTTAAAGCGGTATTCAGGTGTTGGTGGCCCTGTTGAGGAATCGCGGGGCGATGCGGTTGATATCCATGCGGGTGACAAACTGAAACGCGAGACGGATGCCAAAATGGATCCCGACTTGGAGGAAACCCTCTTCCAGTATGGGCGCTATTTGCTGGCCAGTTGTTCCCGGCCGGGGGGCTTGCCTGCCAACCTGCAGGGGCTGTGGAACGACAGCAACCAACCGGCATGGGCGTCGGACTATCACAACAATATCAACGTTCAGATGAACTATTGGGGGGCGGAAAGCACCGCGTTGCCCGAGTGCCATCAGCCGTTGCTCGATTTCGTGACGGCAGCGGCCGAGCCGTGTCGCCTGGCCACGCGCAAGGCATTCGGCCCTAAAACGCGTGGGTGGACGGCCCGGACCAGCCAGAATATCTTCGGGGGTAATGGCTGGGAATGGAATATCCCGGCCTCTGCCTGGTACGCCCAGCATTACTATGAGCATTGGGCTTTCACGCAAGACCGGGACTACCTCCGGACGCAAGGATACCCGGCGGTGAAGGAGGTTTGCGAATTTTGGGAGGATCACCTGAAGCGCCTCCCGGATGGCACCTTGGTGGCACCCAATGGCTGGTCGCCTGAGCACGGTCCCCGTGAGGATGGCGTGATGCACGACCAGCAGCTCATTTGGGAATTGTTCCAGGATTACCTGGAAATGGCCCGGGCTTTGGGTGTGGATGCCGACTATCAGAATAAGGTGGCCGACATGCAGGCGCATCTGGCCCCTAACAAAATCGGGAAATGGGGACAGCTTCAGGAATGGCAGGTGGACCGTGACACCCCGAATGACACCCATCGCCATATTTCCCACCTGTTTGGCGTCTACCCCGGCCGGCAGATCAGTCCGGCACTGACCCCGGACCTCGCCAAGGCTGCGGTCACGTCCCTCAAGGTTCGCAGCAATGATCATGAGGAGACGACCGGCAAGCCCTTCGGCGTGGACACCACGATCGGAGATAGCCGCCGCGAGTGGGCCTGGACGTGGCGGTGCGGGGTTTGGGCGCGGTTGGGTGAGGCCGAACGGGCGGGAATCATGGTGCGTGGCCTGCTGACCTACAATATCCTTCCCAACCTGTTTGGAAACCATCCGCCGTTCCAGATGGATGGAAATTTTGGTATTTCAGGGACGATGGCCGAGATGCTCTTGCAGAGCCATGTCCGTGCCACTGGCGGGAAGATCTCAGATCAGAAATTTGAGATCCACCTCCTGCCGGCGTTGCCCAAGGCGTGGGCGGCGAACGGTTCGTTCACCGGGTTGCGTGCGCGGGGGGGGTACCGGGTGGATTGTACGTGGAAGGATGGGGTGGTCATTTCGTTCCGCGTTATTGCCGACAAGGCGACCGACCCCCGGGCCAAGGTTAAGGTTCGACTCAATGGTGTCGTTCGTGAGGTCAGGCCCGAGCGGCCTTGACCTGAATTCGGCGGGTGGCGT
>Ga0334722_10006193_pt1 | contig 11890 bp, 8 predicted proteins | sample C3_bottom_MG_FD_207210 | JGI IMG/M metagenome (GOLD analysis project Ga0334722, IMG submission 207210) | Sediment microbial communities from Yellowstone Lake, YNP, Wyoming, USA - C3_bottom | ecosystem: Environmental > Aquatic > Freshwater > Lake > Sediment | place: USA: Wyoming | collected...
ATCAGCGGCAGTCCAATGATGGGAGTCGAGTAGGGCCACTGTCTGCCGGCGAAAATCAGGAACAGGAACACCGCGAATGGAAGCAGCAGCTTCCACCAGCGCATCGCGGCGGGTGCTTCGGGAAGCTCCGCGAGCGCGCGATCGATGTCCACCCGATCGCCTTTCCACCCAAGCCAGAACGCTGACATGAGGCCGAGCACCACGCACGGAATCATCAGCGGCCAGAAGAAGCCGACGTAGGGCATGTTCACACCGGCTGCCGTCATCATCGCCCACAGACTCACCGGCGGGGCAGCCGCGCTCAGGCCGGCGATGAGGAAGATGATGGCCGCGGTTCGGACTGGCGAAATGCCCATGTACGTCAGTACGACGCTGACCGTTCCTCCCATGATGAGCACCGTCACGCTTCCGGCGCCTGTGAGGGCTCCCGGGATCAGCAGGACCAGCGTCATCAACACGAGCAGCAGTGCGCGCTGGCGGTGGAATCGACGGAGGATGGCCCGCACGACGAAGGCCACCCCACCCGACTCCTTGAACAGGTTCATGAACAGCGTGGCGGTGATGAAGATCAGATTGATGTCGAGATAGGTGGCGGCCCCCTCGGCCACGTGCCGGGCGGGGAGCCCAAGGCCGGCAACCAGGGCTCCGGCGAGCGCGGCGGCCAGCATCGAGAGCTCCGTCGAGAGCTTCGCCACCCGCACAATCACGTAGGCGGCGACCATCACGCCGAGCACCAGCCCGGCCTGGGCGGTCATGCTCAAAGTGAGGTACTCCTACTTCCCGAACAGGCTCTTGAGCACGCCATTGAGGTCAGTGTTCTTCTCGAACATGACGAGGGGGATCTTCTTCGCTTTCGAGATGGCGGTGAAGCGCCCATCCTCGTCGCCGTCCTTGCGAACGATCATCACCCGAGACACCGGGCAGACCGCGTCGATGGACATTTCGTCGGAGTTGTCTCCGGGCGCGGCGTTCTTCGCGCGCCGTTCCATCCCCTCGACGTGAGCGCCGATCACCATAATTCCCTGTTTCTTCGCTTCGGCGATGAGCGCTTCAGTCCTCTTCAATTCGTCGCCGATCGAGACGCCGGCCGCGCCCATGCCTTTCAGGCTCGTGCCGGTGACGATGATGAGCGACTTGAACTTCTTGGACGCCAGATCCTTGACCGTTGCGTCGGTCTTGTACTCGTGATCGATGCCAAGGCGCTTGAGGAAGACCTGCAGCTTCACCGGGCCAGGGCTTTGGCCACAAGAGGTGAGCAGCACCGGCGCCGGGGCGCTCGGTGGCGCCTGCGCCTGGACAACCGACAGGCTCAGCAGCAGGGCCACTGAGAGGACGATGACGAGGAAAGGACGGCGATTCATTCGAGTTTCCTTGAACGGACACTTGACAGAGGGCGGACGCGAAGCTGCGCCCGAAAATGGGGGGGCAAATCGCGGGAAGAATACCACACCCGCGGGACCCGACCCCTACTTGACAGGGCGGCGTGGCGTTAATAGAGTCAGACGGCCCCTATGCCGGTCTGGCCCCGACCGATCTCCATGTGTATTTGTTCCTCGGCCTTCCTTCATTTTTGAGGCAAGTTATGAAAACTCGGCGTGTCCTTCTACCGCTGCTGGCGATTCTGCTCGCGGCTGTCGTCTTCATCGGCGCTCCGCGCGCCGAAGAGGGCTTCTGGCCGTACAACTCGATTCCCAAGGCCGCCATCAAGGCGAAGTACGGCTTCGATGTGACCGACGCCTGGCTCAATCATCTCCAGTTGTCGTCGGTCAAGTTCCCCGGCGGCACCGGTTCGGTCGTCTCGCCGAACGGTCTCATGCTGACCAATCATCACATCGCCCTCAGCGCCGCGCTCCAGCGGTTGAGCACACCCGAGAAGGACCTGGTCAAGAATGGGTTCTACGCACCGACGCTCGCCGACGAGTTGAAGGTGCCAAACATGACCGTGAGGATTCTTCAGACCATTGAGGACGTGACTGCCAAGATCACCGCCGCTGTGACGCCCGGCATGACGCCGCAGGAGGCCGCCACTGCCAGACAGAAGGCGATCGACGCCATCACGGCTGAACCGCCGGCCGGCGTCAGCAAAAGTGTCGTCACCCTCTATGCCGGCGCGGTGTACAACCTCTACACCTACAAGGTCTATAGCGATGTCCGATTGGCGTTCGCCGTTGAATATCAGACCGGATTCTACGGCGGCGACGAGGACAACTTCACGTACCCACGGTACTGCCTCGACATGGCCATGTTCCGCGCCTACGAGAACGACAAACCGGCCCTGACGCCGAACTACCTCAAGTGGTCTCCGAACGGCACTGTCGAGAACGAACTCGTGTTCACGACGGGTGAGCCGGGGGCGACGCAGCGGCTGAATACGGTGGCGCACCTCAAGTACCGGCGCGACCTGGCGATTCCGTACGCCATTGCGAACAACGAAATGCGCGAAGCCGCCGTCAAGAAGTTCGCGGCGCTGTCGGCCGAGAATGCGCGGGCGACCACCAGCGAGTTGTTCGGCATTCAGAACAGCCTCAAGTCGCAGCGCGGCCAGTTGAAGGGACTCCAGGACCCGGCCGTGATGGCGTCGAAGGAAGCCGGTGAGAAGCGTCTGCGCACCGAACTCGCGAAGAACGCGGCCAAGGACAAAGAATTGGGCGACGCCTGGGGCATCATCGAGAAGTCAATTGACGTCGCTCGGGCGATTGATGCCGAGCGTAACTTCATCTCCAGCGCGGCAGGTCTCAACTCGACGCTGTTCACCCAGGCGCGCCAGCTCGTGCGAAACGCCTACACGCCTCCTTCGGCAGAAGGTCGCGGAGGTCGCGGTGGACGGGGCGGCGGAGCACCGGCAGCGCAGGGAGGTGCGCCGGCGGGTGGTGGCGGCGGCCGCGGTGCGGCGCCGGCATTGAACATCGTTCGCGAGAAGATCAATCTGACCGAATCGCTCACCTTCATGCAGAAGTTCCTGGGACCCACCCACGCGATCGTGAAGCGGATCCTCGGTGACAAGACTCCCGCGGCGCGGGCCAATGAGCTGATCGACGGCACGCGCATCACGGATTCCGAGATCCGGCTCCTGCTGCAGGCTGGCGGGAAGGCGACGATCGACGCCTCGACCGATCCGATGATCGTGCTGGCTCGGTCGCTCGAGGCCGATGCCCAGGCCGTCACCAAGAAGTACGACGATGAGGTCGTGTCGGTCCACGGGGCCACGTACCCGAAGATCGGTCAGGCCGTGTTTGCTGTGGACGGAGCAAAGGCGTATCCGGATGCGACCAGCTCGCTTCGCCTCTCGTACGGCGCCGTCAAGAGCTATATGGAAGACGGCAAGAAGATTCTGCCGTACACCTATTTCGCCGGGATCTATGAGCGGTCCGCCCAGCACAACGGACAGGCCCCGTACGACCTGTCGCCCCGCTGGGCCGAAGCCAAAGCCAGCGTCAATCCGAAGACGCCATTTGATTTCGTCAGCACCAACGACATCGTCGGCGGCAACAGCGGGTCGGCGGTCGTCAACAAGAAGGGCGAAGTGGTGGGCCTGATCTTCGACGGCAATATCCAGTCGCTGCCGGGATACTTCATCTATCAGGAGCCAATCAATCGCGCGGTGTCGGTTGATTCGCGCGGGATCATCGAGGCGCTGGCAAAGGTCTACAAGGCCGACGCCATTGTGACGGAGCTCACTGGCAAGGCGCTGGTGGCGGGGAAGAAGTAAGAAGCAAGAAGCAAGAAGCAAGAACTAGGAAGTCAGTAGACGGTAGACAGTAGACGGTAGACGGTAGGAAGTGCAAACGCGACACAGCCTCTGGCGCTCCTACTGTCTACCGCATTCGTAGTCCGAATCCCGAATCCCGCTTGTCCGCCGAAGCTTTACGCGAAGGCGGAAGCCCCGGCCTACATCCAATCCCGAATCCCGAATCCCGTCCGATAGCCCAATCGTTCTACTTCACCGGTGCCACGATCTCAAATGGAATGGCTGGCAGCGTGCCGATCGTCACGCGCTGGCGTGCGGCGCCTGCCGGCCGCTGAGCATTGGGTGGCGGCACCCGCTCTCCCGACACGTTGACGATCAGGTTTCCGCGAAGCCCCGCCTTGACCTTTGACAGGTCGGTCTGAATCACGAAATCGGCTCCATCGAAGCCCAGCGACAGGTCTTTGACGGAAATGCCGTCTGGCGGTTCACTCAACTCGAGTTCGATCTTCTCGAAGGTTCGGTAACCGGGAGGCGTGGCCACGCGGATGCGGGCACTTCCTCCCGCCGCAATCTTCACGGGCTGCGCCGTGAGCAAGGTGGACTGGACTCTGGTCGCGCCCCTGGCCAAAACGGAGACCCGCAGGTCGTCGGCCGCAATCAGGTGCTTGTAGGCGAACGCCTGCATCATTTCCTCGGCCGGAATCGCCCTGTGCGTAATCGTCTTGCCCTCAACGACGGCGCGTCCCTCAATCTCGAGGTTCATCGGCCCCTTGATGGGCGTCGGTGGCGCCGTGAGCGTGAGGCGCACCTTGTCAACGCCGGCCGGGACGACACCACCGCCAAGAATGAAGCCGCCTGGCGCGTCCTTGAGCGACAGCACGATATCGCCAGCCAGGCCGTCTCTCCGAACGACAAACGCGATCACCGCCACACTTCCACCAGCGGGCGCGATGATGGCGGAGGGCGCAATCCAGAGATCGAAATCCGGGCGCGCAAGGCTGACGCGAAGCCGGTACGCGTACTCCAGACCGCCCTGGTGCTGGGTATCGGTGAGGCGCAGCACGTACCGTCCGTTGACTGGCAGCGTCGCCGTCAGCAGCGAATCGGCCTGGTGCGTGATGAGTCCGGCCGACCTGTCGTCGTGATCGTCATTGAACGCGACTCGGAGACCTGCTGCATCCGTCAGCTCCAATGCGGAGTCAAGCGGCGAGCCCAGGCGGCGGGCCGTGACTTCGGCCACCACGCTCGCTCCAGCGCGCCCATCGAAGCTGTACGCGTCGACGTCGCCGGGCTGCTGGATCCGTCCATTGACGATGATGGGAAGTGTGACGCGTTGGGCGTTGGCGGGCGTGTCGTTGGGCTCCCGCTCGAGCACTTCGGGCAGCGAATCGAGTGCAAACCGCACAAGATTCGAGTTGATGACGCCCGCCCGCACCGACACCGGATAAAGCCCGGGCTTCGCGCCTTTGGCATCGACCGTCAGCTTGGGGGTCGGCAGATTCCAGCCCGCGATCTCAGCCACGGTCTTCGTGCCGGCCGGCCCGCCGAGCGGAAAGATGCCGGTGACGTACGGCACCGCCCCAATCGTGAGGCGATAGACGAAATCCTCTCGCCCGCGAAACAGGGCGTCCTTGATTTCGGCGACGTACTCGCCGTCGGCCGGAATCTTGTAGCGCAGCACGGGATCAGGCTGGAACTTGTAGTCGTCGTCGTAGGCGACTTCCTTGCCGTTTGCATCGTAGAGGGCGAGCGTCGCCTGAAACCAGCCCGGCACGGCATCGGCCAGATACGGCATCAACTCGCGCGCGCTGACCGCGAGCACAAGATCCTGCCCCTTGCGTGCCTGAAATCGATAACGGTCGACGTCTCCCGGGAGGTACTGCTGACCCTGGCGCACCGGCTGCTGCAGCCTGTTGCCGTCGCCAGGAATGATGCGGCCGTTCACCACTGCCGGTGCGGTAATCGTCTGCTCGGCGTCTGCCGGGCCATTCTTGAGTTCCTTCTCCAACGCCTCTGGCAGTTGGCCCACGCAGAAGACCAGCGGATTCGATACGCCAATGGGCGTATCCGCTCGAAGCTGTCGGAGTCCTGGCTCTGCGTCAGCCTCAATGGTGACCTCGACGGTGACAATCTCGGACAATGTCGGATTTTGATTTCGCCGGACCGAATCGGCGATCCGCATCCGGATGTCGAGCAGTTGCTTGCGGACTGCCGGGTCGTTGACCTTCTTCTGAAGCTCCTGAGCCTTGTCGCGCAATTCAGTCAACTGCTGTCCCGTGAGCGGCCTGTCGAATTCGGCAACCTGCGCGCGCACACCCCGGCCGGAAACCAGCACAGTGCTGGTCCCGGTGAGAAACCTGCCGCCGACGCGCACGCGGAACGACGTGCCCTGCTGCCCGCCGGCAGGATACACATAACCGAGATGGGGGATATTCTGCTGTTGCGCGCCGGCCGCGGATGGCATCAGCGCCAGGGCCAGCGCACCGGTCAATGCGATGCGAACCACATTCATCGTTTCGGCCCCAGAGACTACATGATTTCCGAGAGTCGGGTAATCGAGCGTGCGCGGTCGGACGCCGCCGGAGCCAGACGAATGTCCTGCCCGTCCGGGTTCGGCAGCTTCGCGCCCGCATCCAACCCGAGCAGTTCATAGATGCTGGCGATGACATCCTCGGGATAGACAGGCCGGTCCCTGACCTCTTCGCCCCGCGCATCGGTCGAGCCGATCACGTGGCCACCCTTGAAGCCGCCACCGGCAACGACAGTGGAGAAGGCCTGTCCCCAGTGCCCGCGGCCGCCGTTCCACGGCGCTTCCCACTGCACGCGCGGAGTCCTGCCGAACTCGCCGCCCCACCAGATGATGGTGCTATCGAGCAGGCCGCGCTCAGAGAGATCCTGCAGCAGCGTCGACATGCCTTTGTCGAGCCACGGCAGCCGCTGTCTCATAGTCTGAAAGTGCTGCTTGTGTGTGTCCCAGCCCTGGAAGTTGATCGTCACGTACGGTACGCCGCGCTCGACCAGACGCCGCGCGGCCAGGCACGACTGGCCGAACGTGTTGCGGCCGTACCGTTCGCGCATGTCGTTGTTCTCCTGCGACAGGTCGAACACCTTGCCCGCGTCCCCCAGAATCAGCTCGTACGCCTCGCCTTCGGATTGAGTGAAGGCATCGATGGCAGAAGTGCCTTTGAGCGAGTTGCCGAACGTATTCAACGCATGGAGCAAATCGCGCCGGTCGCGCTGGCGTTGCTCCGTGACGCCTGGTGTGACGACGCCCTGCACGGCGAAGGGCGTTTGCTGGGGATCGCCGCCGGTGGCGAACGGGGCGTATCGCGGCCCGAGAAAGCCCGATTCAGAAAAACGTCCCTGCAATTGGGTCAGCACGATGTACGGCGGGATCAGACCCTTGTAGCCGGCGTTGTACCCCTTGAACAGCGACACGATTGAGCCCACGCCAGGGTAGACGAGGCGATCACCGGGCTTGCGGCCGGTCTGCACCCAGTAGGAGGCGGACTCGTGTGCGTTGTTGCCGTGCGTCATGCTTCGAATGACCGAGTACTTGTCGGCCTGTCTGGCCAGCAGCGGCAGCAACTCGCCAATCTGCAGGCCGTCAACGTTGGTGGGAATGGGCTTGTCGAGTGGCCCCGTGTAATCTGATCCCGCCGCCGGTTTCGGGTCCCAGGTGTCGATGTGGCATGGTCCGCCCCACATCCAGATCTGAATGATCGACTTGGCTTTCGCAGTGGGCATCGCAGCCCAACCTCGCGGTCCCAGCCGATCGGCCAGCAGCAGCCCGGCGCCGCCGACCATCCCGGTTCGAATCAGGTCACGCCTGGTGAGGTTCATAAGAGGGGCCTAGTGTCGATAGCGAAACTCCGCCGTGTTGATGAGCGCCCACGCCAGATCCAGCGCGGCCTGGCGTCTGTTGCCTCCGGCCGACTGCGCGTAACCGCCGGCGGCCTTCATCTCATCCGCCGTGGGCAGCCGCGACAGGATGGTCAAGTAGAGATTGGCGACCACCTGCAGGCCGCCTCCGGCCTGCAGCAGCGCCTGGAGTTTCGGACCCTGCTGGATCTTGCGTTGGATGTCGCCGCCGTTGAGCAATTGCAGTCGCTGCGACGCTGTCGGGCGCTGGCTTCGTTCCGAGGCGAGTCCGCTGTCGCGCGGCGGACGCCCGAAGGTCTCGAGAAACGCGCTCGTCACGCTCCCGTCCCCCAATGCAATCGAGCGTTGGTCGGGCGGAATGAACGTGAAGGGCTCGGGAATCGCACTCTGGTACTCCTCACCGCCGCCCGTGATCTGATTGAGCGCGTCGATGAGCACCTCGGCCTCGAGCGGGCGGATGAGCGCGTGCGCGAAATTCGCGTCCCCTTCCGGCGTCGCTGTCTGGGGTATCGACGACAGCTGATACGTCGTCGAATTCAAGATCAGCCGGTAGAGCGCCTTGAGGTCGTACCGCGATGCCACCAACTCCTTCTCGAGGTAGACGAGCAGGTCCGGATTGCTGGGTGGATTGTCGGGCCTGATATCGTCCGGCTCCTCGATGATGCCGCGACCCATCAGCCAGTACCAGGCGCGATTGGCGGCCGCACGTGCGAACCAGGTGTTCGTCGGCGCGACCAGCCACGACGCGAACACCTCGCGGGGATCCTGCCCCGGCGCGATCGTGGCCCTCGTGCCATCGGGGAATACCGGCGATCGCGGCGCGGCTCCGGCCTTCGGGCCTGCGGACTTCGAGGAATCGAAGTAGACGATTTCCTCCTTCCACTCGCCGGTTGGCTTGTAGCCGATCTGCGAGAAGAAGACCGCCATGTCGATCACCCGATCCTTCGGCCAGTGTTCCGTGCGGCTGCCCATGAAGGTGAGCGCCACGGTCGACGCCAGCGTCTGCGGGTCCTTGCTCTGCACCGCGCGATAGAAATTCACAGGCGCCACGCGGAAGTTGCTGCCGTTCTGCGTGAGCAGTTCGCGCGCGAACCGGTCGTAAGGCATGTTGTCGCGGACCGCGGTCTTGACCCACCGGTGGTACGCCTGCACGGCATTGGGCCACAGGTTGATGGGGAACTCCGACTTGATCCGCAGGACGTCGCCCCACTTCATCGCCCAGTAGTCGGCGTACTCAGGCCGCTCGAGAAGTCGATCGATGAGCGTCGAGCGCTTCGAGGGATCCTTGTCGTCGATAAAGGCCCTCGCCTCATCGGCGGTCGGGAGCGTCCCAATGACATCGAGATACGCGCGCCGAACGAACACGGCGTCAGACGACAAACGGGCGGGCGTGATCCTGAGCCGCTTGATCTGGCCGAACACGATATCGTCAATCTTGTTGTGGGCTGCGACAGGTGCCGCGCTCTCGAACGGATTCTGACCGGCCGAGGGATCGGGCGCGGCTTCTGTCACCCGTTGTGGAGGGTTCTGCGCCGTCGGCGGAGCAGCCGCGCCGACCAGCGTCGCAGACGCGAGGAGAGCGGCGATCATCCACGCCCTCATCGCGCAACCTCTGGAGCCGTCTCGACGCCGCGCCTCGATGTCGCCATCGATCGGCCGACGGCCAGGCCAACCGCGGCCAGTTGCGAGGCCATCACCGCAAACTCATCTGGCGTCAGCGCGTGCTCGCCATCGCTCAGAGCGCTGGCTGGATCCGGGTGGACCTCAACCAGCACGCCATCGGCTCCGGCCGCCACTCCCGCGCAAGCCATTCGAGCCACCATCCACGCGTGGCCCGTGCCGTGACTCGGATCCACGAGAACCGGAAGGTGCGACCGGCGCTGGAGCATGGGAACCGCGTTCAGGTCGAGCGTATTCCGCGTCGACGGCTCAAAGGTCCGGATCCCGCGCTCGCAGAGGATCACGTCTCCGTTGCCGTTGCTCATCACGTATTCGGCAGCACTCAGATACTCGTCGAGCGTGGCGCTCATGCCTCTCTTGAGCAAGACAGGCTTGCCGCTGCGGCCGACCTCTTCGAGCAGAATGACATTCTGCATGCTGCGCGACCCGACTTGCAGGATGTCCGCGTAGCGAGCCACCAGCTCGACGTGTCTGACATCGAGGACCTCGGTGACGATTGGCAAGCCTGTCTCGTCGCGCGCGCGTGCCAGCAGACGCAGGCCCTCTTCCTTGAGTCCCTGAAAACTGTAGGGTGATGTCCGCGGTTTGAAGGCGCCGCCTCGCAGGATGTGGGCTCCAGCGGCTTTGACCGCCCGTGCCGTGGCCAGCAGCTGATCTTCGCTCTCGACGGCACACGGCCCCGCCATGATCACGAGCCCTGAGCCACCGATCTCGATGCCTCGCACGGTGACCACAGTGCCTGCCGGCCTGGCCGACCGGCGCGTCAGCTGGAGGTCTGGATTCTGGAGATCGTCGGAATCAGATGCCACGGTCATTGGGGTCCCTCGCGTCCAGCCTGTCAGGCCGGTCGACGCCGAGTACGCGGGACCACGGCGATGGCCTCGATCTCAACCAGCAGGTCCTCTCGACAGATTCGCGCCTGGATGGCTGTGCTGGCGGGGAGCGGGTCGAGCCCAAGCCACGTGAAGAACAGCGTGCGCACCTCGTTGAAATCCCTGTAGTCGCGCTCGATATCGCGCAGATAACACGTCGTCCGCACGATGTCGTGCCACGTCGCGCCCTCCGCCGAAAGCAGCGCAGTGATGTTGCGATACGTTCGCCACAGCTGCGCCCTGAAATCCCCGACGTGCGTGGTCCGGCCAGCTTCGTCGACGCTTGCCGTTCCCGAGATCAGCAGCATCGACTTGTCGCCGATATCGAATCTCAGCCCCCGCGTAAACGATGCGGGCTTTGAATAGTCGTACGCTTCGTTGAGCACCGACGGCGCTTCGATGGCAGTCCTCGCGATCGGGAGCTCGCCATCGGCTCCCGTGAACGCCTCCGCCGGCGATGGCGGCGGTGCGGCCACCCGATCTTGTGAGTTGATCACGCCCAGCGCTCTCATCTCGTCGCGCTCGTCGTTCGAGCGCGGCGCCTGAAAGGCCATGGTCACCGGGTGGGTCTCGGGAGCGCTCGTCGCCATAAATGAACCTCGTCGACTCCGTAATCCGCCTATGTATTGGGTTTAGACAGACATCCGGAGTCGGCGGTTACATTCGCTCGGCGTCTACTTCACGATGATCGTCGCGCCCTCGACGATGACGGGATACGAATAGCCTGACCCCAAATCCTTGTCCAGGGCGATCTTGCCCGTAATGGTGACCACTTCTCCTACCTTGGCAGGCGCCTGGGACGTGACCGTGATGTCGTTCGTGCCGTCCTTGGCCGCGCCAGTGCCATCCTGAAGGTGGACCCAGTTCACGCCCAGGATCCCGCTGTTGAACTTGACCACTTTGCCGCGAATGGTGATGGTTTTGCCGCCGAGCGTCTTCCTCTTGGACCACACGTCCGCAATCGTCATCCCCCCTGGGGCAGGCGCGACGTTGATCGGTTCCTGTGTGGCCGCTGCCGCCGGAGCGCCGGTCGGTGTCGACCCGTGGCCCGACATCATGGCCGGCGGCTGAGCCGCTTCTCCCTCGCGCGAGATCCGAGAAACGAAGTAGATGAGGGGAAAGGTGCGCTTGAGCGACGGACTCTGGAAATCCTGCATCGGCGTCTCGAGCGGCACGACGACGCGATCGCCGACGGCGACCTTGAACTGAGAAGTTGCCGCCCAGAACTCGCCTCCATCCGCCTTCACCCGCACGTAGGTGTAATTCGCGGCGTTCATCGTTTCCAGCACGACGCCGGTCGCGGTCTGTGGCGTCGCGTTTTGTCCGCCTCCGGGAGGCTGGGCTTGCGCCATGGCCGAGGCTGGAGGGGCCGACTGCGACGCCGGCGGAGTTTGCGCGGCGGATTCGGTCTTGGCGGCGGGCTGGCTCGAGCAAGACACCGTCCCAATGAGTGCAACGACAGCAATGGACGTCAATATGCGTTTCGTCAAAACTACCCCCTGGTACCAGAAAGGTACCATACATGGCGGGACAGTAAACAGTGAGTAGGCGGTCGGGATTCGGGGTTGGGGACTTCCGCCTTCGCCAAGGCTACGGCGGACAAGGGGGCTGGGGACTAGGGACTGGGAACTGGGAACTGGGGGCTAGGGAGAAGAGTTGCTGCCGGCGGGGGACGGCTTCCGAAGCGGCCCCTCGAACCGAGCCGACGGCGTCAGTTCGCAAAATGTGCCGGACGGGCCGAGACAGGCGTGGGGCTGGGGGCCCCCAC
>Ga0334722_10006195_pt1 | contig 11886 bp, 11 predicted proteins | sample C3_bottom_MG_FD_207210 | JGI IMG/M metagenome (GOLD analysis project Ga0334722, IMG submission 207210) | Sediment microbial communities from Yellowstone Lake, YNP, Wyoming, USA - C3_bottom | ecosystem: Environmental > Aquatic > Freshwater > Lake > Sediment | place: USA: Wyoming | collected...
CTAAAGGATTGTCCGGCTGAAACGGGGGCGGCGGCTCGGCCGTGTTGCGCACCGGGCAAATCGTCCAGCAGTCGCCGCAGCCGGTGCATTTGGAAGCGATCACTCCTCGCGGCCGCGTGCGCACTTCCGCCACGAACCGGCCCGCCTCGCCGTCAAGCGAGGTCACGTCGGACATCGTAAGGACATCGATGTTGTAATCCCGCATCGCCCCCACCAGTTTCGGCGAAATGATGCAGGTGGCGCAGTCCCCGGTGGGGAATGTTTTATCGAGGCGGGCCATGCCGCCTCCGATCGTCGGGCTTTCTTCGACCAGGAAGACGCGAAAACCGGCCGCCGAGAGATCCAGCGAGGCCTGGATGCCGGCAATGCCGCCGCCGCACACCAGCACAGACCCGATGGGTGTGCTGCCGCCGCCGTCGCCGCTTTTGGGCGTCGTCGGGATTTTGTTTTCCGGCAGCGTCATGATTTCCCTCCAGCGAAGCCGGCCGCGCCGGCATTGCGTTTCGCGAACAGGGCTTTGGCGCGGACCGTCAAGGCGTCGAGCCCCAGGTTCTCATAGGAAATCCCCAAAGCGAGCCCCAGGAGTTGCGTGACGTAAATGACCGGTGTGGGATGGAACGCGCCGTGAGACTTCGCCGCGTCGGCCTGACGCAGGTCGAGGTTGACCTGGCACAAGGGACAGGCGACCACTAAGCAGTCGGCGCCGGCCTGTTGCGCCATGCTCAGGAGCTTGTGGCCCAGGCGGCTGACGACACCGGAATGGGTCATGGCCAGGCTGGCCCCGCAGCATTCCGTCTTGAAGGGCCAATCCATGCTTTCCGCCCCCGCTGCGGCCACCAGTTCGTCCATGCACGTGGGGTGCTCCGCATCGTCGAAGGCGACGACCTCCGGCGGGCGCGTCAGCAGGCAGCCGTAGTAGCAGACCACCCGCAGCCCGGTCAACGGTCGACGCACCTTCGCGCGGATCGCGTCCATGCCCAAATGGTTTACCAGCACGTCCAGTACGTGCCGTACCTCGACTCCGCCGTCATAGGATCGGCCGGTGACCCGCTCGGTGCGTCGGCGGTCTTCCGGTTTGTTGCAAATCCGGTGGTTGGCGGTCCGCAGCCGGGCGTAGCAGGAAGCGCACGCTACCATCACCGGCAAGCCCATGTCCTGCGCCTTTTGCAGATTGAGTGCCGGCAGCGCGATCGCTAAGGAATTGCTGCTGGCATGCGCCGGCGTCGAGCCGCAGCAGACCCAGTCCGGGATCTCCTCCAGCGCGATCCCCAGCGCGCGGCAGACCGCCCGCGTGGAGACGTCGAACGCCCGCGCCGTGGAATCGAGACTGCAGCCTGGAAAAAACGCATACTTCAAGGTTTTCGGTCCTCCTCTTCCGCCCGGCGGAAGATTTCGCGCACTTCCTTGATGCTGCCGCTTCGGTTGGGCAGCAGCGAGAGTTTGCCCTGGGCCAGCATCTGCGGGACCTTGTCCATGTCGGAGAGCAGGTCGAAGGTGCGCAGCTTGTAGGTGGCCATCATTCCCATTTCATAGACGCGGCCGTGACGGCGAACGCTGCCAAGGAAACTGCGATGGAACTGTTTGCCGTGGGCGTCCGGCAGGGCGGTTTTGCGGTCGATGGCCATGATCCGAAGGGCGTCCATCACGCCGGCGATGTCGATCGACATGGGGCAGCGCGTGGTGCAAGCCTCGCACGAGGCGCACAGCCAGATCGCCTGCGAGCCGAGCGCTTCTTTTTCCGCGCCCAGATGCACCAGCCGCATGATCTGGCTGGGGAGAAAATCCATGTCGGGGCCGATGGGACAGCCCGTGCTGCACTTGTGGCATTGAAAGCACGCGCTGACCTCGGTGCCGCTGCGCTGCCCGACTTCCTCCAGCAGGTCGCTGCCGTTCCATGGGATCGGGTTGGTCATCCGCCTAACCCCTCCATTTCTGCGTCGGCTTGGGCGTCGCCGCGAGGCATGACTTTGCGGTAGACAGCCTGCGGCGACTTCAGGATTCCGTCGACGGTCAGGAGATCGCGATCGATGCGTATGCCGAACAGCCGCTCATTCTCTTCCAGGTACGGCCGGATGAGCCTCCAGTCGGCGGAGGAGAGGGTCCTGTACACCCCGCCGTTGAGCTGTTCTTCGACCAGCGTGCGATGGGGATCGCGGATGTAGATCGCCCCGCCGGAGGCCAGCGAAAGCAGATTGCCCCCGGGGTACGGAAGTTCCAGCGGGTGAAGTTTGCCGTACTGATCGTATTGCAGTCCGTTGACGATGGCGAAGCCGCCGCCGTTGTGAGGATCGCCGGCCATGAACGACTCGGCCAGGAAGTCCAGGGCGGTGCCGTTGATCACCACCCGCGGCGAGCCTACGGCGTTGATCATCGGACGGCCGGCGGCGTTGCCCAGCACGTACACCTCGCCGCCCTTGGCGCCGTAGAGAAACGTTTGACCCACGTCCCCGTAGACGACCAGTTTGCCCTGCTTGGAGATCTGGCAGAGCTGGTCCTGGGCATTGCCGTGAACGAAGATCTCCAGGCCGTCCATGCCGGATCCGAGGTAGTCGCCCGGGTTGTCGTAGCAGTCGATCCGCAGACCAGCGGTGCGGGGACCCAGCCCCACGCCGTGGAATCGCGTCCCCCGAGTGTTGTAGTGAATCAAACGCCGCCAGCCAAGATGGAAGGCCTTGACCGCCAGCACCGCGTCGCAATTATCGCCTTCGGGCGAGAAACCTCGGGCGTCGATCAAAAGGGTCGCCTCGCCGGGACGCGGACCACGCAGGCGGTCCCGGGTTTCCCAGGTGACGCGGACGTGGGTGCCTGTCCTCTCGTCGTCGCACAGCGGCTGCCGCTCGAAGATCCGCTCCAGGCCGCCGCGGAGGATGGTTTGCAAGGTACTGCGCTTCTTCTTCCCGGTGGAATAGCGGCGATCCATGCATTGCGTCAGGGCCTCGATGCCCAACGCCGGGGCCTCCTCGGCCGTCCGACCGGCCCAGCGGTCGACGAACCAGCGGAAGGAGTCGAAGTCCATCGCGACCAGCCGTTCGAGAAGATGGGAGAAGATCCCCTCGGAATCCCCATCGCGCACGCACCGTTCGATCGCCGTCGTATCCTCGTCCGTCTGCGGGGGCGCAACCGGCGGTACGGAAAGGTTGCAGTGGACCTGGTCCGACACGGTTGAGACCGCCGCGCCGAATTTGTTGGTCACGCGCATACCATAGGAGCCGTTCGACGGAGAAACCGTCAGCAGGAAGGCCCCACCGTCGGTGAAGCTTCCGCCGCGGGCGTTCCAGTACAGGTCGGCGACGGGCGTGAACCGCGGGTCTTCGCTCGCCAGGCTGGCCAAGGTCGCGTCGATGGCCTGCTTCTCCGAGCAGATCAGCCCGATGGAAACCTCCCCCTCCTGCAGCGCGAACACCTGCGGCCGCAGCATGGCGGTATCGGTGATCCCCATCAATTGGAACTCCCCGGTCTCGGCCAGGCTGCGGGCGATGATGAAGAACCAGGGTCCGTCGGGCGAGGCGTGGATGTGCGCCGCCTGGATCTGGCGGTAGATCCGCTGTTTTTCCGACGGGAGGCGGTCGAAATCCAGTTCCGTCGTCGGCGCCAGCGCCTCGATGATGTACTCCACCGGATAGCGGTACACCCGGTTCCACAGGTCGAACAGAAGTACGGAGACTTCCGTGTCGGTCAGGAATTGCGGGAATATGCCGCGGCCGGCCAGGTACTCGCACACCGAGTGGTAATTGGCGAAGTCGCCGTTGTGCACCAGTGCCTCGTTCATCCCGATGAACGGATGCGCTCCGCCCGGATGCCACACGCGGCCTTTCGTCGGAAACCGCTGGTGGGCGATCCAGACGTGGGCGCGCATGTCGGGCATGCGGTAGTACTGCACGGCGGCCTCGGCGAAGCCGACGATCTTGAGGATGATCAGATTCCTTGCGTGGGACATCACGAACGCCCGTTTGTCGCCCAGCGACGCGTAGAAACGGTTGTTCAACGCGATCGAGTTCTGGAAGACGAACTCGTCCTCCACTTCCCGCTCGGAAAGGCCCGCCGCGTCCAGCTTCTTCTCCCCGGCAAACCGCGCGAGCACGGAAGGCTTGAGCCGGACGAAGTAGCGGGCCACGTCCGGGGGGCGAACCTCAAGCAGCGGCACGTCGCGGAAATCATACACGGTGGGGATCAGGCCCCCGTGGTCGATGTCGAAGTAGGGCTCGATGAAGGTTTTTTCCACCTCGCCCCGGGCGCCGGGGTCCAGCAGGGCGACCTGGAGGATATAGTCTTCGTCGAGCACCCGGCGGGAAACGCCCAGTTCTTCCGGCACCAGGCCGCAGGCGGCGATCCCGCCGCCCTTGCCGTTGCCGCGATTGCGCATCTGGATGGAGGGCTCGTAGATGTGTTTCCCACCCACGGGGATCGTGCAGGCGAACCCGGTGACCCCGCACCCCCCCTCCGCCTCCGGCGAGCGGGGCGACCAGGGTTCGGCGGGCCGCAGGTGCGCGCGGGCGCGGAGCAGCGACTGCACCCGGCGCATGTCGACATCACCCCGCTCGCCGATTGCGGGCCGGCCGATTTCGTTACCGTTCATTTTCATAATCCAGATGGGTCAGCAAATCGGTGCGGCCTCGCAAGGCGCTCACGGAGTCGAGTCCTAAGCGATACAGCAGGTCCACCAGCATATGCTGCCAGGCGGTGTACAGGTTCACCAGCCGCTGCGTGGCCCAGTCGACGTGGACCATCTCCAGCAATTCATCGTCGGTCGTCGCGATCCCGCGCGCGCAGCCGCGTCCGCTTTCGCATGCGGTGCAGCGAATGCATCCCAGGGCCACCAGTTCCGCCGTCCCGATCACGCATCCGTCGGCGCCCAGGGCGATGGCCTTGGCGACGTCGGAAGGAGTCCGGACGCCGCCGCTGGCGATCACCGTGACCTTGTCGCGGATCCCCTCGTCCACCAGGAACTGGTGCACGCGCCCGATCGCGTATTCGATCGGCATGGCGATGTTCTTCTTGGCGACGTTGGGAGCGGCTCCCGTGCCGCCGTAGCTGCCGTCAAGGTGCACGATATGGCCCCCGGCGTAGTAGATCCCGACGGCCACCATGTCCACGTCGACGGGCGTCGACACCTTGGCCGAGAGCAGTGCCCGCGGGTTGACGTGCGCGATCCAATCGAGGTGCTTCTTGTGGTCCTCCACCGAGTAGACGCTGTGGAACGGAAACGGGGAGAAGAGGGAGACGCCCTGGACGGTCTCCCGCATCGCCGCGACGCTCGGCGTGTTCTTGTCGCCCAGAAGGTGGCCGCCCAGCCCCGGCTTGGCGCCCTGGGCGTACTTGAATTCCACGATCGGCGCGCGCTGGATCGTCTCCTCGCGGACGCCGAACAGCCCCGTGGCCACCTGGGTGATCACGTGATCCTTGTAGGGAATGAACCGGTCCGGATAGCCGCCCTCGCCCGTGCACGTGAACCCGTGGAATGCCTTCGCGACCCGCGCCTTGCCCAGCAGGGCGCGGATGTTGGTCGAGCCGAAGGACATGCCGCCGCCGTACCAGGGGACGTCGATCGTGATTTTGGGCCGGGAATCGCCGCGTCGATTGAGCGGCAGCCGGGTCGAGATGTCTTCCCGCCGGAGGCCGGGGGGAGGCGAGTCCGGGAAGCGGAACCGCAGGCGGTCGAAGCCCCCGCCCGAGCCTCCCACCTCGCATTCCAGCTGTTTTCCGGGAGGACGGCCGGTTTCGGCCATCGCCCAGGTGCTCATGAGAAGATCCGGCGTCCAGCGGTGGTCGCCCATCGTCTCGGCGGCCGGATTTACGGATAGCTTCAGCGCGCCATGGGGACAGGCGTCGATGCAGTAGCTTCCCGTGTCCTTGCATTCCGGGCCGATGCACCGGTAGTCGAACGGCCGCATGACGTGAAGATAACCTTCGGGACGAACGTGGACGCCGAACCGGCAGGTTTCCACGCACCGGCCGCAGGACTCGCAATGGGAGGCGCGGTGAATGCTGAACTTGCCGATCTCGTTGCGGTAGCGGGGCGGCGCCGTCCGCACCTCGCGGCTCACCTCCGCATATTCGGGCCGCGACAGGAAGTCTTCCGAGGACTGGGGTTCGGCTCTCCGGAGGTCGGATGGCATGGTGCTCATGGATCAGCTCTTCCGCTTTCCGAATAAACGGCCGAAGCTATCGCGCTCGAGGTCTTCGAAGAACATGCAGCGGCCGGTCTCGCCGCGCAGACGACGGACCTCGCGGATCCCCATCGCGCCCAGCATTTCGAGTAGCTGCGAATGCCATGCGGACATCAGGTTCACGATGCGGCGGACGCCGAACTCCGCGTCGATCTCCTCCAGGGCGATCGGGCAGAGCTGCCCGCGTTCGCACTCCCCGCAGAGCCGGCACTCCAGGGCCAGCATCAGGGGGACGTCGATCGCCACCAGGTCGGCGCCGCAGATGATGGCTTTGGCCACGTGCTCCGCGGCGGCGATCCCGCCGGAGGCGATCAGCGTGACCTCGTCCCGGATGCCCTGCTTGACGAGCGTGGTGTGCGTGTCCCGCAGCACGTCGCGCATGTGGCGCGGCTGTGCCGAATCCTGCTCCCGCCCGTGGCTGTCGAACGCCAGGTGGATCACATCCGCTCCGTCCCGGACCAGGTCCGCCACGCGTCCGGCAACGTTCGGGGCGGCCGGGATGCGGATCGCTACGATCCTGGCCGGGTGGTCCGCTTTCAGCGCCGCCTGCACCGTCATCACGTCCGGGCTGTCCGGGACCATCACGAGCGGCGCCGACCCGCCCGTCTTCGCAGCCGATGCGTCCGAAGTCGCAAGCAAAGGGATCGCGTGGCCGCGAACGGAGGCCTCGTTCTCCCGGAGGTCCTCCTCGCAAAGGACGGCCAGCGTGCCGATCTCAGCGGCGGCGGTCGTGACGGCGGTAAGTACCTCTCCGCGATTCCAGTGCCGGGGAATTTGATCGAAGATCACTGGCAGGGGCGTTTCCATGAGCGGCGGCGGATCGACATTCAATTGACCGTCCGCGAACGCCAGGTGCGAAAGCTTGCGGCCGATATCCACGCTGGTGCTGATGTATTCTCTGCCGTGAATCCCGTCGCGTGTGGGCCGTACGATCTCGGACATGTCCGTCCACATCGAATCGAAGCCGGGGCCGCTGAAGGGTCCGCCGTAGCCCGACCCGGAAACAGGGATTTTCCCCGTCTCCGCCTGGTACCACGTGGACAGGATGAGGTCCGGCGTGTAATAGCTGTCGCCCAGACGGCGGTACTCGGGGTTGACCACCCGGGTCAGGATGTTTTTCGTGCAGTTCTGGACGCAGTTCAGGCACCCCTTGCACTGGTAGATGTAGTCCAGGTAGCCGATCTCGTCGCGCAGGGTGTCGGCCTCGTCGCGGTACAGCCGGTAGACGCAGCCCCGCTTCACGCAGTTGTGGCAGCTGGAGCAGTCTTCTCTCCAGTCGACGATCCCCAGTTTGCCTACGGGGCGGAACCGGGGCTTGGCCGTCGTATGGTGGATGACGTACTTGGCGGGCACGATCAGCCGCTCGCCAAACCGGATTCATCGATGATCTGAAGGGCGGCCTCGTGGTCGTCGTCGGCGGAGATGCAAAATCCGCGAATCCCGGGGAGATTCGACAGCCGGTGGATGGTCTCCAGCGCATTCCGGATGGCGGCGTCGCGCCAGGCGCCCGGATCGCTCATGGACGCCAGTCTGGCAGCCAGCGGCTCGGGAATCGCTTGCTGCGCGCGCGGCCCCGCATGCGCGAAGTGGCTGTCGGAAAGCGGATGGATGCCCGCCAGGATGGCGGCCCGTTCGTGCAGGCCGCGGGAAACGACCTCTTTCCACCACGCTTCGAAACGCTCCAGGTCGTAGACCGGCTGCGTTACGAGGAATTTCGCCCCGGCCCGCGTCTTCTTGGCGAGCCGCAACCATTGCAAGGCGGGCGGATCGGCATCCGGAGAAGCCACGGCGCCTAAACAAAACGGGCCGGCCCCCTCCAATCCGCTTTCGCCTAAAAGCCCGCCGTCGCTATCCAGAGTAGCGTAGGCCTGCAGCAGCTGCACGGCGTCGATGTCGTAGACGTTCCTGGCGGCACGGTAGCTGCCCAGGGTCTGGTGATTGCCGCTGGTGCACAGCAGGTTGCGGATCCCCAGGGCCTGCGCACCCAGCGCCTCGGAAACGAGGGCGATGCGGTTCCGGTCCCGCGTGGTCACGTGGAGAATCGGCTCCAACCCCTCGGCCTTCAGCAGAGTCGCCGCCGCCAGCGCCGACATTGCGACCCGGTCCCGGTTGTCGCTGACGCCCACGGCGTGAACCTTCCCGGCGTACAGCTTCGCAGCCGCTCGCAACGGCGCCGGATCGGCCCCTCGCGGAGGATGGATCTCCGCCAGCAGAATCGTTTTCCCGGATGCGATTCGTTCCTGTAGGCCGGTTGTCTGTGTGCTCATTCGTTTCTACCTTGCCGCTCGAAGTGGATTTTCCCCCAAGGCACAGATGCGCTCGACGGTGCTGCGGACGATCTGTTCCAATTGCGGGGCCGGATCGTCCGGAGAGAAGTGCACCAGCTGGGCTCGTTCCGGCGGAAGCCCGATTTCGGCCAGCAGACGCTGGACCGTACGGACGCGGATCTCCGCCCGGTAATTGCCTTGCGACAAACGACAGTCCCCCTTGGGGCATGCAACGACGCAAAGGCCTCGGGCGCCGCCTTCAATCGCATGCAGCAGATACTGCCCGTCCATCTTGCCGGTGCAGGGGACTTCCCGAACGAGAATCCGGGAGCCGTCATGATTCCATTGACGCGGCAAATTCAACCCCTGCGGGATGCAGTTGGTGCAGAGGTAGACGACCACATCTGGAGATAGGGCTTCCGGCATAAAGGATTGATTATGACGATTCCTAATAGATAGGGAAGTACTTTTATTGCTGCAATCATGCATTTATAATGCATAATTACAAACAGTATAGGCAGTTCAAGGGGCAGCCATGTATTACATGGAAAGATCGCTGGAACCTGTTGTCCGGAAGGCGGCAAGACTCTTTCCCGCAGTCTTTCTTACCGGCCCGAGGCAGTCGGGGAAAACGAGTCTCCTGCGGCACCTGTTTCGGGAGACCCATCGGTACGTCTCCCTGGAACCGCCGGACGTGCGTGCGGCGGCCACGGACGACCCGCGGTCTTTCCTCGAGTTGAACCCCCCGCCGGTGATTTTGGACGAGGTCCAGCACGCTCCGGGGCTGATGCCGTACATCAAGGAACGGATCGACAAGCGCAGGGGCAAGATGGGTCAATACCTGTTGACCGGCAACCAGACCCCGCCCTTGTCGGAGAAAATCACCGAGTCCCTCGTGAGCCGGGCAGCCATGCTGAGGCTGCTTCCGCTCTCCTACCGGGAGATCGCGAAAACGCCGATGGTCGGCTTTCCCTGGGAGAAGGGAGCGGGGCCCGGGAGGCACGGATTCATTTACCGCGATCTGTGGGAGAGTTTCCTCAAGGGAGGCTATCCGGAATTGGCGGCGAATCCGAGGCGGGACGCCGCCGGCTGGCACGCAAGCTACGTCCAGACCTACCTCGAGCGGGACGTGCGTTTCCTTCGACAGATAGGGGACCTCGCGCAGTTCCATACGTTTATCCGTGCCCTGGCGGCGCGGAGCGCGCAATTGCTGAACGTAACCGATCTCGCTCGAGACTTAGGCCTTGCAGTTAACACGATCAAGGCATGGATCTCCGTGCTGGAGGCCACTCACCAGATCTTCATTCTCCGGCCGTACATCCGCGACGTCGGGAAGCGCCTTGTAAAGACGCCCAAGGTCTACTTCACGGATGTGGGCACCCTGTGTTACCTGGTGGGTTTGAAGGACGCGGAGCATGCCATGTCCGGCCCGATGGGCCGTGCCATTTTCGAGACGGCCGTCGTCGGCGAAATCATGAGGCGGCTGTCCGGGAGGGGGGAGCGGCCGCAGCTCCATTTCTGGAGGACATCAACGGGCGTCGAAGTCGAGCTGATCGTGGAAACCACCGGTAAACTGATTCCCATCGAGATAAAGATGTCGGCGACGCCCGATCGTTCGATGGCGAGGAACATCGTATCGTTCCGTAAAGACCTTTACGGCGAGTCGGAGAAAGGTTTCGTCGTACATCCGGGCGATGTGACGCTCCCGCTGGCGCCGGGTGTAATGGCCTTGTCGTTTGCGGACCTGTGAACCCTGCACAGGGAAAAGGGAAGAGAATCGTGGGAATATGTCGTACGATGGAATCATCGATGGGGGGGATCGCGGATGGAGGGGTATCCGGCCACAAGGCCCGGAACAGATACCGTTCCGACGGGTGCAGCGTCAATCGAGCCGTTCGCCAAGGTCCTTGAGCGGCACGGCCTGTCCCTTCTCCGCGGTGAAACCGAAACGCTTCAGGTAAGCACCGGTTTCGCGTGCAACCTCTCCTGCCGGCATTGCCACCTGGAAGCAGGTCCAGGCAGGAAAGAGATCATGTCCCGGGAAACAATGGGGGAGGTGATCGCCTTCGCGCGGCGGGCCTCCTTCCGGGAGGCGGATATCACCGGAGGGGCGCCGGAGATGGTGCCCGATCTTCCATTCCTCATTAGAGGCCTCGCGCCACTAGTCCCGCGCATAATGCTGCGCACCAATCTTACGGCTCTTGCTGCGAAGGAAAGGGAGCCGCTGCTCGATCTTTGCATCGAAAAACACGTCGTTCTGATGGCTTCCCTCCCGTCCACCGACCCGGCAAAGACGGATCTTCAGCGCGGTCAGGGCGTGGCCGACGCCGGAATCGCCATGCTTGTGAAACTGAACGCGATAGGGTACGGCGTGGAAGGGACCGGCCTGGAGCTTAACCTCGTCTCCAATCCCGTGGGGGCGCATCTCCCGGCGGCCCAGGCGAGGGCCGAAAGGAAATTCAAGCTGGATATGCGGCGGAAATGGGGGGTCAACTTCAACCGCCTGTTCAGTTTAGCGAACGTCCCCATGGGACGATACCGGAAATGGTTAATTGATTCGGGGAATTACGACAAATACATTAAGGCCCTCGCGGAGGGGTTCAGCCCGTGCACCGTGGCGGGACTTATGTGCCGCACACTCATATCGGTTTCCTGGGACGGGTTCCTTTACGACTGCGATTTCAACCTGTCCGCTGGGAGGTTTCATGGGGGGTGCAGGACCCACGTGTCCGACGTACCCGGAAAGCCCACACCCGGAACGCCGATCGAGGTCGGCGATTACTGCTACTCATGCACAGCGGGGTCCGGATTCACGTGAGGGGGAGCAATATCGACCCCGGCGGGGTCTACTGGTAATATTGCGAACGGTCTGGCATAATTGGGGGCCGGGGCAGGGTATACAAAACGCCCCAGGGTACAAGGATCCATGATCCGCACTGCTTCATATCGCAGGATGATGTTCTTCTTCGCTCTCGTCCTGGTGGCGACGATATCCGCGCCGTTCGCCGAGGCCGACGACTATTCCTTTCTGGCACCTTCGAGTGCGTTGTCCGCGGAGATGGGGATCACTGACGCGATGTTGGAAGACGATGCGGATTCCCATGAGATATGTTCCTGCAAGCTATGCATGGCCGCGCTAAGGGAAGAGCCGTCCCTTCCGTCACCACCACGGCGTGCAGAGGAACAGCCTAATTCCATGCCGCTGATTCTCACCCCCTCTAATTTCTATTCGGAAATATTCCACCCTCCGTCTGCCTGACATTTAAGATCGTTTTTCCCGGGCCGGTTTCCATCAACATTTTTTGCCTGCCCAGCCTTCCCTCCCGGCGGCATCCGCCGGGAGGGAAGAGTCGGGAGGGATAAGGGGTGGTAAAGATGAAAAGATACACTTACACCGTTCTGCTTGGGCCCAAGGATGAAGGGGGATACAAGGCACATTGTCCCGCCTTGCC
>Ga0334722_10006196_pt1 | contig 11886 bp, 11 predicted proteins | sample C3_bottom_MG_FD_207210 | JGI IMG/M metagenome (GOLD analysis project Ga0334722, IMG submission 207210) | Sediment microbial communities from Yellowstone Lake, YNP, Wyoming, USA - C3_bottom | ecosystem: Environmental > Aquatic > Freshwater > Lake > Sediment | place: USA: Wyoming | collected...
GTTACCAACAATCCCCTGGATGTGGCGATCAATGGCAAAGGTTTCTTTCGCATGAGCGACGCCGGCAGCATCACCTACGCGCGCAACGGACAGTTCATGATCGACAAGGCGGGGAATATCGTCGACAGTTCCGGCCAGAACCTGACCGGGTTTCAGGCCATCGATGGCAAGATCGTGCCGGGCGTGCTGGTCAACCTGCAGGTATCCAGCGCCGACCTGCCGCCGACCGTGACCACCAAGACCCGAGTCGGGGCGAATCTTTCCTCCACGGGCGAGGCCATTACGACAGCATTCAATAAGAATGATCCGCTCACGTTCAACTTCTCCACCGCGACCTCCATCGTCGACAGCCTGGGCCAGTCGCATACGCAGACGCTGTATTTCAACAAGGACACGGTCCTGGCGAATACCTGGAGCGTGAGGGTCTATGTCGATGGCGTATCCGCCGACGCGGTTCCCGGTGTCGAAGTTCCGGACGTGCTCGCCTTCAGCAACGGCGGCAAATTGCTCAGCGTCACCCCCAGCCCCGCCGGCAGCCCGCTGTCCAGCCTGACCAAGTCCGTGCCGCTCACCAATGGCGCCGACGCGCTTTCGCTGACCCTGGACTACACGGATATGACCCAGTTCGGCTCCGGCTACGGGGTCAATATGCTGGAGCAGAACGGGTTTGCCGCAGGCCAGTTGAGCGGCTACAGCATCGGCGCAGACGGCACCATACTCGGGCGCTACAACAACGGCCAGACCAACATACTGGGCCAGGTGGCGCTCGCCAATTTCAGCAATTCGCAGGGGCTCAAGCCGCTGGGGGAAAGCAAGTGGATGGAGAGCGCGGAATCCGGCGCCGCGCTGGTAGGCGCGCCAGGCACCGCCAGCCTGGGCGCACTGCAGTCGGCTTCGCGTGAGGATTCGAACGTCGATCTCACCGCGGAGCTGGTCAACATGATTACCGCGCAGCGCATCTACCAGGCAAACGCACAGACGATCAAGACGCAGGACGCGGTGTTGCAAACCCTGGTCAATCTGAAGTGAGCGTGAGCGAACGCTTTGGACGCTGAGCGCGCAGACCATCACCGGAGGCATACATGGACCGCATGATCTACGTCGCGATGACCGGCACCAAGCACATCCTCGAGCAGCAGGCGACCGTGGCGAACAACCTCGCCAACGCCGCCACCAGCGGCTATCGCGCCGCGGCGAGCGCGTTTCGCGCCGTTCCCGTCATAGGCGAAGGTCTGGCGACCCGCGCCTTCGCCGTGACTTCGACTCCGGGTGCGGATTTCACGCCGGGCGTGCTGCAAAAGACCGATCGTGATCTGGACGTCGCCATTCAGGGGCCGGGCTGGATCGCGGTGCAACTCGCCGACGGCAGCGAGGCCTACACGCGCAACGGCAGTCTGCAGACCAGCGCCAACGGCATGCTGCAGACGCGCAACGGCCTGAACGTGGTGGGCGAAGGCGGACCGATCGCGATTCCGCCGGACATGAACATCACCATCGCCAAGGAAGGCACGGTGTCCCTGGTGCCAAATATTCCGCCGCCGAACGCAGTGACCACGGTGGGCCGGATCAAGTTGGTCAACCCGGACCCGCAGCAGATGGTGCGCGGCGACGACGGCTTGTTCCGGCTGCGCGACGGCGGCGTCGCGTCTTCAGACCCCGGCGTCAGCTTGGCCGCCGGCATGCTCGAAGGCAGCAACGTGAACGTGGTCGAGCAGTTGATCAGCATGATCAGCCTGGCGCGCCAATACGATCTGCAGATGAAATTGCTGAGCAGCGCGGACTCTGGCGCCAATCAGGCGAGCCAGATTCTCAACCTCAGGGCATGAGCGTGCGTGCACTGGTCATCAGTATGGTTTCGGCTGCCGCCCCGCTCGGGCTGGCGGCACACATCAACTGGAGTAGAACGTGATCCGATCCCTGTTTATTTCCAAGACCGGCCTCGATGCGCAGCAGACGCAGCTCGATGTCATCTCCAACAATCTTGCCAACGTCAGCACCAACGGCTTCAAACGTTCGCGCGCGGTGTTCGAAGACCTGCTCTACCAGACTCTGCGCCAGCCCGGCGCGAATTCTTCGCAGCAGACGCAGCTGCCCTCGGGGCTGCAACTGGGCACCGGCGTGCGCCCGGTGGCGACGGAAAAGATATTTACCCAGGGCAACCTGACGCAGACCGGCAATCCGCTGGATTTGGCGATCCAGGGCAATGGCTTCTTCCAGATCCTGCTGCCCGATGGCACGACCGCTTATACCCGCGACGGCGCGTTCCAGGTCGATAATCAGGGGGCGCTGGTCACTGCTAGCGGCTATCCGGTGCAGCCCGCAGTCACCATTCCGGTGAATTCGCTCAGCGTCACGGTCGGGCGCGACGGCACGGTGACCGTGACTTCGGCCGGCAACGCGAAGCCGACCCAGGTCGGAACCCTGCAGCTGGTGAATTTCATCAACCCGGCCGGCCTGCAGAGCAGGGGCGAAAACCTGTTCCTGGAGACGGCCGCCTCGGGCACCGCCAGCGCCAACACGCCGGGAACCAACGGCATCGGCTCCTTGAGCCAGGGTTACGTCGAAACCTCCAACGTGAACGTGGTGGAGGAACTGGTCAACATGATCCAGACCCAGCGCGCCTATGAGATCAATTCAAAGGCGATCACTACGTCCGACCAGATGCTGCAGAAGCTGACGCAGATTTAGGAGTGCCTGAAACATGAAACTAGCCACTATGCATACGCGGATCCGCAGCGCCCTCGCGGCCGCCGTAGTGTCGCTGCTTGCCGCCTGCGCCATGACGCCGCCCGCGAGCGTGCACCAGCCGATGACCGCGCGCCCGGCGCCGCTGCCTGTGGCGCCGCTCGCGAATGGGGCCATTTACCAGGTGCAATATGCGGGGCAGCCTGGCTACATCAACCGGCCGCTGTTCGAGGACCGGCGCGCGCGCGCGGTGGGGGACATCCTGACCATCAGCATCAGCGAAACCACCTCCGCCAGCAAGAAGTCGAGCAGTACGGCAGGGCGCAACGGCAGCACCGACGCCTCGGTAACCGGCCTGTCCGGATTGCCGGGCAAGAGCCTGCTGGGCTCCAATGTCAGCGCGAGTTCGAAGAGCGCATTCGAAGGCAAGGGCGACAGCGCGAGCAACAACGTGTTTACCGGAACGGTTACGGTGACCGTGATCGAAGTGCTGCCCAACGGCAACCTGCTGGTCAGCGGCGAAAAGCAGCTCGGCATCAATCAGGGCTCGGAGTTCGTGCGCTTTTCCGGCATCGTGAACCCGGCTTCGGTTTCCGCCAGCAATACCGTGTCCTCCACGCTCGTTGCCGACGCGCGCATCGAATATCGCGGCAACGGCTACATCGACGAAGCGCAAACCATGGGCTGGCTGGGGCGCTTCTTCATGAACGTCCTGCCGTTCTAGCCTGCATTCAACTGTGAGACTCTGACCATGCATCAATACAAACGCTCCCTGCTCGCCCTCCTGCTTCTGGTTTGCGCCTGCGGCAGCGTCCAGGCGGAACGCATCAAGGACCTGGTCTCGATTCAGGGGGTGCGCAGCAACCAGCTGATCGGCTACGGACTGGTGGTCGGACTCGACGGCAGCGGCGACCAGACCACGCAGACGCCCTTCACCGTGCAGAGCATTATCAATATGCTGACCCAGCTCGGCGTGAGCATGCCCGCCGGAACCAGCCTGCAGCTGAAGAATGTCGCGGCAGTGATGGTGACGGCGGCGCTGCCGGCCTTCGCCAAGCCGGGCCAGGTCATAGACGTGACCGTGTCCTCCATGGGCAATGCCAAGAGCCTGCGCGGCGGCACCTTGCTCATGGTGCCCTTGAAAGGCGGCGACGGCCAGGTCTACGCCGTGGCGCAGGGCAACGTGCTGGTGGGCGGCGTGGGCGCAAGTTCGCCCGGCGGCGGCGCCAGCGTGCAGGTCAACCACCTCTCCGTGGGTCGCATCAGCGCCGGCGCCACGGTGGAGCGCGCCGTGCCGACTACGCTGGGCCAATCCGAATACATCCATCTCGAAGTTAACGTCACCGACTTCAGCACGACGCGGCGCATCGTCGAAGCGATCAACACCCGGTTCTCGGCGGGGACCGCGGCCGCCATGGACGGGCGCACGATCCAGGTGCAGGCGCCGTCACTGATCGACCAGCGCGTCACCTTCGTCGCGGATCTGGAGAGCCTGGAGGTCACGCCGGCACAGACCAGCGCCAAGGTGATCGTCAACGCGCGTACCGGATCGGTCGTGATGAACCAGGCGGTGATGGTCGAAGCCTGCGCGGTCGCGCACGGCAATCTTTCGGTCAGCATCAGCAGCGAACCGGTGATCAGCCAGCCGGCGCCGTTCTCCCAGGGGCAGACGGTGCAGGCTGAGCGCGCGACGGTCGAAATTAAGGCCGACAAGAGCGGTCTGACGCTGGTGCGGCAGAGCGCGTCGCTGGGCGACGTGGTCAAGGCGCTCAACGCGATCGGCGCCACGCCCCAGGATCTGCTGGCCATACTGCAGGCGATGAAATCCGCTGGCGCACTGCGTGCCGAGCTGGAGATCATTTGATGCCCGCCGGCGGCGCGAACTTGGCGCGAATATTGCATGTTGTGATGACTAAGTGTGATGACAAAGTGTGAAGACGAACTCCGATACGAATAAGGCAGGCTGAGACCATGATTCAGAAAACCGACGCCAACGGCAGTTTCGCACTCGATGCACGCGGACTGGATTCGCTGCGCCTGCAAGCGAAGCAGAATCCGGAGCAGGCGCTCAAGGGCGCGGCGCAGCAGTTCGAGGCGGTGTTTCTGAACACCTTGTTGAAGAGCATGCGCGACGCCACGCCGCAGGACGGCGTAACCGACAGCGAACAGACGCGCGCTTATACCTCGATGCTGGACCAGCAGCTCGCGCAAAGCCTGTCGCACAAGGGCGTAGGCCTCGCCGATATGATGCTGAAGCAGTTGCAGCGCAACCGCTCGGCTTCGGGCACGATCAAGCCGGCAGAACCCGCGGCGGATCCGGCGGCGGCAAGCTCGCCCGCCGCGCCGAAAACCGGTTCCGGCGGCCTCAAGCCGGAGGCGCTGAAGACAGGGCAGGAATTCCTCGACCGCATGAAGTCGCATGCGCTGGAGGCGAGCCAGGCGACCGGGATTCCGGCGCGCTTCCTGCTGGGCCAGGCCGCGCTGGAAAGCGGCTGGGGCAAGCGCGAGATCCGCGCCGCCGACGGCAGCCAGAGCTTCAACGTGTTCGGGATCAAGGCCGGGCGGAACTGGACCGGGCCTACGGTGTCGGTGATGACCACCGAATACGTCGACGGCGCGCCGCGCAAGCTGATGCAGAAGTTTCGCGCCTACTCCTCCTACGCCGAGGCGTTCAAGGACTACGCCAGCCTGATGCAGGGCAACAAGCGCTACGCCGCGGTGCTGAAGCAGACCGACAGCGCAGGATTTGCGCATGGCCTGCAACGCGCCGGCTACGCCACCGACCCGCAGTATGGCCAAAAACTGACCCAGATCCTGAACAGCGCGCGCATGCGCCAGACGATCATGGCCTGATGCACTCCGGACATGGATCCTTCTTATCTCAATTTCGGCGAAAACCTGCCGCTAAGTTCGAATAGAGGCATTAGGGGAAGGCTGCATCATGAGTAACAGCGTCTTTGGCATCGGAGCGAGCGGACTCAACGTCGCACAGGCCGGCCTGGTCACGACCGGGCACAACATCACCAATGCCTCCACCCCGGGCTTCAGCCGCCAGGAAATCGTCCAGTCCAGCAATATTCCGGCGCTCTCCGGCGCCGGCTACTTCGGCCAGGGCGCGCAGGTGAGCACGGTGCGGCGCATGTATAGCGATTTCCTGTCCAACCAGGTCAACTTGGCGCAGACCCAGGGCAGCCAGCTGGATTCGTATTACGCCGAGATCAAGCAGATCGACAATATGCTCGGCGATGTCAGCGCCGGTCTGGCGCCGGCGCTGCAGGACTTTTTCAGCGGCGTGAACCAGGTCGCGGCGAATCCGGCCTCCATGTCTTCGCGCCAGGCGATGCTGTCTGAGGCGCAGACCCTGAGCGCGCGCTTTCAGAGCCTGGATCGGCGCTTGACCGAAATCGGTTCCGGCATCAATGGCGCGATCCAGAGCAGCGTGGGCGCGATCAATTCCTTCGCCAAGCAGATCGCAAAGTTGAACAACGACATTTCGATCGCCGAAGCGGCCACGAATATGCAGCCGGCAAACGATCTGCGCGACCAGCGCGATGCCTTGATCGCGGAACTGGGCAAGGAAATCCGCGTGTCCACCGCCACGCAGAGTGACGGCAGCTACAATATTTTCGTCGGCAACGGCCAGCCGGTGGTGGTCGGACGCACGACCTTCGATCTGGTCGCCGCCACGTCCCTGGAGGATGCGCAGCGGCTGGAGGTCGGTTATAAGAGCGGCGCCACCACTGTGCTGCTCGGATCCTCCACCTTGCAGGGCGGCAACCTCGGCGGCCTGCTGGCGTTTCGCAGCGAGACCCTGGATGCGACCCAGAACGCGCTCGGGCGCGTCGCGATCGGACTGGCGCAGACTTTTAACGCGCAGCATCAGCTGGGGCAGGACTTGAACGGGGTGCAAGGCGGGGATTTCTTTGCCGTTGCCAGCCCCGCGGTGCTGCCGCGCAGCGGCAATATCGGCAGCGCTGCGGTGAGTGCAAGCGTCACGGACGCGAGCGCGCTGACCACCAGCGATTACCGCCTGCAATACACCAGCCAGCCAGACCCGCTGAGCTCGACCTTCACGCTCACCAGGCTGTCCGACGGCACCAGCACCGACTTCACTTTCGCCATCGCAAGCGGCGGAAGCGTGAGCGTCGACGGTGTCACCGTGACCGTACCCGCGAGTCCGCCGGGCGCCGCCGGCGCGGTGGACGATTCCTGGCTGATCGAGCCGACGCGCATAGGCGCGCGCGATATTTCCGTGGCGCTAAGGGATCCGTCCAAGATTGCCGCGGCGAGCCAGATTGCGACGGCGGCGGCGCAGACGAATCAAGGCAGCGGCAGCATCGCCTCGGGCAGGGTCACGGACTCGGCGAAGTGGAATGTCGCAGGCAACAACAAGAACTTCACCATCAAATTCGCCGTGAACGCCGGGGTGACGACCTACGACATCGTCGACAACGTGGCGAATCTGTCCATGCTGACCGGACTTGCGCCGGCAGCGGCCGGGCCCTACCTCGGCACGTATACCAACGGCAGCCCCATCGTGTTCAGTCAGGTCGGACCGCCGGCCTTCGATCTGGGCGCGCAGGTAAGCGTATCCGGTGCGCCTTTGAATGGCGATAGCTTCAGCGTGACCGCCAATACCGGCGGGGTTTCCGACAGCAGCAACGTGGTCGCGCTGGCAGATCTGCAGACCCGGAAATCCCTGGGCAAGAGCGCCGCCGGCGGCCAGGCCGTACTCAATTTTCAACAAGCCTACGCGCAGCTGGTGAGCGACGTCGGCAACAAGACGCGCCAGACTCAGGTCATGGCGACGGCGCAGCAGAATCTGGTCGCACAGACCAAACAGGCGCAGCAATCGATCGCGGGGGTCAATCTGGACGACGAGGCGGCCAATCTGCTGCGCTATCAGCAGGCCTACCAGGCCTCCGGCAAGATGATGCAGATCGCCACGAGTTTGTTTCAAACGCTGCTGGATATAAGCAGATAAGGAGAGCTTCATGCGCATCAGCACCAGCACGATCTATGATTCAGGCGTCGCCAATATGCAGCAACAGACCGCGAGGCTGATGCAGACGCAGGCGCAGATCGGCGCGAGCCGGCGCATCCTGACGCCTTCGGACGATCCGAGCGCATCGGCGCGGGTGCTGGAGATATCGCAGTCGCAGGGGCTGAGCCAGCAGTACGACGCAAACATAGGCGCAGCCACGGATTCACTGGGGCTGGAGGAATCGGTGCTCGCGAGCATTACCGAGTTGCTGCAAAGCGCCAAGGACGCGACGAATGCTGCGGGTAACGGCAGTTACAGCCTGAGCGACCGCAAGACTTTGGCCCTCACCTTGCGCAGCCAGTATCAGGAATTGATCGGACTCGCCAACAGCGTCGATACCACCGGCCAGTATCTGTTTGCCGGCTACCGCAGCGCCGCGAGCCCGTTCAGCCAGTCCGCCCCCGGGGTCGTCGTGTACAACGGCGACCAGGGACAGCGCCTGCTGCAGGTCGGTCCCACGCGCCAGATCGAGGTCAGCGATTCTGGAGGGGGACTGTTCGTCAACATTCCTGATGGCAACGGCAGTTTTGTCACTCAGGACGCGAAAGATCCTATTACCGGCAAGTCCACCAATACCGGCAGCGGGGTCATCGACAGAGGCAGCGTGCTCGATGCGATGAAGTGGGACAGCGTCCTCGACAAGAACTTCAGCATCAAGTTCGCCGGGACAGCCATGGTCGCAGCGGCTGCGGCGAATACCGGCGGCGCGAGCGGCACGGCTGGCATCGTCGACCAGACGCAATGGAGTGCCGGGAGCAAGAATTACTCGATCGCATTCACTGCGCCGGGGGTGTACGACATCATCGACAACGCGACCGGCACCCCGCTGGTCACGGGCGGCGTGTACGCGAGCGGCGCCACGATCAGTTTTCAGGGCCTGGAAGCGGTCATCACCGATGGCGCATCGGCGCCGCAGGCCGGGGACACATTCAGCATCGTTCCCGGCGCTGCAAGCTCGCTGACGTATGACATTCTCGACAGCGGCGGCAACTCCGTGCTGACCGGGCTGCCCGCGGGTTCGCCTCCCTACGCCAGGAGCTACAGTTCGGGGGCAAGCATCGGCCTGAAGTCACAGGGAGGGGAGCCGGCATTCGATTTCGGCATCGAAACCAGAATCAGCGGCACGCCCGCCGCGGGGGACAGCTTTGCGATCACGCCCAGCACCAGCCGCGACGTGTTCAAGACCCTGAGCGATCTTGCCGACTTGCTCGAGTCGGGTGCTGGCGCCCCGACGCGCGCCAACGAACTGAGCCGCTTGCAGCTCAATTTGGAGAATGCCTTGAACAACGTGATTTCGGCACGCTCCACGGTTGGAACGCGATTGAAGGAACTCGACGGCCTGAAGAACGGCAACGACAGCCTGGCGCTGCAGTACAGCCAGAGCCTGTCACGCCTGCAGGACCTCGACTACGCCAAGGCGGCATCCGAATTCACGCAGCAGCAGGTCACCTTGCAGGCCGCGCAGCAGACCTTTGTCAAAGTGGCCGGGCTGTCGCTGTTCAACTACCTCTGAGCGCTGTATGACACTGCAAGCGATGCGCGGCAACGGCCTGCGGGGGACGCCCAAAGGGCTTGAAGTCGCCGCGCTGTGCCTGATCGCCCTGATCTCGGCCGGATGCGCCAACACGGTCAGTTACGGCACGCAGGTGACCGACGGCGCGGGCAACAAGCTCAGCACCCTGATCCCGAACAAGGCCCTGCAGATCTCTTCAGGATTGAGCCTGAGCATGGAAAACATTGCGCTGATCGCAGTGCTCGATTGGGCGGTGGATCCGCTGGCGCCGAACTGGCAACTGGCGCAAGCGCCGCTGGGCGCGGACCGGGTGCGCATATCCCTGCGCAAGAAGCGCTTTACCACCGGCGGCGACGGCGAGGCGGCGCAGCTGTTTGCGCGGCGCGCGGATAAATTGGCGCGCGAGGGCGGCTACGCCATGTACAGCGTCGTCGAATACACGGAAGGCATAGAGTCCGCGGTGCCGATCGCGCAGCGCGTGGCCCAAGGCGTGATCGAACTGAAGCGCTGAGCGGCATTGCTTCCCCGCCCGCCTATTTCATGCGCAGCGCGCCGGCGACATTGAGCATGGTCTCGAAGCCATCCTGAAACAGCTGCTCGATCACCGGCCTGAAATACGGAAACGACAGCGCCAGCACCAGGAAGCCCATCAGGATCGTGATCGGAAAGCCGACGACGAAGATGTTCAGCTGCGGCGCCGCACGCGTGAGCACGCCCAAGGCCAGATTGGTGATCAGCAATGCCGCCAGCAGCGGCAGGGACAGGGTAAGAGCATAGGAAAAGACGCAGCCGGCCCACTCTACCAATGCGCGCAATCCTGGCGCGCCGGATTGGGGCGCGATCGGCAGCGCATCGAAGCTTTCTATCAGTCCGGACAGCAGCAGCAAATGCCCGTTGATCGCGAGAAACACCAGGCTGACGATGACGCCCACGAACTGCCCCAGCACCGGAATGAATCCGGGAATCGAGGCGTCGTACAGGGTGGCGAAGCCGAGCCCCATCTGCAGGCCGATGAATTCGCCCGCCATTTCCGTCGCGTGAAACACGATCTGCATGGCGAAGCCCAGGGCGAGACCGATCAGCATCTGCTGCGCCAGGATCAGCAGGCCCATGGCCGAGGCCGGATCGATGTTCGGGGGCGGCGGCAGTAGCGGCGCGACCAGGACGGTGATCAGCAGCGCGAGGCCGATCTTGATCTGCACCGGCAGGCTGGGATTGCCGATGATGGGCGCGCTCGCGAACAGGGCCAGGATACGCGCGAAGGGCCAGGCGAAGGCCGCCAGCCAGGCGTTGAGTTGGACAGTGGTGACGCTGAGCATGCGGCAGGCGCTGGCGCTGGCGAGCTCAGCCTATCATTCCGGGAATGCCGGTGAACAGGTTGTTGATGTAGTCGAGCAGGATGCCGAGCATCCACGGCCCGAGCACCACGAGCACGACGAATATGGCCACCAGTTTGGGGATGAAGGACAGGGTCATTTCGTTGATCTGCGTGGCGGCCTGAAAGATGCTCACGATGAGGCCGGTCAGCAGCGCGGCCAGCAGCGGCGGTGCGGAAATCAGCAGGGTGACTTCCAGCGCGCGCTGCGCCAGCGAAATGACGGTATCGGGATTCATGGTGTGCGCATGAGGAATTCGGCGGCGTGGCGGCGCGTCGGCCGCGTCAAGTGTAGAAGCTCTGCACCAGCGAGCCGATCAGCAGATGCCAACCGTCGGCGAGCACGAACAGCATGATCTTGAACGGCAGGGATATGGTGGCAGGCGACATCATCATCATGCCCATGGACATGAGTACGCTCGCGACCACCATGTCGATGATCATGAACGGGAGGAATACCAGGAAGCCGATCTGGAATGCGGTCTTGAGCTCGCTCGTGACGTAGGCCGGGATCAGTATCTTGAGCGGCACTTGCGTGGCATCCTGCAGCGGCGGCTGATTGCCTATGCGCGCAAACAGCGCCAGATCGGTTTCGCGCGTCTGCCGCAGCATGAACTCGCGCAGCGGCACCGCCCCTTTTTCCAGCGCCTCGGTAAAGCCGATCTTGTTCTCGGCGAGCGGTTGGTAGGCATCGGTGTAAATGCGATCGAGCACCGGCGACATCACGAACAGGGTGAGGAACAGGGCGAGTCCGATCAGGACCTGGTTCGACGGCGTGGACTGCACTCCGAGCGCGTGCCGCACCAGCGACAACACGATAATGATGCGGGTGAAGCTGGTCATCAGCAGCAGGACCGAAGGCAGGAACGACAGCGCCGTGAGCATGAGCAAGGTCTGCACGCTCAGCGTATAGGTCTGGCCGCCGCCGGCTGCCGGTTTGCTGCTGAACGCGGGCAGCGCCAGATCCTGCGCCAGCGCCGGTGCGGCGATGAGCGCGCCGAGCAGCAGCAACGCGGTGAGCCACAGGGCGCGCTTAGTCATGACTGGCCTTTTCCAGCATCCGGCGCAGCCGGCCCGCAAAGCCCTGGTCGCCCGGTTCCGCTGCCTGCGGCGCGGCTGCGGATTCGGTCTTGGCCATGGTGTGCAGCGCACGCACCTGGCCGGGGGCGACGCCGACCAGCAGCCAGGTGCTGCCCACCTCGACCAGCACGATACGCTCGCGCTGGCCGACGGCGGCGCCGCCGACGATGCGGATCAGCCCGGTGCCGG